>Ga0206682_10001009_pt1 | contig 28435 bp, 3 predicted proteins | sample M240m12015metaG_FD_155444 | JGI IMG/M metagenome (GOLD analysis project Ga0206682, IMG submission 155444) | Ammonia-oxidizing marine archaeal communities from Monterey Bay, California, United States - M2 40m 12015 | ecosystem: Environmental > Aquatic > Marine > Intertidal zone | place: USA...
ATTAGATGCAAGAAATACTACTGCGTTAGCTACTTCAATGGGCTCTGCAATTCTTTTTAGTGGAACTTGGCTCGCCATTTGATTTTCAATTTCTTTTTCAGTAAGGTTAAGCTTATTAGCTTTATTTTTTATAATTTCTTGTAATCTTCCTGTGTTGGTTGCACCTGGAAGAACATTGTTTACAGTAATATTATATGGCCCTAATTCGTTAGCTAGTGTTTTAGCCCAATTGGCAACTGCTCCTCGTATGGTATTGGAAACTCCCAGTCCATTAAGGGGTTGTTTTACTGAAGTGGATATAATATTAATTATTCTACCGCTTTCTTTATTTTTCATTCCAGCTAGCAGAACTCCAAGAATTTTATGGTAAGAAATTAGGTGTAGGTTAAAAGCGCTTAATAAATCTTCAGTGGTTGCTTTTGCCAATTCTCCGGAAGGTGGGCCACCAGTATTGTTTATAACCACATCATATTCAATAGAATTTTTTATTACAAAATTTTTTAATTGTTGTTCTAGTTCATTTGGATTTCTAAAATCGGCTATAATATAGTTATGTAGTTGTTCTCCATTATTGTCTAATTCTGCCAAACGGTCAATTGCTAGGTCTTCATTTCTTGCAATTAGGGTAATATTTCCACCATTTTCAGCAAATAATTGAGCCGATGCCCAGCCAATTCCGTTGGTAGAACCTCCAATTAAAATATTTTTATTTTTAAAATCAAAAGAATTATTCATAAGTATTTTAATTAATGTAAGAATTTTATTCTAAAAAAAAGAGCTTTGTATTAATTAAATTGTAAATAATATTTCTTGAGAATAAATATCTAAATGCCAAAAATCTGTTAATTTTTACTATAAATTACTTTTATTTTAATTTTTTATAATGTATGTTTGAACATTACAGTGTTAATAACACCATAAATTTTAAGCAGAGACCTTCGTTAAACAACAAATACATATACATGAAAAAATTATACTTCTCACTAACATTAATATTTAGCTCAATTCTTATATCAAATACATTTAATGTCAATTCTCAACTCAGCAGTACAGTTGATATAGGTACTGGGACTGTTACCAATCAAGCTATTCCTATTGAACCTTATTATGGTTATACTTACAGTCAGTCATTATACCTGGCTTCTGAAATAGGTGGTGCAATTGACCCAATAACAGCTATCCAATTTTATGCTACAACTTCAACTACTTTAGCCAATTCCGACTTGTGGGATGTTTGGATTAAAGAAGTTCCTACCACTTTTGCCAATTTTAATAATGCAACGAATTTTGAGGATATCACAACTTTTACCCAAGTCTTTAGTGGCCAAGTTACTATTAACAATGGGGTTGTGCGTATTGAATTTTCTACACCTTTTACATACACAGGTACCGGAAATATTATTATAGCAGTTGATCAAAATAAACCAGGCTATGACTCTGGTGCACATGATTTTTATTGTTCAAATGATGGAACTAACGATGCTAGGGCTATAACTTATCGTAGTGACGCTACTAATCCAAACCCTTCAAGTCCACCAACTGGCTTTAGTGTAGGGGGGAGATCAAATTACCCAAATATTACTTTTATTTCTGAACAGCAATCCGTTGATATAGGTACTGGAACTGTTACTGGTCAAGCTATACCTGTTGAGCCTTATTACGGTTATACTTATAGTCAGTCATTATACCTGTCTTCTGAAATGGGTAGTGCAAGTGGACCAATAACAGGTGTTAAATTTTATGCAACACCCGCAACTACTTTAGCAAATTCCGACTTGTGGGATGTTTGGATTAAAGAAGTTCCTAACACTTTTGCTAATTTCAACACTCAAAACTTCGAGGAAATTTCAACTTTTACTCAAGTTTTTAATGGCCAAGTTACTATTAACAATGGGGTTGTGCGTGTTGATTTTTCTTCTCCTTTTCAATATACTGGTAGTGGAAATATAATTATAGCAGTAGATCAAAATAGACCAGGTTATGACTCTGGTTCACATGATTTTTATTGTACTGGATCTGGTAATGGTGACTACAGGGCTGTAGCTTATCGTAGTGATGGTACTAACCCAAATCCTGCTACCGCTCATACAGTTTTTGCAGGAGTTAATAATGGGAGAACCTCATATCCAAATATTACTTTTCTTTCAGAATCTTGTTCACCTCCAACTAGTTTAACTGCGTCAAATGTAACTACTAGCAGTGCAGATATTTCTTGGACTGCAGGTGGCACAGAAACTTCTTGGAACTTTGATTATGGTCCAGCTGGTTACACTCAAGGACAAGGTCCTTCAACAATTGCAGCCAATCCAAACTCATTATTTGTTGGTGGAGCCAACTCAACTTGGTCATATATTCATCCACTTGTAATTACAACTGATGGTGCTGCTTCACAAGCAGCTCAAACATACACTATAAATGTAACATCTCTTCCAGCATCGGGAGCCAAAGCAAGATTAATAAAGTCTACTGCGAACGGAGGCGCTGCTTTCACACCTTCAGCAACTGGTCAAGCATTGGTTTTAGGGGCAAACACGTTTACTGCATCAGCAGTTTCATTTAATAGATATGTTAAAATTCAATTTGATAACGATCAATTTGAATTTAATTCAATTGATGTAAACGGAACTTCAGTTTACACGAGTGGTTCCTCTGTTTCTGCTACATCAGCTTCGTTGTCAGGATTAACTTCAAACACTACCTACGATGCATATGTGCAAGCAGATTGTGGAAACGATGTTAGTAGTTGGGTTGGCCCATTCTCATTTACAACTCCTTGTGGTTCACTTCCCGTACCTTTTTCTGAGGGATTTAGTTCTACACTCCCTAGCTGTTGGTCAATGTCTGGTGGTGAAAATTGGCTTTTTAATACTTCAGGTCCTAACCATGTTGGTAATGCGGGGAACTTGTCAGGTTCTACCTTTAGTGGTGGACACTATGCTGTAATTGATGCATCGGGTTATTCAGGTGCTAACGGAAGTGCTTTACTTGAGTCCCCAATAATTGATGTTTCTTCATTAACTACTGCTGAATTAACTTTTTACCTTATAAGTAATGAAGAAGGTACTGGGTATTCTTCTACATTAACTGTCGAAGTAAATGGAGGTTCTAGTTGGGATACTGTTGGTTCTTACACTGGCAATACTGCTGGTTGGGAGCAAAAAACTATTAATTTATCTGCTTACACTTCTACAGTTCAATTAAGATTTGGTTTCTCTGAGCAATCTATAAGTTCAGCTTATTATGATGATATTGCTATTGATGACATAGATGTTCACGAAACACCAAGCTGTTTTGCTGCTTCAGGTTTATCGTCTTCTAATTTAACAGCTACAACTGCAGATGTTTCTTGGACAGCTACTAATTCCTCAAGTTTTAATGTTGAATATGGACCCTCTAATTTTGCTCAAGGTTCTGGAACTACTGCTGTAGTTAGCGCTTCAGTGACCATTGCTGATAATCCAAACTCATTGTTTTATGCTGGTCCAACTGCGTGGCCACATGTATCTAATCTTGCTCTAACTGCCGACGGTGCATCTTCTCAGTCTGACCAAACTTTTACAATAAATGTTACTAGTCTTCCAGCAGGTGGAACTAATTGGAGGCTAATTAAACAAAATCAAACTACTGGAGCTAGTTTTGTTCCTACTGGTTCAGTAGGTCAACCACTAGTTTTGGGTGTAAATACACTTACTGCTCCTGCATCTACATGGAATAGATATGTAAAAGCTCAATTTCAAAATAACACTTTTGAATTTGATGCAATTTCCATAAATGGAATTTCAGTTTATTCATCTTCTAACACTTCATTAACAGGACTAAGCCCAAATACACAGTATGATTTCTATGTACAAAACGATTGTGGTGTAACAAACGGAACTGCTACATGGTCTGCACCTTCTTCATTCACAACAACACCTTCGCCTACAATTATACCATCTTGTGAAGATTTTGAAACTGGTTCGCCAGGTGCCTCTACAGCTTTAAATGCTGCAGCTAATGCAAGTGCTACAGTTATTGCAGGTGCTGCTGCTAATTCCTCAGCATACGGAGTTCAGTTAACTGGTCCGGATGCTTTTGTACCAGGCGCATGGACTGGTGGTTCTGTTAGTACAACTGAAGCACAAGCCTGGGGAACAAATGTTACTACCCACTCAAATATTGCATTTAATGTTGATGCAACAGCGGAAAGTGTTGTGATTTTAACATTTGATTTAAGACAAACATATACATTTGGGCCTAAATATTCATGGTTTAGAGTAACTGTAAACGGAACTCAAATTGGAGCATCAATAAATCCAATATCAAATACAGATCCTTTTGTAAATCAATCTTATGATTTAAGCGCTTATGCTGGAACTAATTTTAATCTAAAATTAGAGCATGCTGGTAAATATTCTCCTGCTTACAGTACTGCTTACCCTGGTGACCGAGCCTTAATAGATAATATATGTATTTCTGCACCTAATTGTTTAGCACCAACTGCTTTAACATCTTCTGCCATAACAGCTACAAGTGCTAATTTTTCATGGACTGTGAATGGTACTGAAACCGCTTGGGAAGTTGAATATGGTCCTTTTGGCTTTACTCAAGGGTCTGGTAATACTTCTGCTTTTTCTTTAACTAATATTTCATTAATTATGTTAACAGCACAAACACAGTACGATGTTTATGTAAGAGCAGATTGTGGAAGTGGTTCTACTTCTTCTTGGGTGGGTCCTTATACTTTTACAACATCTTGTGCAGCTGCTGCTGCACCATATTTAGAAAACTTTGATGCAAGTTTTCCTGTATGTTGGTCTCAATCTACAACAGATAATTTTAACTGGACATTAGACGCTAGTGGTACTCCGTCTTCTGGTACTGGACCATCAGATGATATTACATCAGGTGGAAACTATATGTTTATTGAAACTTCTTCAGGTGCAAATGGCGATTCAGCGGTGTTATTATCACAAGCAATTGATTTGTCAGCTCTTACAGTTCCTCAGCTAAGATTTTACTCTCACATGTATGGTGGAACAATTAACACTTTAAATGTTGATATTTCTGTAGATGCAGGTGTAACTTTCACGCAAGTATTTACTAAATCTGGAGATCAAGGAAATCAATGGAATGAAGAATTTGTCGATCTTTCAAGCTACAGTGGAACAGTTTTGTTTAGAATAACTGCTTCAAGAGGGACTTCTTTCTCTGGAGATATTGCAATTGATAATTTTGAAATTAGAGAAGCTCCTACTTGTGTTGCTCCAACTTCACTTACTACAGCTAATCTTACTAATAGTTCAGTAGATATTTCTTGGACTGCTGGTGGAACTGAAACTGCTTGGAATATTGAGTACGGTCCTGATGGATTTACGCAAGGTTCTGGTACTTCTTTACCTTTATCTGCAACTACAGCCTCTCTAACAGGGTTAACTGCATTAACAGAATACGATTTTTACGTACAAGCAGACTGTGGAAGAGGTTTAACTAGTACATGGAATGGGCCTTATTCTTTTACAATTCCAGGTCCGGGCGACTGTTCTTCAAGTGTAACTTACAGCTATTCTAACAACAGTACCCTTGCATCTAGTTTAAAAGGGTTTGTTGCAAATACACCAGGTGATTACATCACTTTGACATTTACAGCAGGTTCGACTGAATCGGGTTATGACTATTGGTATATTAATGATGCTGCTAACGGAAATGGAAATACAATTGCAACTGGTGATGGTTCTATTACCTCTGTTAACGGAGGTGTTTTTGAGTCTACTACTGGTGAAATTTCTTTTTACGTTATTTCAGATGGTTCTGTTACTGGTACTCCATTTGTTTTCTCAGCATCTTGTGCTGCTCCTCCTGCTTGTGCAGATCCAACTTTATTAACTGCATCAAACTTGACAGATACTACTGCTGATATTTCATGGACAGGTACAGCTTCTGCTGTTTCTTATAATATTGAATATGGAATAGCTGGATTTACACCAGGTACTGGTACTTCTTTTTCTAATACTGGTTTGGTTACTTCACTAACTGGATTAACAGCAAACACTCAATACGATGTTTATGTACAATCTAATTGTGGTACTACTTCCGGATTAAGTGATACCACTGGCCCATTTACCTTCACTACAGAGTGCGCCATAGTAAGTACATTCCCTTACACAATGGGTTTTGAAAATGGATTTGGTTGTTGGTCAACAGTTGATGTAAATGGTGGTAACAGTTGGGGAGCATTTACAGCACAAGGTCTTGGTGGAACTATTGCTGCTGGTATACAGTACCAATCTAGTGCTCATGACGATCACCTAATTTCTCCTAAATTTTCAGTAACTTCTAATTCGTCTAGGTTCAGTTTTAATGCTACGGACTACTTTAATTACCCTGAATCATTTGATGTTTTAGTTTCTACAACTGGAAAAGCTGCTGCTGATTTTACAGATACTATTTCAAGCGAAGTTGCTAGTGGAGGATATTCTTACTACCAGTATGATTTATCTTCATACATCGGTCAAGATGTTTATGTTTCTATTCACTCAACTTCAACAAATCAATACTATTTGTTTGTAGACGATGTAACTATTGATGAATTTATAAGCAAAACAATTCTTCAAAGTGAAACTGCGTGTGACAGCTATACTTGGTCAGTTAATGGAACTTCTTACACATCAGATACGAGCTTGACTGTATTTAGTCCTGCTGTTGATGTTACAGATGCTGATAGTACTTTTATTTTAAATCTTACTGTTAATAGTAGTATATCTATTACTGAAACAATTACAGCTTGTGATAGTTTATCTTGGAATGGAAATACATATTTCGCTAGTGATTCTACAGCAACCGCATCATTACTAACTTCTAGCGGATGTGATAGTATAGTTACTCTTAATTTAACTATTAACAACAGTTCTCTGACGTCAGAAACTAATACTGTTTGTGATACATATGATTGGCAAGGTAATACTTACACTACATCTGGAAACTATTCTTATTCCGATACAACAGTTAATGGGTGTGATAGTACTATAAACCTTGTTTTAACAGTAAACTCTTCAAGTAGTTCTTTATTAACTACAACTGCTTGTAATACATTTACATGGAAAGGATCTACTTTTACATCTTCAGGTATATATGTAGCTCCAGCTGGAACTAATTTTGCTGGATGTCCGCAAGTTGATTCTTTAGATTTAACAATTACCACAATTGCAACTTCTGATACTCAAACCGCTTGTGATTCTTACACTTGGGATGGAAATACTTACACAACTAGTGGAACTTATTATTCTAGTAGTGCATGTGTAGATACACTATATCTTACTGTTAATGCATCAAGTTCTAGCAGTTCTACTGTTGCGGCATGTGATTCTTCCGTTTGGAATGGAATTACGTATTTCACATCTGGAACATATAATGTATTTACAACGAATGCTGCAGGTTGCGATAGTACAGCAACCTTGAATTTAACTGTGGGTAATTCTGCTTCGAATACAGTAACAGTTTCTGAATGTGATTCATATAACTGGAATGGAACTACTTACACTTCAAGTGGTGTTTACTCTGGTGTATTTCAAACTAGTACTGGATGCGATAGTACTGTGAATCTTGTATTAACTATCAATTCTTCAAGCAACCAGTCAGTGACTGTATTTAGTTGCGATGAGTATACATGGGATGGTGTTAGTTACACTGCAAGTGGAGATTACACAAATAATTACACATCAGTAAGTGGCTGTGATAGTACAGTTACTCTAGTTCTTACTATAGGGACAACTGCTGCTCCATTTACAGAAGGGTTTGATATTAATTTTCCTAATTGTTGGTCACAGCCTGATTCAACCGATGGAGAAGACGCTTTAGATTGGACAAGAAATAGTTTTGCAACTCTTTCTCAAGGAACTGGTCCTTCAGATGACGTAATTGGTGGTGGCCACTACATGTATATTGAATCTTCCTCACCTGCACAACATGGTGACAATGCAATAATGTATTCTAATTTTATTGACATAAGTTCATTAACCAATCCTGAATTAAGGTTCTTCAGTCACATGTATGGTGAGTCAACAGGATCTTTAACAGTTGAAATACAAGGTGAGAATGATACAGTGCCTACAACTATATTCTCGAAGTCTGGAGATCATGGTGACTTATGGATTCAAGAAAGAGTAATATTTACCTCTACATCAAACCGTGTCAAATTCAAAATTACTGGTACATTAGACTCAAACTCTCTTGGTGCTGTATGGGCTGGTGATATGGCGATTGATGAATTTGGAGTAAGGGAAGCTGTTCCTAATGACCTTGCAATAATTGCTGCTGCTGTTAATTCTGATTGTGAATTAACAACTACAGAACCAATTGAATTATGGGTTGTAAATAACGGTTTAGTTGATCAAGCCGATTTTAAACTTAGCTATTCTATAAATGGCGGAGCACCAGTTCTTGACTCTATTATCCAATTTGTAAATATTGGTGATACTTTAAGACATATCTTTACCACTACTGCGGACATGAGTATGGATGGGATATATGATATAGACTTTGCATGTATATTAGCTATAGATGCTGATGCAACTGATAATGTTCTGAATTTTGTTGCTGAAAATTATACCACTCCTGCAGATGCTGTTACTGAAGGTGACACTATTTGCTTCGTGGGTGATTTTGGTCAGATTTCTGCAATTAGTGATGGATGGATATATTGGTACGATTCACTTGTTGGCGGTAGTTTAGTTGGTGAAAATGATACACTATTTGTTTCGCCATCAGCAACGACATCTTACTTTGCAGAAGTTTCTGTCTATAATGGTTTTGAAGAAGATTTTGAATCTTACAGTCCTGGTGATTTAATTGCACAAACGTCCAACGATTGGAATACATGGTCTAATCCTAATGGTGGAGCAGATGATGATGCAGAAGTAACAGATTTTGTATCTGCTGGAGGTTCTAATTCACTATATTTAAATGATGATAATAGTGATGATATAGTTCTTCCGTTAGGAAATACATATTCATCTGGAACTTTCAATTTTGAAACTGACATGTATATAGAAACAGAAGCATATCTTAATTTCCAAGAGGGTATTGTTAATGGAGAAGCATGGGCATTTGATATATACTTTAATGATACTACTATTAATGTAGAAATTGATGACTCAACTGTTTTAACGGTAGCATATAACCCAAATAATCCCCTAGGTGCACCAGTCTGGTTCAACTTTGGTTTAAACGCTGATTTGGATAATGGACAATGGAAAATGTTTAAAGATGGCATCTCACTAGGTACTTTCGCTATGAATGATGAAATTTCATCTGTTAATTTTTGGGCCAGCACTGGAAACGATTATTATATTGACAATGTTAAATGGAGTGCTTGGGGAGGCGATGCTTGTAGATCACTCTCTAGAACTGAAGCAGTTGTTGTATTAGACAGCTGTAACACCACTATTGTTAGTGAAGTATCTTTTGAAAACTTAAAGATCTATCCTAACCCTAATAATGGATCATTTACAATAGCTAATTCAGAGCTTATTAATAGTGTTGTAATTATGGACTTACAAGGAAAAGTTGTTTATAGAAATAGCAATTTAAATCTTTATAACCTAAATGTTAATTTAGAAAACCTTGATAGAGGAATGTATATGATCAATATTATTTCTGAAAATGAAATAACAACAAAATCAATTATATTAAACTAAGTTCACAAACTTAAATACTGATTAAAATGGGGGTCTTTGACCCCCATTTTTTTATAAAATTTTATAATCATCTAAAAAAGATTTATCTTTATAAAGCGGATAATTCAATAATTATAGGCAATAACTGTTATACTAAAAACATATGAAGAAATTTATACTCTTATTAACATCAACAGCTTTATTTAACTGTTTCTACAGCCAGTACTGTATCAATGGTGGACCAACTAATGACGAAGACGCCAATGTTGAAAGCGTAGATATTATTGGTGAAAATAATACAAGTATAAATTATTTTGGCTGTCCTGCTGTAACTGGAATTGAAGATCAAACATCTCTTTATGTTGATTTAAATTCAGGATCTTCATACACCTTAGATGTTCAGTTTGGAACTTGTGATGATAATTACGCTAGCGTTGGGGAAGCGTGGATTGATTGGAATCAAGATGCAATTTTTGATACTTCTGAATCTATCGGCTCATGGTCTGGTACTCCCCCTGTTTCAATATCTAACTTTACCTTTACGGTTCCTCTAAACTCTATTAGTGGATATTCTCGCATTAGAGTCATTCAATACGAAGGAGGTTCCTTACCTATAGACCCGTGTGCATCATTCCAATATGGGTCAGTAGTTGACTTTACTGTTGGTATAAATACCTCATGCTCTAGTATTTCTGCTCCATTTATTGAAAATTTTAATAACTTTTTCCCTATTTGCTGGGTGCAAGATACAACAGATGAATTTGATTGGACATTAAACAACGGAGGAACAAATTCAGCAAACACTGGCCCAAGTGATGATGTTTCTGGGTTGGGTAATTATATTTACACTGAAGCTTCTAATCCAAGAGATGATGGCGATAAAGCTATTGTATATTCTGGTTCTATTGATGTTAGTAATTTAGCAAACCCAGAATTAGTTTTTTATTATCACATGTACGGATCTGCAATAGGTGATTTAGATATCGATTTGTATAATGGAAATAATTATGCAAATATTTTTAGTTTAAGTGGAGACCAAGGGAATCAGTGGATTCAAAAACGAATCTCTTTTGGTACTGGAGGGTTGTCCTTAACAATTATAAAATTTAGAATTACTGTAACTTTAAGTGAGGATTCAAATGGAGATACGTGGCCTGGTGATATAGCCATTGACAACTTTGAAGTAAGAGAAAGTCCTTCTTGCCCTGAAGTTCTTTATCAAACTGTTAATACTTCTAACTCCACAATTTCTAGTACTGTAATTGATTGGACAGCTGGAGGTAGTGAAACTGCTTGGAATATTGAATATGGACCATTAGGATTCACACAAGGAACTGGAACAACTCTTTCTTTTATTACAAATAATCCTTATACATTAAATGGACTTAATTCTTCATCAAGCTATGAATTTTACATTCAATCTCTTTGCGGAGTTGGCAACCTAAGTTTATGGTCTGGACCTTACTCTTTTTCGACTTCGTGTGGTGCAATTTCAGCTCCATATCTTCAAAATTTTGATAATTCTTTTCCCGTATGTTGGTTGCAAGATTCAACAGATGAATTTGATTGGTCGCTAAATTCTGGACCTACCCCTTCAAATCAATTTGGAACTGGCCCAACTGATGATATAACTGGTGGTGGAAATTATATCTATACTGAAGCCTCTGACCCGAGAGATCAAGGTGATGAAGCGGTGATATACTCGGATTCGATTGATATTAGCAGCTTAACCAATCCCGAACTAAATTTTTATTATCACATGTATGGTGATGATATGGGAGATCTAGATATTGAAATATTTGATGGAACTAGTTACACTAATATATTTACTTTGAGCGGAGACCAGGGAGATCAGTGGTATGAACAAAATCTTCCTATTAATAGTACCTCGAACGTAGTAATTTTTAGATTAAAAGGTACAATTGGTGGTGATTATTCTGGAGATATTTCAATTGACAATTTCGAAGTTAGAGAAGCTCCTACATGCCCAAAAGTTTTACTTTCTACTATTAATGCGTCAAATATTAGTTCGTCTGGGTCAGAAATATCATGGACTGCAGGAGGGAATGAAACTGCTTGGAATATTGAATATGGTCCTTCTGGGTTTAGCCAAAATACTGGAACATTAGTCTCGGTTTCTACAAATCCTTATACTGTAAATGGATTAAGTCCTAATACTGATTATGACTTTTATATTCAAGCTTATTGTAGCTCAACTGACTTAAGTTTTTGGTCTGGTCCTTACTCATTTACAACTTCCTGTGCTCTAAATACAGCACCCTATTTTGAAAATTTTGATGTGGCTTTTCCTATATGTTGGGTTCAAGAAATAAACGATGAATTTGACTGGTCACTAAATTCTGGTCCTCCCCCTACACTTCAAAATGGATTTCAAACTGGACCATTAGATGATGTAACTATTGGAGGAAGTTATATCTATACTGAAGCCTCTAATCCCAGAGACTTAGGAGATGAAGCAATTTTATTTACCAATTCCATTGATATTAGTAGTTTAACCAATCCTGAACTTAATTTTTATTATCATATGTATGGTGACGATATGGGAGATTTAGATATCGAGATTTATGACGGAGCTAGTTATGCTAATATATTTACTTTAAGCGGAGACCAAGGAAATCAATGGTTTCAAGTGAGTATTCCTATTACAACTTCATCAACCATTATTAAATTTAGAATAACTGGAACCATTGGGGATGGCTGGTCAAGTGATATGGCTATTGATAACTTTGAAGTTAGAGAAGCTCCCACATGCCCTGCCCCTACAAGCTTATCATTTAATAATTTAAGTTCAACATCAGTAGAAATATCTTGGCAATCAAGTGTAAATGCAAATTCATGGATAATAAACTACAACGGGAATATCATCAATACTAATTCTAACCCTACAGTGGTTAATAATCTAACTCCAAGTACTAATTATAGTGTTTTTGTAACTTCTATATGTCCTAACAATGATACTAGTTATAATTCAGCTCCAATAACTTTTACAACTGGCTGTCCAGCTAGAATTGCTCCGTTTATAGAAACTTTTGACACTATTTTTCCTGTTTGCTGGTCACAGGAAGATGTGTCAGATGATTTTGACTGGACTCTAAATGACGGTGGAACTAATTCAGCTGATACTGGCCCATCTGATGACGTAACTGGTGGTGGAAATTATCTTTACACTGAAGCTTCTAACCCAAGAGTAGATGGCGATATTGCAATTATGTACAGTGAAAATATTGATTTAACAAATTTAACTAATCCAATGCTTCAATTTCATACACATATGTACGGGTCGGCAATTGGTGAATTACAAATTGATGTTTTTGATGGAAATATCTATATCCCTATATTTAATAAAGTTGGAGAAAAGGGAGATTTTTGGGAACAAGAAAATATTCTAATTGACCCAAATTTGTCTTCTGCTAAATTTAGAATAACTGGAATTCTAAGTGTTGATTCAGATGGAGATACATGGCCGGGAGATATTTCGATTGATGAATTTCGTGTTTTTGAAGCTATTGCGTCGGATTTGGAGCTTTATAAAGGTTACTCTAGTTCTGGATGTAGTTTGTCGTCTAGCGAGCAAGTATCGATAGTAATTATAAACAAAGGAATTAATCCTCAAAGTAATTTTACCGTAAGCTATAAATTAAATGGTGGAGCTCCAATTTCTGAAATAGTAACTACAACTATTAGCTTTGGAGACACTCTAAATTATACTTTTAATACAACAGCTGATTTGAGTGTAGATGGTGTTTACAATTTTGAATTTGAGACACAACTAAATAATGATCAAGTTCCATCCAACAATATATTTACTAAAGATGAAGAAAATTTCACAAGTCCTGCTGCTGCACTTACTGTCAACGATACTATTTGTAAAGGTGAACCTTTAACCCTTCAAGCAACATCTAACCAAGGATTAATAAATTGGTATAGCGATGCTGCTGGGATGATGCCTTTGAATGGAAATATCGTAATCCCCCCTCCTACTTCTACTACTACTTATTATGCAGAAGTACAAGGTTCTGAATTTTATAAAGATGATTTTGAAAGTTATAATTTTGGTGATTTCATAGCCCAGTCTTCATCTAATTGGACTACAATTTCTGGAAATGGAGGTATTCAAGACCAAGAAGATGCAAGAATTTCTAGCTCTCAAAGTTCTTCAGGAATTAACTCTGTCTATTTAAACGAGATAAATGATGACAACTTATTTTTACTTTTTAATCAAGATATAAATGAGGGCATAGTTGAAATTAATATGAATTTAAGGGTAGAAACTAGTGCTAACATTAATTTCCAAAACTCAATAGTCCCTGGTTCTCCAGAAATCTTCGAGGTAAGAATGAATTCTGGTACTCTTGAATTTGATATAGGAGCAGCAGTTTTGACCTCTTCATTTCCTGGAAATAGTAATTGGTTTAACCTAAAATTAGAAGGTGATCTTAATTCTTCTACATGGAATATTTACATCGATGGTGTTTTTGCTACTGGTTCATTTATTCCTGGAGCTAATCAAATTGGATTGGTAAACTTTACCACAACTCCCGGGGATGCTTACTATATTGATGATGTTGAGTGGTATGTAATTTCGGATGATGATTGTTATAGTTCATTAACAGCACTAACTGTTTTTGTAGATCCTTGTCTGTCAATTTCTGAAAAAATAAATTCTGATATTCAGCTATTCCCTAATCCAACCAGCGGCATAATTAATTTTATATCCACTTTTGAAATAAAAAATATAGAAATTATAGATTTTCAAGGTAAAATAGTAATTAAAAAAACTTTTAATTCTTTAAATGCTGAAATAGATTTAGAAATACTTCAAAAGGGAATTTACTTTTGTAATATTTTAACTTCCGAAGGTTCTAATTATAAAAAAGTAATTATTCATTAATTTTTAAATATGAAAAATATTATTTCACTAATTATTATTTTTTTAGTAGTTAGCGTTAATTATGGTCAATGTCCTGCTGTTAATGCGCCTTATGGTGAAAGTTTCAGTTCCGGAGTTCTTCCAAATTGTTGGTCTCAAAGTGTAATAACTGGTGATGGATGGCAATTTACAGGAACACCAGGATACGATGCTGCTAATAATGGTCGTGTTGCTGGAACTTATGCTTGGATAGATTTTTCATCTGATGATCAAGGAGTCATAATGGAATTAATTGATGTAGACGTATCTTCTATAACAGCTCCTCAAATAGAATTTGATTATTTCTGCTACAATACAACTAATCCAACACCAGCAAACATACTTAATGTGGAGGCTTTTGATGGAACTAATTGGGTTTTAATAAGTTCTATCCAAATAAACACTCTTCAAGGTTGGAACCCATACTATTTTTCTTTAGTGGGTTACGACGTTTCAGGAATTGTGACCCTTAGATTAAGAGCAGAATCTGGTGGAGCAACTAATGACTTTTATAACGATATATTGGTAGATAATTTATTTATTAGACAAGCTCCTACTTGTCCTAGCCCTTTGAGTTCTTCATTTGGTGTTGCAAACTTAAATGCAGATAGTGCTGAAATTTCCTGGCTTCAAGGCGGAAGTGAGCTTTTTTGGGGAGTTGAATGGGGTGTTTCTGGATTTAGTTTAGGCTCTGGAAGTTATGATACTACAAGTAATTTTTTTGCCTATCCAGTTACTGGATTATCACCAATAACGTCTTATGATTTTTATGTTAAAGCCATATGTGGTGCAGGTGACTCCAGTTATTGGGCTGGTCCGTTCACATTTGTAACTCCTTGTGCAACTTTAGTACCTCCTCAATTAGAAGACTTTACTAATGTATTTCCCCCTAACACTTGTTGGGATCAAGCTGGAGATGGAGATCAATTTAGTGGACCAACTAATATTGGGACTAGTTCGTGGTTCACAGACGGATTTGCAAATGTTGGAACTACTGGTGCGGTTCGATGTTACTTAGCTAACACCTTAAATAAGGAATGGGTGCTTAGTCCTCAATATGATTTTAGTAATGGAGGCCCATTTCAAATAGAATTTGATTTTGGAATATTTACAGCATCTTCTTCTAACCCAGGTACCCTAGGCTCTGATGATTACGTTTCGGTATTAGTTTCTGATGATGGCGGGACCTCATGGGAACAAATTGTCAAATATGATAATAATTATGTTACAAATACTAATGGAAATTATGAGATAGTTGCCCTAACTAATTCTTTTCTGAGTACTTTAAACATTGACACTAATAATTTCAATATAAACGGTACTATTCAGTTTGCTTTTTGGGCAACCGACGGAAGGACAAATGACCTTCAAAGTAATGATGTAATGTTTGATAATTTTAGAGTTCTCCCTGTCCCAAGTTGTCCTCAACCACAAGCTATAAGTTCTTTTGGAATAACATCTGATAGTGCTTCTTTAACTTGGGCTTCATTTGCATCTGATTCCATTTGGATGGTTTATTTGACACCAGCTGGTATAACTCCCGATTCAAGCCACCTAACTATTGTAAATAATGATACTGTTACCTTCTCTGGACTAAATTCAAACACTTACTATAACTTTTATGTAAAAGGAGTCTGTAATATAGGAGACACTAGTTTTTTAAGTGGTCCTTTTTCAGTATTAACCAATTGTTTGCCAATTAGTTCCCCATACTATCAAAGTTTTGATAATACTATTGCTCCATCTATTGATCAATGCTGGAGTGTGCTTTCAACTGGAGCTGGAACTATTCAAACAGATAATAGTGCATTTAATCCACAAAGGTCTGATCCAAACTCAATATCAATGTATAATTCTAGTGGTGGTGATCTATATTTTATAAGTCCATTAATTTCCGATTTAGACAGCACCAAAAGAATAAGATTTTATCTTCAAAATAATGGTAATGCTGGATATTTATCAGACCTAATTATTGGAACAATTTCAGACCCAAACGATGCAACTACTTTTAGTCCCTATGATACTATTTTGAATAGTGAATTTAATTCAGCTAATTGGAATCGGTTAATGGTTAATTTTAATAACTACAGTGGCAATGACAACCATATTGCATTTAAACATGGCCAAAATTTCACTTTTGATTATATATGGCTGGATGATTTCTACTATGAAGACATTCCCTCTTGTCTTAGCCCTTTACCTACTACAATTTCATTAAATAGCGTTTCAACTGATAGTGCCAATATTAGCTGGACGTCTATTCCTACTCATACTTCATGGCTGGGATATTTAGTTGCTGATAGTAATACATTAGCCGCTACAAATCCAATTGTTTTAAATAGTGATTCTGTTAATATTTCAGTAAATCATTCAACTATTTACAATTTTTATGTTCAATCTATTTGCGGTGCAGGAGACACTAGTATTATTTCTGGTCCTATTACTTTCACCACTCCATGTTTATCAACCACAGCACCCTATTTTAATAACTTTGATTCTGTATTTCCAATATGTTGGAGACAAGAAGCTTCCACTGATATTTTTGATTGGTCACTCAATAGTGGATCAACATCATCTACTCTTACCGGCCCATCAGATGATGTAACAGGTGGTGGAAACTATATTTTTATTGAAACCTCTTCCCCTAGAGTTGCGGGTGATCAAGCGGTAATGTATTCTGAAAATATTGATATTAATACAATCTTAGCACCTGAGCTTCGGTTCTTCTCCCACATGTTTGGTGCAACAATTGCAGATTTAACTATTGAAATAAGTGATAATGGAGGCCTTTCCTACAATAATATTTTTACAAAGTCTGGTGACCAAGGAGATGTTTGGGTGGAAGAAATTGTCCCTATCGCTGGATATTCTGGAACTGTATTTTTTAAAATTACTGGATCTGTTGGAAGTTCTTTTACTGGCGATATTGCCATTGACAACTTTGAAGTAAGAGAAGGCCCTCAAAACGATTTAGGTGTTGTCCTAGCTGACTTGCCATCTGCCTCTACAGGTTGTGAGGGTGATAGCTCATATGTTACTGTAACAATTGTTAATTTTGGTTATCAACCTCAATCTGGTTTTACGATTCAATACACACTAAATGGTATTCCGGTTATTGAAACTATTTCTAATACTTTACAGCCTGGAGATTCTTTAATTCACATTTTCTCTGTTCCTGTTGATCTTACCCAGGATGGAAGTTATAGCTTTGATTTTACTACCAATTTACCAAATGACGATAATACAACTAATGATGCTTTTGGGTCAACTCTTACTTTTGAAAATTATTTTACACCAGCTCCTCCAAACGTCATTAATGACACTGTATGTGTAAATTCATTAACTCCTAAGGGAACTTCTGCTAAACTTATAGCATCAGGAAATTCAACTGCAAATTTTGAATGGTTTGATTCAGCTGGAAATTATTTAGCTTCTGGTGATACTCTTTTTACAGATACCATTAATACTATCACTAGCTATTTTGTATCCTCAAAAGAATTAGCGCCTGGAAATATAGGAGCTCCAACCAATAACTTTGGGGCTGGAAGCGGTGGTTTTGACAACTTATTTCCTAATGGTTTAGTCTTTAATGTTTACAGTGACCTAACTATAGATTCTGTTACGATTTATCCTGACGGACCTGGGACTATACAAATAAAAATTGTTAATATAATTGGGGCAACTATTTACTCCAACTTTTATACAATAGGACAGAATATTAATCCAGGAAGTAAACTCAAAGTTCCAATAGGACAGAATATTACAGCTGGAAATGGATATATAATAGAAGTTTCGTTTGTCAACTCAGGTAATTTATCCTTGTACAGAAATACTATAAACGCTTCTTACCCTTATAATTACAGTAATATTGCATCTATTATAAGCTCAACTAATGGATCAACAGACTCCTATTTCTATTTCTACAACTGGGATATTTCAACCATAAGTTGTAGCAGTGAAAAAAGCGAAGCTGTGGTTTATATTGACCAATGTGTTGGTATAGAAAAAATTAATTATTCTATTTTTAATATTTATCCAAATCCTAATAATGGATGCTTTGAAATTAATTTTACTAACCCATCTTTAAATACAAAAATTGAAATATTTGATCTTGCAGGGAAAATAATCCATAAAAAAATGATTATAAATGAGGTAAATTATATAAATCTTAATAAATTCAGCAGTGGATTTTATTTAGTTAATGCCATTCAAAATGGAAAAATATCCACAAAAAAATTACAAATTTTAAAATAGAACTATGAAAAAACTGTTTTTATCCTTTCTTTCACTTGCATTTACCATTACTTCGTATAGTCAACTACCTGAATTAATTTATTACCAGTTTGAAAATTCTCCCGGAGTTATTAACTATGCGAGTGCGCCAGTAGGGTTGAATCCTGCAACAATTACAGGACAAACTGTTGGAACTGGTGGATTTTTGGGTTCAAATGGTCTTATTGGATTAGGAACTCCTTCTGCAAATAATAATGTGAATACTGGATGGAATACCAGAATTAATGGCAGTTTTACCCTTGCCTTCTGGGTGAATAATAGTGGTCCCGGGACTACACTATATTATATTTTTGGTGATGGAGGTGCTTCTAACTTTAGGTGTTTTACAAACGGAGTTGCTGGTGCAAATAATTGGATGCTTAGAGGCGCTGGATTGCCTGATTTATTAGTTTCTGGGGGGGCAAGCTCTGGTGGAAAAATGATTCATGCTGTATACGATGCAAGTTCAGGAACCTATACTTCCTACATAGATGGTCTTCAAAATACACAAGTAACAGTTCCTACAACCCCTAATCAAACTGGTACAGGACTTACCATCGGAGGGTATAACAACAGTTCTGGATTGAGTGGAATGATAGATGAGTTTCGTTGGTACAATAGAGCTTTAACTCAAACAGAAATTACAGCAACATATAATATTGATCTTAATTTCTCTGGAAATTGTACTAATGCATTTACAAATCTCAATGTTAATAATATTTTGGCAACGACTGCTCAAGTTAATTGGACACCTGGAAGTGGGAACTCTTCTTTTTGGCTGGAATATGGTTTAGCTGGTTTTACACCTGGAAATGGAACAATGATTTCTGGAACTTACCCCGGTACTCAGCCCCCAGTAAATTTAACTGGATTAGCAGTTAATACAAATTATGATTATTATATTGGTGAAATTTGCAACTCTGGAGCAGACTCAATTTATTCTGCAAGCCCGTACCAATTTAGTACAACTAGACTTTGTGCTCCGCCAACAAATTTAGCTGTTTCTAATGTTCTTACTACATCTGCCGATATTACTTGGAGTCATGCAGGTGGAGCAAATAGCTTTACAATATTTTATGGTGCAGGACTCAGTCAAACTGCAACAAGCTCGCCTTTTACGCTAACGGGGTTAAGTCCAGCTTCAACTTACGATGTATATGTTCAAGCTGATTGTGGAAATACAAACGGAGTAAGTGATTCACTTGGACCAATTAATTTAACAACTGCTTGTGGAATTGCAGTAGCTCCATACAGTCAGAATTTTAATACTGGTGCTTTGCCAAACTGTTGGTCGATTAATGCAACATCTGGTGATGGGTGGCTTTTCGTCGGAACTCCGGGTTACGATGCTGCAAATAATGGTCGTCCTGCAGGGTCTTATGCTTGGATAGATTTCTCTGGGACTGACCAAGGAACTATAATGGAATTAATTCCTGTAGACGTTTCATCTTTATCAACTGCTCAAATAGAATTTGATTATTTCTGTTTCAATACAACCAATCCCTCACCTACTAACATTTTATATGTAGAGGCTTTTGATGGAACTAATTGGGTTACGGTTAACTCAATTCAAATAAATACTATTCCAGGATGGAACTCCTACAATTTCTCATTGGCTGGTTATGACGTTGCTGGTGTTGTTTCTGTAAGGTTAAGAGGAGAATCTGGTGGAGCGACTAATGATTTTTATAATGATATTTTGGTAGATGACTTGTTCATTAGAGAAGCTCCGAGTTGCCCAAGACCACCAGCCTCATCATTTGGGGTTTCTAATCTTTTGGCAACTAGTGCTGATCTAAATTGGTTAGCAGGAGGAAATGAATTGTTTTGGGGTGTCGAATGGGGGCCAGCAGGATTTACTTTAGGAAGTGGTAATTTTAACACTACCAATTTATTTTTTGCCTATCCTATTTCTGGTCTTACTGCTACAACAACATATGAATTTTATATTAAAGCTATTTGCGCACCAGGAGATACAAGTGTATGGTCAGGGCCTTTCACTTTCACAACCCCTTGCGGGGCATTAATACCACCACAACTAGAAGATTTTTCTAGGCCATTTCCTCCAAATGTTTGTTGGGATCAAGCTGGCAATGGAAACCCATCAATTGGACCATCTGGCATTGGAAACAGTTTATGGAATTCAGATGGTTTTGGAAATGTTGGTACAACAGGAGCTGTAAGATGTAACTTGAATATTACAGGCGATAATGAATGGATTCTAACACCTCAGTATGATTTTAGTAGCGGAGGTCCATTCCAAGTAGAATTTGATTTTGGCGTATTTACACAAAATTCTTCAAATCCAGGAATACTAGGTTCGGATGATAGAGTTGAAGTATTGATTTCAAGAGATGGTGGTGGATCCTGGTCTGTTTTAAAGAATTTTAATAATAATTACACTACTAATCCCAATGGAAATCATGAGATAATCGGATTACCTAACGATAGTACAGTTGTACAGTTTGCTTTTTGGGCTTCTGAAGGCACAGTGAATGACCCAGTTAGTAACGATGTAATGTTTGATAATTTTGAAATTATTCCAATGCCTGCATGTCCTGAACCAACCAGTTTAATTGCATCTAGTATAACTGCAAATAACGCTATTATATCTTGGACACCAGGTGGGAGTGAAACTTCATGGTATATTGAGTGGGGAGTATCTGGTTTTGTACAAGGAACAGGAACTAATGACAGTGTAACAACAAACTCTTATTCTTTAACTGGTTTATCTTCTTCAACAACTTATGATGTTTATATTCAATCTTTTTGCTCTACAAATAATCTAAGTTTTTGGGCTGGTCCATTGTCATTTAGCACCCCTATTCAGGGCCCTGTAGGTGTTAATTGTGTTTCTGGTGGAAATCCTGGTGTAATTTATTCTGATGATCTGGAAACCTCTAATGGTTGGACTGGTTCTTTTGGAACTGGAACAACAGCTGGTTCTTGGAATGTAAGAACTGGACCTACTGGTTCAACTGGAACTGGCCCCTCTGGTGCCCATAGTGGAAATAATTATTTCTATTATGAAACCAGTGGTGTTAACCCCTCCAATAATAGTATTACATCTCCCCTAATTGATTTAAGTGGTGCCCTAGATGACGCAGAGCTTTCTTTTTGGATTCATGCTTATGGAGCTACTATGGGGACTTTAAATATAGGTGTTGGAAACACCTCTACTGGCCCTTTTACAACAATATTTACCAATACAGGTCAAATCCAAACTGGTAACAACGATCCATACCAAAATGTTGGAATTAATTTGTCTAGCTACCTAGGACAACAAATTTATTTGCAAATTGATTACACTAGTGGAACTTCTTTCACCGGAGATATTGCCATTGATTTAATCGAGGTTAGTTCATGTATATCTTGCCCATCTCCAACTGCATTATCTGCTTCTAATATTACTGCAAATTCTGCTGATCTTTCTTGGGTTGCTGGTGGAACTGAAACTGCTTGGGACATACAATATGGCAATTCGGGATTCGCTCCTGGTAGTGGAACTACAGTTGGTGTAACTACTAATCCTTACTTTTTAACGGGACTGTCTTCTTCTACAGCTTATGATTATTATATTAAAGCAATTTGTGCACCTGGAGATTCTAGCTCTTGGACTGGACCTTTTACTTTTACAACTCCATGTTTAACTGCCACTGCACCATACAGTCAAAATTTTAATAATGGTGCTTTACCACTTTGCTGGAATCAAAGTGCAATAGGTGGAGATGGATGGCGATTTATAGGAAATCCTGGTTACAGCGCAGGAACCAATGGTAGAACTGCTGGAACTTATGCTTGGATAGATTTCTCTGGAAATGATCAGGGTACTGTTATGGAAGTTGTACCGGTTGATGTTTCTTCTTTAACTGCAGCTTTAATAGAATTTGATTACTTCTGTTATCATACTGTAAACGTATCTCCTACAAATTTTTTATACATTGAGGCTTTTGATGGAACTAATTGGGTGACGGTTAACTCAATTCAAATAAATACTTTACTTGGTTGGAATTCTTATAGCTTCTCTTTAGTTGGATTTGATGTAAATGGAGTTGTTTCTGTAAGATTAAGAGGAGAGTCTGGTGGTTCTACTCAAGATTTTTATAATGATATTTTAGTTGATGACTTATTTATAGGTGAAGCGCCAAGTTGCTTAAAACCAACTAATCTTTCGACATCTAATGTATCAGGGACATCTGCTGATTTTTCTTGGACTGCTGGTGGAACTGAAACTGCATGGAATATTGAATGGGGAGTTTCTGGATTTACTTTAGGTAGCGGTAATTTTATTTCTGTCAATACAAACCCTTACTCTTTAACTGGATTATCTTCTTCGACGACATATGATGTTTACATTCAAGCGGTTTGTTCACCTGGAGATTCTAGTATATGGGCAGGGCCATTAAGTTTTACAACTCCTTGTGGTGCGTTACTACCACCACAATTAGAAGACTTTACAGCAGGTTTTACTCCAAACCAATGCTGGGAACAAGCTGGTGATGGGACTCCATTAACTGGTCCATCTGCTTTTGGAAATAGTTCATGGTTTACTGATGGCTTTGGAAACGTAGGCACAACCGGTGCTGTTAAAATCAATCTCTATACTACAGGAAAAAATGAGTGGGTTCTTACTCCACAATATGATTTATCGATTGGGGGAAGATTTCAAGTAGAATTTGATTTTGGAGTTTTTGATTGGCCTACTACCACTCCCGGAACATTAGGATCTGACGATAGAGTAGAATTATTAATCTCTAGAAATAATGGAACTACTTGGTCTAATTTAAAAAGTTTTGATAATAATTACACAACCGCTCCAGGAGGTAACCATGAAATAGTTACTTTACCTAACGATAGTGGAGTGGTTCAATTTGCTATTTGGGCTACAGAAGGTTCAGTAAATGATCCCGAAGATAATGATGTGATGTTTGATAATTTTGAAGTTGCTACTATTTCAGTTTGTCCCGAACCCTCAACTCTTAGTGCAACAAATATAACTGGATTTTCTGCTGACCTTTCTTGGGTTGCTGGTGGAACAGAAACTGCTTGGGATATACAATATGGTCCTTCGGGATTTACTCTTGGAAGTGGAACTACAGTTGGAGTAACTACTAACCCTTACTCATTAGCTGGTTTATCTGCATCTACGACTTATGATTATTATGTGAAAGCGATTTGTGCTCCTGGAGATTCTAGCTCATGGGCTGGCCCATTATCATTTAGCACCCCTATTCAAGGACCTGTAGGTGTTAATTGTGTTTCAGGTGGAAATCCTGGTATAATTTATTCTGATGACTTAGAAACCTCTAATGGTTGGACTGGTTCTTTTGGAACTGGTACAACAGCTGGTTCTTGGAATGTAAGAACTGGACCAACTGGTTCAACTGGAACTGGACCTTCTGGTGCCCATAGTGGAAATAATTATTTCTATTATGAAACCAGTGGTGTTAACCCCTCCAATAATAGTATTACATCTCCCCTAATTGATTTAAGTTCTGGTACTGATGAAGCTGAATTATCCTTCTGGATTCATGCTTATGGAGCTACTATGGGGACTTTAAATATAGGTGTTGGAAATACCTCTACTGGCCCTTTTACAACAATATTTACCAACACAGGTCAAATTCAAACTGGTAACAACGACCCGTACCAAAATGTTGGAATTAATTTGTCCAGTTACTTGGGACAACAAATTTATTTGCAACTTGATTACACTAGTGGGACTTCTTTTACAGGTGATATTGCCATTGATTTATTCGAGGTTAGTTCATGTATCTCTTGCCCATCTCCATCTGCATTATCTGCTTCTAATATTACTGCAAATTCTGCTGACCTTTCTTGGGTTGCTGGTGGAACGGAAACTGCTTGGGACATACAGTATGGCAATTCGGGATTTGCTCTTGGAAGTGGAACTACAGTTGGTGTAACTACTAACCCTTATTCATTAACTGGTTTATCTGCTTCAACAACTTATGACTATTACATAAAAGCAATTTGTGCACCTGGAGATTCTAGCTCTTGGTCAGGACCTTTTACTTTTACCACAGCATTCCAATGTCCTCCAAATGCTATTTGTGCAGGACCATATAATACTGGTGACATTCCATCTGATCGTGATTTTGTATTAAACGGACAAACTTCTACTTGTCCTGGAACTTTACAAGTTGTTATCCCTGCTGGTTTTGTTATTGATAGTATTGCAACAATGTATGACTTTACAGCTCAAGGTGGTGCGTGGATGAGTGAACAAAGATCATTACTATATTTACCTTCAATAGGAATTGGAGAACCTAACGCAGCCGCAGGAACAGGAGGAACTTCAGCTGGCACAGAAAGTTATGCGAGAACAACAAGTTTTCCAATTGGCTTAAATGTAAATGGAACTGTTGATATTGAAATCCATGCAGGTAGGACTTGGGGAGGTACAGGTTGTAATACCCAATACAATAAAATTGATGATGGAACATGGATGGTTATTGCATATTACGGTGTTGCGGCAACTTGTCCTCCACCTTCCAATTTAACTGTATCAAATATTACTGCAAATTCTGCTGATCTTTCTTGGACTGCTGGAGGAACGGAAACTGCTTGGGACATACAATATGGTACTTCGGGATTTGCTCCTGGTAGTGGAACCACAGTTGGAGTAACTACTAACCCTTATTCATTAACTGGTTTATCTGCTTCATCAACTTATGACTATTACATAAAAGCAATTTGTGCTCCTGGAGATTCTAGCTCTTGGACTGGGCCTCTCACATTTAATACTCTTATTCAAGGCCCTGTAGGTGTTAATTGTGTTTCTGGTGGAATTTCTAGTATTGTATTTTCTGACGATTTAGAAGCTTCAGGTAGTTGGACAGGATTAGGTACTGGAAATAGCACATGGACTATTGGTACGGGAGGTACTTCCTCTTTCAATACTGGCCCAAGCTCTTCCCACAATGGAACTAGTTATTTTTATTTTGAGTCTTCAGGATCTGGCTGGCCAATGAATGGAGCTATTGTATCACCTGTAATTGATTTAAGTGGTGCTTTAGATGATGCAGAGCTCTCTTTTTGGATTCATGCTTTTGGAGCAACTATGGGAAACTTGAACCTAGGTATTGGTAATAGCGCTACTGGTCCTTTTACAAATGTGTTTTCCAATTCAGGACAATTACAAACTGGCAGCAACGATCCATACCAAAATGTTGGAGTCAATCTAGCTAATTATATAGGTCAACAAATTTATTTGCAATTTGATTATACTAGCGGTAGTTCTTATACAGGTGACATAGCCATAGATTTAATTGAAATTAGTTCATGTATATCTTGCCCATCTCCTAGCTCTTTATCCGCATCAAATATTTCTGGAACTTCTACTGATTTTTCTTGGACTGCTGGCGGTACTGAAACTGCTTGGGATATACAATATGGTAGTTCGGGATTCGCTCCTGGTAGTGGAACTACTGTTGGAGTAACTACTAACCCATATTCTTTAACAGGACTAAATCCTTTAACAACTTATGACTATTACATAAAAGCAATTTGTGCACCTGGTGATTCCAGCTCTTGGACTGGGCCTTACACTTTTACAACTCCATGTGCTGCTTTAATACCCCCACAGCTAGAAGACTTTACTTCAGGATTTCCTCCAAATACATGCTGGGATCAAGCTGATGATGGAACTCCACTAACTGGTCCAACTAGTTTGGGAACTAGTTCATGGATAACTGATGGATTTGGCAATGTTGGGACAACTGGTGCAGTTAAAGTTAATCTTTTCACTACAGGTATTAATGACTGGATTTTAACACCTCAGTATGATCTTTCAACGGGAGGACCATACCAAATAGAATTTGACTTTGGAGTGTTTCAATATACAACAAACAATAATGGTTCTTTGCCTAAAACTTTAGGTCCTGATGATGTAGTTGAAGTATTGATATCTAGAGATAATGGTTCATCATGGAACGTGTTAAAGGTATATGATAGTAGTTACGTAACTGCTGCTGGAGGGAACCATGAAACAATTACTTTAACTAACGATACTGGAATTGTTCAATTTGCAATTTGGGCATCAGAAGGAACACAAGCTTCTACTATAGAAGATGTTGATGTGATGATAGACAATTTTGAAATTGTGATTATTCCATGCCAACAGCCTACTGCTTTAGGTGCTTCAAATATAACTGCAAGCTCTGCAGACTTGTTTTGGACTGCAGGCGGAAATGAAACAGATTGGGAAATACAATACGGTATTTCAGGATTTGTACTAGGTAACGGAACTATAGATTCAGTAAATTCTAACCCTTATTCTTTAACTGGGCTCTCCGGGTCTTCAACTTATGATTATTATGTGAAAGCAATATGTGCACCTGGAGATTCTAGCTCTTGGGCTGGGCCTATCACATTCACAACTTTGATAAGTTGTCCTGAACCTAACGGATTAAGTGCTACAACTACAAGTGCTAGTTCTGCTGACTTATCATGGACTGCTGGAGGAACTGAAACTGCTTGGGATTTACAATACGGGAATTCAGGATTTGTACTAGGTAACGGAACTATAGATTCTGTAAGCTCTAATCCTTATTCTTTAACAGGACTATCTCCTTCAACATCTTATGATGTATATATTAAAGGTATTTGTGCTCCTGGAGATTCTAGTTCTTGGGCTGGTCCTTTCACATTTGTAACTTCGTGTGCACCTGGAACTTCTCAATCAATATCAAGTTGTAATACATATCTATGGAATAATAATTCATATGATTCAAGTGGTGTTTATATAGATACACTTCAAGCAAATAATGGTTGCGACAGTGTTGTAACGTTAAACTTAACTATAAACAACCCTGTAATCATTCAAGATGTTGAGGTTTCTTGTGATAGTGTATTTATTTGGAATGGTAACCCATTATATTCCTCGGGAATATACCTAGACACTTTACAGGCAGTTAATACTTGTGACAGTGTTGTTAAACTTAGTCTTACTTTAAACTATACATCGTCAAGTTTGACCACACAAACAATTTGTGAAGGTGATAGTATAAAATTTGGTTCTGGCACCTACTCAATAGCAGGGTTATATTCAGACACATTGCAATCAGGCATAGGTTGTGATAGTATATCTACACTTGATCTTATAGTAACAGACTTAATTATTTCAATAGACACATCACAATTAAATTTAGTTACTAATATTTCAGGTGGAATGGGTCCATATAATTATTTTTGGAACAATGGCGATACTACCTCGAACATAACACCAGTTAGTAACGGCTTATACTCAGTATTTATAAAAGATGCTAATGGTTGTATATCAAATACTGCTACTTATAATTTTATCTTTAATACCACAGATTTAATTAGTAATTTAAAGGATATATTGAATATATATCCAAACCCAAATAATGGACAATTTATTATTACCAATTCGGAACCAATAAATGAAATTTTTATTACAGACCTTCAAGGAAAAAATGTTTACACTAGTAAAAATTTAAATGTAAATAGTTTAGATATTGAAATATATAATCTTGAAAAGGGAATGTATTTAGTAAATATTTTTACTAAAGATGGGATGAATATGAAAACAGTT
>Ga0206682_10001011_pt1 | contig 28426 bp, 44 predicted proteins | sample M240m12015metaG_FD_155444 | JGI IMG/M metagenome (GOLD analysis project Ga0206682, IMG submission 155444) | Ammonia-oxidizing marine archaeal communities from Monterey Bay, California, United States - M2 40m 12015 | ecosystem: Environmental > Aquatic > Marine > Intertidal zone | place: USA...
CCATACACAACACTGTCTAAGTAAGTACCAGTAGTAGAGCGTGTGAAGTCTATTAGTTCGTTAAATGTACTCATATCACGCCCCCATTGCTGTTCTTAGCTGTGTAAGTGTTAGCACCAAAGTTCAGGTCTAGTGTGGCTATACCGTCTACCTGTGCCTTCAAGCCTGTCTTATTGGCTACAAAAGTCTCAGCCTTAGCTATCTCTTCGTCTGTGGACTCTGCTGCTCTTAGGATGGTCTGGTACATGTTGCCTCCAACGCACCGTCCATCATTGTCGATGGCCGTAAACAGTTTAATAGTCCCACCAATAGCTTGCTGGTCGTAGGTTGTATCAGAGTATTCCTGAGTGCCATCAATACGAATCTTAGCGTCATCTTCTACTAGGTCGTAGGTCAAGACTTTTATAACCTCAGCATCAGCATCAAATTCTGACCAAGCCCCATCGTAATAAAGAATAACCCCCTCTTTAACAGCAAACACAGTCCTGCCAGATTGTATGTCTAATAAATATTTACTAGTAGTAGATTCAGCATTAGTAGCACTATAGCCAAACAACGAAGTAATAGGAGTAGAGGAAGATGTCAGGTTATTAATAAACATTGAATCATCAGTACCATCAAACTTCAGGTAGTACACCTCGCCAACACCTGACTCAGTTACGTCAATGTCTGTTACTACCTTCTGGTAGTTGGAGGCTTCTGCTGCTTCTTCTAGCTGTGCGCCCCAAGCGTAAACCCCATCAGTGCCGTTAGTTGCTCCTGAATAATATCTTGCGGGTTGAGCCTGCTGTATTGTAGCCCAAGCGTAAACCCCATCAGTGCCGTTAGTTGCTCCTGAATAATATCTTGCGGGTTGAGCCTGCTGTATTGTAGAGCCGCTGCCTTGTACGGTTATGCTTACTCTCCACCACCCGTTTCCTGCATCTTCCACTTCATAACTTGTAGTGCCGGTGCCAGTAATGACACTGCCGTCAGAAAGAGAAATAACTATATATCGGTCAACGCCAGTGTAAAAGTTATGCCTAACAGTATTGTTTCCAGCCGCTTTATAGTAACAACTAAAAGTAAGGAGGTTACTTGTATTAAAAGTTCGTTTTAACCACGAGTTAGTGCTAGTAGCCGAAACTTTGTCTGCGGTAGTTGTACCGTCAGGCGCTATTGTGGCGTTAGCAGTTATGGTTGAACCTTGTTTAGTCCAATAACCATTATCAAACTGCTCTGTGTAGTTCAACAGATTCCTAATGCCACCCTCTGGATGTCTTGCGTAGATAGGGCGCTTAGTGGATGTAGGCTGTGTAGCGTGTGAGCCTTGTATCTCTGTTACTGATACGTTGTCTAAAGACACAACGCCAATTCCAAACTTTTTAAACTGTAGCGTAAACGAAGTTGCTGTTGCTTGAAGGGTATAAGAATGTCTGCCTTGGCTAGAGGTAACCCCTTGTACATAAACACCTAAAAAGTCATCTATATACCAGCTGGAATCTCCTGAAATGGCTTCTGTATCTAGTGTTAACTTATAAAACTTACCCACAGTAAGTCCAGAAACACCTTGAAACGCTTGCGCCCCATACGTAGATGTATTTGTTAGATGAGCTGAACCAGAAACAATAGAAACACTTCCCGAAGTAACCCAGCCAGTTAATCCATTGCTAAAGTCACCATTAGTAATTTCTTCTGGCCCTTGAGCTAATCCCTTAGACTTATCCAGCATTAGCCCTACAGGCTCTCCTACTGCTGTTACAGGCGTTAAACCTTGATAGTCTTGGTAGAGGGTATGGCTTGGGAAGGCAGCCTTAAACGCGTTAGCAAACGTGCTTAGGAGATTGCAAAAACACCACTTCCAGCAGAGTCTGCTGCTTGCGTTATTGAACAGCGATACCACCCGTTTCCTACATCTGTAATTGAAAACGATGTTGCGGGAAGTGAAGGGCTGTTTGTTGCTGTGCCGTTTTGCAAATCAAAGAATGCTATATAGTTTGTTGAGAAGGCTCCACCAGACATATACCGCAAAGCTACCCAGCGTCTTCCCCCTTGCTTCACATAACAACTTGCTGTGTAAGAAGCACCTGCTGTCATTGATATACTGCGACTAGTGTTGTGACCAGAATTAGCAGTGTTATCAATTAATTTATCGCCTGTAACACTTCCATCAGGAGCAGCAACAACATTAGGTGTAACTGTAGATTGGAGTTTACTCCAATAACTATTATCAAAGCTCTCAGTGTACTCAAGTAAGTTCTTGCGCCAATCAAGCGAGCCTGACGCAGCAGAGGGGTCATACCATACTCCCGCCTCTCCATTGTTAAACAGAGACGCAGGGGTAAACTGTAGCCCACCTTTTACAGCAAGCCTTTGCAGATTCATGCCAAGATTTAACATTTAAACCACCAGTGCGTGAATGCCTGTTGCGGTAGTGCCTGATGATAAAACTCGCCCAACAGAACACACAAGATAAAAGTTATCCGGGACGTTAAAAGTTCGGACATTGCCATCCATGTTGTGAATTGAAACTGAACCGCCTGCCTCAATGTAAAGGCCGATAGCTACGTTATCCTCACCAACATTATCAGTGCTGTTGTTAGGTACTACAGGAAGCATGTCGTAAACCATGCCGCTTAGTGTTGTTGGTTTGCCGAGAAACGGGTTAGCCATGATTATATCTCCAAAATTTGTTTAATTAGTGTCCGATTGCAATGAATCTGAATAGACGAGAGCTTCCATTGCCGTTAGTCAGGTAATAAGTAGACGTTGTCGGTGATGTAGAGCCTAATCCCCAGTTGTCCCCTTCACTGGCGCTGCTGACTACGCTTGTTGCAATTACCTGAAAGCATGCTGTCGGGAAAGATGTCGGGAATGAAGTCGCCTTGTTGGTTTGGTTTCCTGAAACAGTAGTGCTGCCCCACTGGACCATAAGGCCATTAGGAAGGGTAACATAACCGTTAGAAACGGCACTGGTTGTATAGTCAGAGTCTTTTACAAAATCAGACGCTGCAGCTCCCTGGAATAGGTCTGCGTCCAGTCCGGAGCCAGTCCCATCTACTGTTTTAATCTTCGTTAGGATATCAGCAGCAGTGTAGTCAGCTATAGCCAGCTTCTGATCTAAAGCACTTTGAAGATAATCGACATTACCAATTGTATGGCTATGGCTATCATCAACAACTGTCGCGGTTATGCTAACACTTGCGCTACCGTCAAAAGACACAGTACCAGTAACATCGCCAGTCAAACTTATGTCAACCGCAGACGCCAGGGCTGAGGCTGTAGAGGCGTTGCCAGATATAGCGCCTGTAGCACTTATAGTCGTAAAAGCACCAGTAGAGGCAGCGTTGGCGCCAATAGGAGTGCCATCAATTGAGCCGCTGTTTATATCAATGCCAGTTATCGGGACATCGCCACCCAAAAGGTCATCGACTTTTTCAGTGTTTCCATTTAAGTCGGCTCCCCATGTATTTAGGCTTGCACCTACGGTAGGGGTAGCGAATGAGTAATTAGTTGTTGCCATTATCTGTCTCTCCAATAGTTGGCTGATCGCCCGGTGTCTAGGCCTTTAACTCGCATACCTAAGCCAGACCCTGAGTATTTCGCAGATTCCGACTCTTCATTAAGTCTAAGAACTGCGGCACTGTATAGCTGAGCCCATACGCCAATTCGCTCATCATTAGCCAGGTAAGGGGCAGACTGTAAGAGAGACCCGTAAAGGTATACATCGGGCGCGGCGCTTAAAAGCCAGTTAGTTGGCGCACTGTCTTGCTGTGAAGTCTGCGACTGAAACGGTGTTAGCGTACTTCCGAATTGCGCATAAAATGCTTCAGGAGTATATCTGGTAATTGCCGCGTCACCGATAACCCCAAAAAGAGATCCGTCAACAAGGTACTCACCAGTAGCGCTATCATACGAATATACATGATGTACTGGGCCATTGGCTCCTACCAAAGCGTTAGCCAGGGACAGCGCATTAATGTTTGTGAGGTCGTAATCCTGACCAAAAAACACACTTGCCCCAAGTGAAGGGACTCTTGCTAAGTAAACGTATGTAGCAGACTCTGCTTGATCAGGGGAGGGCCAAACTTCAATGTCTTGCCCGGTGTTCTTATAGTAGCGAGGGCTTCCGGCAGTGTTTCCGCTGTTTGACCTGCGCTCATTCATTGCTGAGGTGCTTAACAACTCAAGATTGTTAGCTGATCCACCATCAAGAGTGATACTTACAGTTTCAACCCAATTAATAGGTCTTAATGTATACCGCCCCTCGATGCTTAACGTGGCCACGGTCTCCATTTGATAATGCCTGACATCTCGATTAATCTGGGCTTCAGCCAGGTCAATAAATGTCGGAATCACAGATGCCAAATCTTCCCGGTTTAAAAAGTCCGCGATGCTCGATTGTAACTCTGCGTAGGTTGTTAATGCCATTCTGTACTCCAGTATTATTTCCCGATTATAACATTAAATTGGACTTAACATGGACAATATACCAGCAGTAGTCATACCAGCCCTTCTAAGGCGCTCTGCCTCCTCAGCCATTCTAGGGTCAAGGTATATTTGTTCTGGCCTTAGAGGTGCTTTAGCTTCTTCTGGAGCCATCATTGCGTCCCTGTTTATATCCTCGTACTGCTGAGAGGCGTAAGCAGGGGCTGTCACATATCCGCCCCCAGAGAATGTATCCTTCAAGTAATCTACGCCGCCTTCGCCAACGCCAGACGCGAACTGCAACAAAGACGGTAACGCGTTAGCTTTAGTAAATTCTTGAAGCTCTGGGCTTGCAGGGCTGCCTCTCCTGTCTCTACGGCTCATTCCAGCTCTATCTGAGCGCTCTGCCATCAGCAGGCCAAACTTCTTATCGTCTGCTGCATCTGCATCTAAAGGCAAAATGCTGGCGCCTATCCCTACGCCGGCTGGACCATGCACCCTATCTTTGAATCCTCGAAGCTTAATTGCATTAGGAGACGGCCTTCCTTCAGGGTATAAGATGTCCTCTACCTTATTGTAATTTTCCGCCCCCATTTTTTCATGCACCTCCCTAAGCAACTTGGAGTCCCTGGCATTCCACATATGCGCACCATCCATAGATAGATATGTGGAAGGCACTAGCTTGTTGCCGCTTATCTCTTCAGCAGCATCATACATTTCACCTGCCAGACCCTGCCTGCGGTAACCTGGGTCAATCTCAGTATTTAGCGAGGACATATAACCCTCATCAAATCCAGAGTCAATGGCGTAATCTGTTTTTAAAGAACCAATGCTTTTAGTGTCGCCGTCCTTCCGCAAAAAATATTCCCCGACTCGACTATCTTCAGGATCAATCAAATCTACTAACTCCATACCGCGAGCTGCAAGCTTAGCAACAGACGCATCAGCATCTTCACTACCAAGCACTCCCGCGCCAAGCAATCCAGCAGTAGCTACAGGGGCAGCCTGGCGTATGACTGCGCTGCCATAGACTGGATGTTTTTTGCCTCGAACATCAATCTCACCAATCTGCTCACCTAGCTCTACAAACCCTTTCCTGGTTGGGCGAAGTCTTGGTTCAGATGCAGATTTCTCATATCTTGCCAGGTCAACTCCATCAGGGAATTGCGCATCAACCGTATAGTAATGATTTTTACCATCCTGCACCGAAACAATAGGGAAGTTGCCTGCCGGTTCTGGGTCATAACCCTCTGGAACTTGACTCCACTTCCATCCTGCTTTTTTCTTAAAAAGGTTGGTCTTAATTTTTCGCCCTTCATTTGGTGGAGTGCCAGAGCGCTGCTCACCCGCAACTTGGAACTTTGGCTTACCGTCTGGGCCAACAGATATGTTAGCAGAAGCAGGGTATTGACCAGTTATGTCAACAGGGCCATTCTCACCCATCTCTAGGTATCGACCGCCAGGCTGCTGCTCAAACTCACTTAAAAAAGGCTTAAAGTCTTTGCTGTTAGGGTCAAACATTCTTTGAGGCGCAGGAAATACATCTTTAAAGGCAGCTTTGGTGCCAGATACTACACCAGCATCAGCATCTTCACTACCGAGCAAAGACGCGCCAGCAACGCCAGCAGTCGCAACACCAGGAAGAAGGCCGCTGTTAACCTTAAAGCCCTCTTCGCTTAGTCTTCGGAGTAGAGCCTCATCAATTAAGCCACCCCAGTAACCAACCTCCATAGCCCTTCTTGGAGCAAATCTGGTAGACAGTAAGTCTGGACCTTGAGGGCCGGTATCAAAGGTTCCATCTTTCTTCAATGCTCTGGCATACCGCTCGGGGTTTAAATCCATAGCAGTGACATCAGTATCGAGAGTTCCTAAATAATCTCCAGCTAAGCCAGAAGGATACGTTGCGTTCCCGCCACCCTCAAGGACACCACGCTGTAAGTCTACTTCACCGACATTCTGAAACCCACTAACGGGAGATAGGAGCTGAGACTGATCAGAAACTGCTAATCTGGCCTGAGTCTGAGAGATACCGCCCTTGTTGCGATACTCTTTGTCTAACATGTTCATGGCAGTTTTTCTCTGCGTGTCAGACAGAGCGCCATACTGCTCAAGACTTTTAGGGTCGTCTACCCCAGCCCAATCAGGAACAAACTTCTTCATGTCAGCATCTAGCTGCTTTTTGTAGACTTTTGGCATGTTGCCTGCCGCCCAGGACAGCATCGTCTGGCCAGTCATGTGAGCAAAGTCACCCCCACTAGGAGCCATTCTCCAAGGCATAAAGACAGGAGAGGAGCCGTACTGGTCTTCCAGTTCCTTGGCAGCCTTTACCATGTTAGGCACAACGCCTGCGCCAGAAGCCCACAGCTCACCAGTGTCATCACGCATGTAATCTTGTCCGCCAGTTAAGCGGATAGGATGAGCAAGGGGCTTGTTACCGATGCCTTCAAGCAAACCGCCAGCAGCAGTTCTGTCAGACATTGTTGTAAAGTATGGCCTTCCCTCTAGGTCTTGTAGAGCAATGCGCTCTTGAGGGATCATGGTGCCTGTGTCGATTACATTAGCGCGATATTCAGGGGAATCTTTGACTCTCAGCTTGCCACCCGGATAGAATCTAGGGTCAAACTCAGCTCTGTCATACTTGGCATCTTTAATTGTCTCGGCAACAAAGTCCATAATGCCTTTAATTCTTCCAGCCATACCCTAAATCTCAATGTAATTTATAGATGGCCGATTATATCACAAATCAGACAATTCCCTGAAGGTTCCTGCGGATAGGCTCGCCCCAATTAGTAGCTGGCCTGTAACCAACTGACAGGTATCTAAACGCATCGGCGCAATGACTGGTCCAGTCGTGCAATGGGCGCCCACGCCACACCATGTTCTTGTCGTCATAGTCTCGGCGGTACTGTCGCAAAGCATCAATGCCTCGCTCGCACTTACCGGTATCAAACCAGCACTTGTGAAGCATGGTCCTGGAAGCCTGGATGCCGTCATCTACCCCAAGCTGTGGGGCAATAACAACAGGTGTTACCCTAAGAGCCTCTAATGTTTCTAGCCTAGACTTACCAGTGCCAAGCTCCCTCACCCTGACATCATGCGGAAGGATGTGACTTTCGTAGTGGTAGCCTTTATCAGCCAAAACCTTGGCGTAATGGTCCAGACCGACACCGCTGCACTCATAGTAGTCTATAAGGCGCACCTCCTGCCCCACAAACTGCGCAAACCAAATAGAGGTACTATCGCCTACCCCAAGATCCCAAGCCGTTACAACGCCAACAGCGCGGTCGTATGGCACTACCCCAAGCCTACCCTCCTCGTTAGCTAGGCGCATCTCTGTTGCGTAGTACGCACCATCAGCATGGATTAGCATGTCGCCTTCCCAGATGTGGTCATACATGTCAGGGCGCAGCTTCTTGTCCTCTAGGCGCTCACGGTTAAGGACGTCAGGGAAGTAGGGGTTGTCCTGCCAGTTGATAGTCGCGATCTTCATATCTTCTGGAGGGTTCAATCTAAACCGGCGGTGAGTAGCTGATTGCTTTGTCTCCGGGTTCCATGTCACCCAGATCTCAGAGCCATCTTCTCGGACCGTAGGAATAAGCTTTAGCCAGGCGGACTCAGACACTCCCTCGGCCTCGTCTACCCATGCCAGGATAACCCTAGCCTTTGACTTGATTGAATCTAGATTGCGCCTTAGACCGGCAAAGACGTAATTGATACGCCCATCTTTAGACCTAACAAACTTCTCACCTATCTCGTAATAGGCGGCCAGCCAGTCAACGCTGCGAATAGCAGATTTAATTTCTTCTAGGGATGATTCATCAAGGGAGTTGAGGTGTTCACGCGCACATAGGATCTGCCCACTCTGCCCGGACATACCCCATTTGTATCCTACGACTGCAGTCATCAATGCAAAGGATCTAGTCTTACCTGACCCTCGACCACCATAAGCAACACGATACCTAGCCTCACCCTCGAATATAGAAACAATCTTAGGCGGTAGCCTGATCTCTGCTTTAGTGGGTTTGGCCATTATCAAACTCAGGGAAAGGCTCTGCTACTAACGTGATGATAGTAGGCTGGAATGAGTCATCAGAGGACGTTACATCCAACTGCTGCTTGTCTCCATACTTCTTAGGGGACATCCTGGCAACCTTCCACTTGCGTGAATCTATGCGCAGCTTGGCCTTGTTAATAGCGTTACTGTCTACGTCATCACCAAGCTCATCAGCTATGTCTACGATTTCATCTGCGTAAAAGTCAGCCTGACAGTCTCTAGCTCTCGCGTACTGCTCCGAAAACTCTTTCTTGTCTGTCTCTGTAAGCCACTTCATCAGCGTAGATAGACTAGGCATCTGGTCTGACCGGCATATCTGCCTGGCGCTCTCTCCCATTGATAGCCTGTAACAAATGCTGTCACCCAACTCAGGAGTGAATATTGATGGTCTGCTCATACCTTTTCACAAATACAGGTTACTTCATAGCACCTGCAATTAGCCTCAAGTCGTTCCCACGCTAAATAGACAACCTCTCCCATCAGGTGCTTGTCCCTGTCACTCAAAGCTAAGGCAAAGTCGTTTACCAACTCTACGTCAGCCTCGTGTATATCTTCGTCTATCGTTATCCTTATCATAGCCCGATTATACCCTATTACTGGTCTTCCTCGATAGTTTCAGTCCATTCTATCTCAGTAGGTGACGATAGGTGGCATATGTCGCAAACTCCGTAAGCTGTTTCTTCCCGCTCGCACAGCCAATACTTCATCTCTTGACCGCAATCACAGTAAACCTTCTTGAGAAGCATAGCAGTTTTGCTGCCATCTTTTTGCTGACCGACTAAATTGATCACCTTGCTCATAAGCTCTTCCTTTTAACTTTCATCAAACACTACTTCCTGCAGAAGCTTGGCTAAATACCACTGAGCCTTCTGCAAGTCCTCTACTGGATTGTCAGGGTGCTTTGTCTCATACCGCCAAAGGTACTTCATGCAGTTACCCTTCAAGTAGCCTTTAAATGCATCGCTAGACATAGACTCCTGGATTGCATCAATACACTCTACGTTGCCAGACTTGTAGTGGTCAGGGTTAATTGCATCGCTCATTTGCCTTCGTACTCCGATTTTAAGTAGGGCAAACTAATAGGCATCTCATCAAACTGCCCATGCTCGTCTACCTCGTTAAACATCCAAATACCCCTCCAGCTATTGTTTGTCTGAGGGTTTAAATAATCTTGATCTTCAGTATAGAATATCCCGGCAAACACGCCAGTCATTCGCTTACCGTCAGCCCTCTTAGCAAATGCAATCTGCCTGTCTTGAACATGGCCCATACATGTACTCATATGTAGCTTGTTCAGCATAAGCTGCGCAGATGATACAGGACGACCCATTACGCCTGAGCAGTGGTAATGCCCATTACGCCTGAGCAGTGGTAATGAGAGTAGCAAATTCCATCGATTACAACAGGCTCTAAGAATCCATAAACCTCCCAGCCCATCTCCTGAAGCATCAGATCCTGAAATCCTATCAACCCCTCTAGCTTAGGGTCATCGTTAATAGCTCGCGCTATACGGTTCTCGTGATTACCAAGAGTAAACACCATGCGAGGGTTCCAGCGTTTATCTTTGTTTCTAACAAGCCTTCGCCTCTCTTCAATAATAGGCTCAAGGAATATCCTCATAGCGTCTAAGCCAGAGTTTACATCGTCAACGTAGCGCCTGCCCTCAAAAAGCTTTTTTCCGACATCAAAGCTTGAAAGGCTGGGCATGTCCCAGTGGTCCCCCGCGTGAACAATAACGTCAGGTTTCTTTTCTGCTGCATACAAGCCAGCCCAGCGAAGATGTTCAAAGTCTTGGCCGGGCTTGCACTGCGTGTCTGGGATGATTAAATGTCTTGCCATAACAACTCCAACTTGCTGTATATGGAAACAGTATACCACCTATTTTGACAATAACTCCATAACCTGCCTTTCCTGCTCCGGCGTCACCCAAATACTAATCTCAGTTAGCCCTTCAGTTTTTCTGCGCTCACGCATGTCACGCATCATCTGAGCCTTGTCCTTTGGCTTCTTCTCTTTGTTTCTAAATATGGCGTCAAAGTTCGACTCAAACTTTTCCCGGTTAGGCATTGGCCTGGGGTCAGTTAGCCCCTCAGTTTTTCTGCGCTCACGCATGTCACGCATCATCTGAGCCTTGTCCTTTGGCTTCTTCTCTTTGTTTCTAAATATGGCGTCAAAGTTCGACTCAAACTTTTCCCGGTTAGGCATTGGCCTGGGGGCTGATCCTTTACCATTCATTGCGGCATACTCCATTGTGAAACGGTGCAGTTTTCGCCAAACCTGTTTTTAACAGTTATCTGCTCCTTTTGAATTGCAACACCCTGGCGCTTGATGTCGTATATCCGAGAAGCAAGGCGCATAATGCCAAGCTCCTTCCAGGCATCTAAAGACGTTATTTTGTTTCCTTGACTAAGGTAATTTATCACACGCTCATTTTGCGTTAGCTTTTTCATCAGACTTCTCCTTAATTGTAATCGCTAGTTTCTTCAAGACCCTGAGCGTCAAAAAGCTTTTCGCGCAACGTGCTTTCAAGATTAAGATAGATAAGCTCTTTAAGCATATCTGCGTAGCCAATATTACTATCATCAAGAAAAGCAGCGGCATCAGTGCAGAGAGTTTCAAAATCACCCAGAGCCGAACTTGAATAAAATACATCTTCGTTACCCTTTACCGGAATGTCGTGTTTTTCACTGTAAATAGAGCGCCTTGCATTGAGTATTGCCTCAAAGCTCTTTGAATCCTCATAAAGAACCTTAATCATTGTCTTCTCAAGGCCATAAACCGCTTCAGGAAGGTAGTCATTAATCCAGCTTGGGTAAGCTTTAAACCAGCTATAAACTGCTAAGTCCTTCAGCTCATCTGACAGGCTCATTAGATCACTGTCCCAATTAACTGGCGCTTGCGCAATTACGTTATCAAAAGTGCATTTCATTTTGTTTCCCCTTAGTTGCCCCCGAAGGGGCGGTTAGATTATATTGCTTCGATGCGCTGACGGCCTAAATCTTTATACATTCTGTCGGTTAAGTCATTGCCAAGGTCAACAGTTCGCATAACGTCTGGGCGGTCTGTGTATTCTGCGCCTTCGGATATTGATTTAGTTACTGTAAATTCAATCACGCCGTTATAAATGCTAGTAATGATTCCTTCAATGTAGCAATCAGTTCGTGAGATGAAGTCATAAGATCGGATGTTTTGGCCGATTTGAAAGTTAGTCATTTTGTAAATCCCGCTCTTGGTTAGTGTGGGTCTATTATACACCGGTAACGGTTACTGTCTAAGAACTTAAATGCATATGCTTATTCCAGAAAGTTAGGTACTCCCAGGCATGACTACACTAATAGGACATTTAAGCCTCTATGCCACGCCGCGCAAGGGTTTCAGACATGCTAGTTAATCTTAAATAGCAGGCAAAAAAAAGACCCTGCGTAAACAGGGCCAAAGGGGGAGTACAATCAACTGGCGCTAGGTGATAGTCAGTCACCAAAGCTTAATCATGCGAATGAAACATGATTGTGTGCAAAGTTGCACGACTATGATTCTACATCAAACAATGGATTTAGCAACTGTAATTGCTCTTCGTCAACAGGCTTATGCAGCTCGGCAATGACATCCTGCACCTCGAAGGAAATGGCGTTTATTTCTTCAAACGCATCACAGGGTTTAGCACAGCCAGAGATAATAGACTGAGTGATGTTGTATATTCTCTGTTTTGCGTCAATAAAACCATACTTTTCGGTTAGATCAATCAATTGACCAACGTCATACACCTCATATTCATTGTTAGTGCTTATCATTAGTAGCATCCTCGTTTTTACGATTTAATGACTTATCAACTTCCATTACATACAATCCGTAGACAAATATGCCAGCAAGTCCTAATACTGCAGTAAAAAATAACGCATCAAGTACATTCATGACAACCTTTCCTCTTCTAGCTTCATTTGATTTTTCATTGACTCAAGCATCTCCCGGTAATCTGCCGCATACAGCTTTTTTAGCTTGCGCTTGTCCCGGTGCATGTTTTCAACAAACTCTTTACCGTAATAATCAATCATCCAAAGAGTGTACTGACCCTCAGCACTGCCTCTCGACATTCCAAAAATGTTGCAGCCAACACATTGAGGATGTACGTTCTCTTCCTCTAGAGCCCAGTAAGACGAGCTTCCTTTTGCTATGTAATGACCACCCTGGGCTTCTTTCCAGTGCAGATAAGCATTGCACGACACGCAATTGACCATTCCTTCATCATTTGCCGCCTTCATTCTAACCAAGCGCTGTATAGCTTCTAGGCACTGCGCCCTAAGTGTCTTCTTAGCCATTCTTGCTCGCCTTCTCAGGATAATCTAGCATAGATGGAAACTGCTCGTTTACTTGACCATTCGTTAAATCAATCAACTTTCTGTTTATAATATCATAAATTTTGCTAACTTTATCTTTTGGGCACTTCCTTGTCGAGTCACCAGTACCTGGCGCAACCGCTTCTTGCACTGTGAGCCACATTTTAGATACCAAATCTTTGTTCCACTCCACCTCGATATCGCTTTTAAACATTGGAGAGCTGATGTAGCACGACATACCAATCCTGTTAAGACCTTCTGCTACATGGCCAAAGTATTTCCACATCGCTGAGTTTTGGTTGTTTGTCCTTTTCTTTCCTGTAACCCAAGTGTAAGTTACCCAACCGCTTGATGCGTGAAGCTCTGCAACTCGAGACATAAACGTGCCAAGCGACTTGTCGCTGTTTACCGTAACCTGTTCGCCCATTATAATTTAACCTTTAACCACTTATTTGAAAGTATTTCAGATTTGCTTTCACACCTGTTGATCTGCAGCGCTCTATTTCTATCAGTTTTGTTAGCTTGTTTTGGCTTAGCAAACGCCCTTTCTTGCGGTGTCCTTAACGTAAATCGGGTGACCACCCACTCAGATCCATCTTTTTTATCAATGTTTTCATCTCTTAACCTGGTCCTCAAAGATTCTTGCTTTATTCCTGTTGCAGCGGATATACATTTGTAGCTGTAGCGATTGCCGCTAACAAAACCAAGATAACTATCTCCAACATATTTAAACCAATGCCTTTTGCGATCATTGTGAGCATTCTTCTTAGGTTGATAAAAATTAGTGTTCTTCATAATGCCCAACTCCGATCCTGTGCGTCACTTAAAATGTCGCGGTTTCTAATAGACGAACCTGCATCTGCTAAATCTTTCTGTGCCTTCAACTTGTCGCCACGCTCCCACGTTCTAATGCAAGCCTGCCAGTCACTCACAGTAACTCCTTTGTTAGTCTTCCATCCTCTTGTAGAGTAGAAATCAACAAAATACTGACCATCGATACCGTTTGCCCTATCGTTGCAATACTGCTGAACCTCTTCAGCCGTGGGTCGCTTACTTACCACTGTAGTATTATTTGTATTATTAGGTTGTAGTATTAACCTAGAACTTTCGTTCGGGGGGGTATTGAAGTTTTCTTCTATAGGGTCGTGAACATTCGTTCTAGGGGTACTGAACATTTCTTCACCACCTACCGAAGCAGGCACACAACGAATATAGCGCCTCTCAACCTGCTTAGTCCCGTCACGGTACTTTAGTTGCGTCTGAATGTAACCGCAGTCGGTAAGCTGCTTAATCCACTTGGTTATCGACCTGGTTGAGCAATCATACTGGTCAGCAAAGTATTCGTTAAAAGCCCAGCAGTAACCTTTCTCATTGCACAGAGCTGTAATCTCGCCGTAAAGCAGCCTTGCCATCGGGGTTACCCTTTTATCGTACCTGACGCTTGCAGGAATGATTGCGTAGTATGACTTTTTATTTTCCATATTTTTCACCATACAACATACAAAATAAATTCGCTTAAAGGAACCTGCAAGCCTTTACTAATCTTTATTAAAGTCTTAACGCTAGGGTTACTTTTGCTGCCTTTGAGGAACGACAACTGCTGTGGCAACATGCCGCATAAACTAGCAATCTCCGCATTGTTTAAGTTATGTATCCCGCCTGCCACTCTTAGGGCTTGCTTTAAATTAAATTCCACTGTATTTCCTTGCTGTTTGAGTGATTAAACACTATACATACCATAAACACATAGGGCAACTATATAAATGTAGATAACGATTTAAATTAGGTGTTGCGCATCTAGAAATTATCACGTACAGTTCAATAACTAACTGAAACCGAGGAATCAAAATGCACAACTTTACCGTGTCTGACCTAATGGACTTCAACACATTCTATGCTCGCATGGGTGAGCTAGACTTTTACGAAAACTCTCCAGCCAAAGACAACATGCCAGATAGCTACTATTTGGCGTATGGGGCTTTGTATTCTGAATCTGAAAGGCAATCACACTTAACTGAAATTGAGGAACTATAATGAGCGAAAATAAAGAGTGGATAACTGTTCAGGCCGCATTGAAAGCGCCGTTTAACCCAAGGGCTTTGAGTTGGAGAAAGCAGGGCGGAATTGATTTGGCATACCTCAACGCAAGGGATGTTATGAAACGTCTTGATGACGTTGTAGGTATAGAAAACTGGCAGGACCGTTACGAGGAATGCAGTGGCAGGGTGATTTGTTACATATCTATTCGGGTTGATGGTGAGTGGATAACTAAAGCTGATGGCTCTGGCGACACTAAGATAGAAGGCGACAAGGGTGGTATATCTGGTGCCTTTAAGAGGTCTGCAGTCCGATGGGGAATTGGCCGATACCTGTACTACTTAAAGCCTGGTGCATCTGCCAATAACTTGCCAGCTTGGGCGGTTCCAAGTGAATAAGTATGTGGCCGAATCAGGCCACTGGTACGATCAGGACGGAAACCCAGCATATACGATTGTTGGCGCCAACGGATCTGAGCGCAACACTACGCTCCGTGATGCTCGCAAATTAAACCTTGTCCCATCAGTTACTACTATACTCGGAATAGCTGCAAAGCCAGCGCTAGAAAACTGGAAGGTAGACCAGGCAATATTAGCAGCCACAACTCTTGAGCAGCATAACAGCGAGACACTTGATGAATTCAGGTCAAGAATAAAATGGAAATCAAAGCAAGAGGGAAAGAAGGCCGCTGAGCGTGGCACTCAAATACACGCACAGATTGAAAAGGGCTTTAAAGGCAGAAGCAACAATGCTGCGTACTGCGCAGTTCGTGATTACTTGGAGATAATGTTTCCCGGCGAGACTTGGGTTGCTGAGGAGTCGTTCACAAGCCCTTTAGGATTTGGCGGTAAGATGGACCTGAGAAGCAAGGCAGGAGTGTTTGTAGATTTTAAGACCAAAGACGGTCTTACAAAAGATTCTGACGGGTCTAAGTTGGTGTATGATGAGCATGGTATGCAGTTGTCTGCCTATGCTGCTGGTGCAAACTTTCTTAACCCGGAAAGAATGTCGGTGTTTATTGACCGAAAAGACCCAACTATAGTGTGTGGCTATGTTTGGCCAGAAGAATCACATAATCGACATCTTGAGATGTTTAAACAATTGCTTTCATATTGGAAGCTAGTAAAAAAATACAATCCTAATGAGGAAAAACAATGAGCGTATCAGTAACAGGAAAATTAAACCGAGCAGCTAACCAATTTCAAGCCGGCGATAGCACGGGTTATGGCGTCAGATTAGGCGTTAAGTTTTACAACCGAGAAACCAAGTCCCAGGAGTACACTAATTACGAAGCTGTAATATTTGCCAGGCCAGGCAACCAGGCAGAATTTTATGCTGGCGCGCTAGTTGAGGGATCTGTAATTGAGATCAGCGGTTCTGGCTGTCAGATTAAGACTTTTCAGGGAAAAAATGGACCGATAAACTCTATTGCAATACTTGACGCAAAGCTTGGGTATGTTGGAGTAAAAGAACAGGCAGCAGCAGCTCCACAAGCCGCTCTTCCTACAATTGAAGAATTTGACGCCGACATCCCGTTCTAGCGTTAATTAACTACCAAGCGTCCTCGCGCTTAGTGACAGGGTTGGCCCACCTGTGGTAGAAACGGGCCGCTTATATCATATGTGGTATACAAGTCATGATAATTCATGATTTCCGCTCATAAGTGATATCAATTAAAATCGCACCCTATTCAAGTAAGGGGTGTAACGTGATTTGGTATGGTATTACAGTGGTGCTGCTTGGGTTGGCAGCGATAGCAAAAGAAGACCTAAAGAAAGACTCCTAGCGGGGTCTTTTTTTTGCCCTAATTTCGGGTTGTGGTATAATCGGGGTATGAAGAAAAAAGATAGCAAACTTACAAACGCAGGCGTAAGTGCTTACAATAAGCCAAAGCGCACTCCCGGTCACAAGACCAAAAGCCACGTTGTCGTAGCAAAAGAGAATGGGAAGACAAAAACCATTCGATTTGGGCAGCAGGGCGTGTCTGGATCACCCAAGAAAAAAGGCGAATCAGAAGCATCTGCAGCAAGACGCAAGTCATTTAAGGCCCGGCACAGTAGCAACATAGAAAAAGGCAAGATGTCAGCGGCTTACTGGTCAAATAAAACCAAATGGTAGGAGCAGGTTATGCCCAAGGTCGGTAAAAAGCATTATCCGTACACCAAAGAAGGACAAGCTGCCGCTAAAAAGGCTGCAAAGAAGTCAGGCAAAAAAGTAACCAAGAAAAAGAAATACTAATAACACCATGACACTGGCGTGGTATCTCGAATATCTAGATGCACAAACGACTTGTGAACACCGATGCCGCTAAACCCTAAAGCATATGCGTGACGCTGTATTTCATAGCGCTGAGAGCCGTTTAGAGCCCTTATATCCGCAGCTATACCTTTGGTTAGAGCCCTTATATCCGCAGCTATACCTTTGGTATGACTTCCTCCTCCATTTGCCTTAGATCGCTCTAGGGAGTGGTTTAGCGACCTGTAACCGCTGGTAACCACAAAAGGAAACCCGCAAACGTGACGCAGGTGGTCTAGCTTGTACAAAAACTCCATATCCATCTCATTCTCGCCAGTCTCCTGGCAGTCAAAGTCAGACAGCTTAAAATACTTTAAAGGCTTCTTGTCAGTCATCAAAAAGTCCCGCCCCACACTCGGAATTTGTCAAAGTCACCAGATAACATCTTTTTCCTGATAATCTCTTTTCGAGCATCGTTATCATCCAGGGCAACACCGGCCTCTTTCATCCATTCTGTCACCATAAACATAGGTATCCTTCCTACAAGCCTGTTTTCGCCTGTAACGCCAGCTCCTGCGTCTCTAATGACCTTGTTCTGCTCTAGTATCGGATTTACGTCATATTGTCGCTGAATTGTAAATTTGTCACTGTCGTTGTGATAGTGAACCTTTTCTTTAAACTTATCGTCCATCGTAATCTCCATTGCTGATACTTGGTGTACATAAAAAAGGAGGGCCGAAGCCCCCCTTAATTCTAACCTATCTAGCAATTATCAGCTAGTAGTCAGATCAGCTACGATACCACTTGCAGCTTCGTTCTTAGACACAAGAGTCAGCTCGGTAAGGATCTGACGCATGGTAGAGTCGCCAGTCTTAGCCAGTGCAACGCTCTTAGTCGGACGCAGTACGCCAGCGCAGAACATATCGTTCTGAAGGATGTAAACGTCACGCGAACGGTTCTCACGGCTAGGAACAAACTCTACAGTACCCCAAGGAGTAACGTAAACGTCCAAAGACTTAACAACTTTAGCATCGCCTGCCTGAACAGTAGAGCGCTGGTTGTTGTTGCCGTTAAAGCCAAGTGCCTTGTTCATCTGGAAAGGAGACAGGTAAACACGATCAGGATCGCCACCATTAGTCCAGATTTGCTCCATTACAGAATCAAACTTAGCCTGGTCAAATGCTCGCTGAGTACCGTCAGTACGCTTGTTAGTACCATCGCCAGCCGGAGCTGAGCCACCAGTGCCTTTAGATTCGTTAGATTTGATCCAAGATCCAAGACCAGCTAGTTTACGAGCAACAGTAGCGGAGCCAGCAACGCGCTCTTGGTTCTCAAACAAAGCTTTCTCGATGTCTAGCTTCTGCTGACGAGCTTCTTTAAGCATTTGGTAAGCCATTTCTTGCTTACGTCCTGCCTTCAGTACGCCTTCTTCAGTATCAGCGATAACAACAGCGTTCTTAAAGATCTGAGTGTAGTTGCCCAGGCGAGTGGTAGCGGTAACTGCATCAGCAGTAGTATCGCCGCCTTCAATGTGAGCGTTTACAGCAGAGTTGCGCAACGAGTCGGTCTGCCATTCGTGCAGAGTGTTAGTTGCCTTTACTTTCTTACAAGCAGTGTAAAACGGGGTGTCATCAGGGGTAACTGAGTAGATAATATCGCTCAGGTCTTCGCGGATGCCCTTGGCATCATAAGTGTCAAAAGTGTTAGTAGGCTGTGCCATTTTAAAATTCCTTAATCAATTAATAAAGCTATGGCGTCCTCAACGGAGCCAGTGCGGGATAAAGTTTGCTTTGCCTTTTTGCGCTTAGCATTATTACTTCCGGTTTGCTTCGATCCAGACTTAACGGGGCGCTTTCTGCGCTTTGCCGGGTCAGCTTTCTCTTCAGCAGCCTTCTTGCCTTTCAATAGCTCCTGGTACTTAATTGCATCACTTAAAACCCGAATGGCTCTGTGATCCATAACCTGAGATATCTCATCGGCAGCGTATCCATAAACAGATTCACCAACGGTAACCAATTGCTCTCGCAATGCCTGAGCCTTTTCTTGGTCCGCAAATTCTGGCATAACCTTTTGTAGATTAGCCAATTCATGCTGCAAGTAAGCCTTCTGTGCCGCCTGAGTCGCTTCAGTTTGTTGTTGATTAACAGCTTCCATCTGTTGCATTTGATTCTGATAAGAACCTAAAGCTTCGTCATATTTCAGTTTTGCATCCATATAACCGAGTGGATCTGCTTCAAACAACTCCCTGCTGGGCTCAATTGGCGCAGTAGCTAACTGCCCGTTCTTTGCCTGTTCGTATACTTGTGCAATTTGCTGTCGCTCATGCAATAGGGCGCTATAGACCTGCTCAGCCATCTTCTTGGCTTCAGAGGCTTCCTGCATTCCCTTTTGGATGTACTTTTGCCCACTGTATCCTTGCTTCAATTCATCAAGGGTTACAACTGTATTCTTGCCATCAACTTTGACGGTGAATTTCTGTTGCTCTTGTTGGTCTTCGGCTTCTTCAGTGTCTTCGTCATCCTCATCGGACGGTCCTTCTTCCTCATCTGATTCTTCTGACTCTTCATCGTCATCTTCATCAGGTTGCTCGGTTTCAACATCCTCCGGCTCATCCTCTTCCTCGTCTGGGGTAGCGGGTTCAATCTCAGACTCTACTTCTGTCTCATCTTGAAGCGCCTCCGACTCGGTGTTGGCCTCCTCTTCTGGTTGTATCATTGATGCAATGGCTCCCTCAATAGAGCCGTCTGTACTGCCTAAAGTTTCAGTCGTTTCCACGGTGCTGTTTCCTTCTGCTTTTTGTCGTAGATCGCTTCGTCTGTAAATACAGTGTTGAATTGATCTTCAATCAAATTAAGCGCCTTAATTATATCATGGGCGCCCTTAATAGTCTCTATTTGAGACTGGCTGTTCAGGAAGACAGAGGACTGCCTATCCCGAATAATTTGCAAGATTTCCTGAAAGGTTTCATCTCGACTTAAATTTCTGGCTCGTGCAGCCTTATCTTTTATATTCAAAATCTACCGCCGGTTACAGCTTGAACCGGAGTGCTGTCTGGGTATCTAGGTGCAGCTTGCTCGGCCTTAATTCGTGCTGTGTCTACTGCTGTGCCGTACTTGCCCAGTATCTCAGCCGCGTCGACCAATAGGTCTTGATCCATCTGATCACGCTCGCGGTCATCATTGGTTGCTTCTGACCTTGTTGCTGTTGTTGTTGCTGCTGTTGAATCTGCTGCTCAATCTGCATATCCATAGGCATAAAGTATCGCTCGGCGTTGGTAAGACCATTAATGGCCAGCATATCGGCCAAAGTGTTTCTTATTTGCGTCATTCCGACCAAACCGTTTCCTATACCATACGTTTGGAATACCTGCATTTGCACTTGCAGTGCCTGCTGTAAAGCGGCCATTTTTTCGCCATCTTGGCCAGTTCCAAGCCCGACATTGATTCTAACGTCCATAGCCTTGTCCCACGACCGGGGATCTATAGGCTCATACTGCCCACCCGTAACGCGCATAATTGTGGCTTCGTCACAGTTCTCAACAACAAGTTTAAGCATCAATCTGAACAACTGAGTCATTCCGCCTTCAGCAAGGTTTCTGGCCATGATCTCAATTTGATCATCTCCACCCTGCCTAGCAGCCATAATAGCTGTTGCTGTGCTTGCCTGGAGTACGTCCGGGTCTAGACCCATACTGGCCTTTGATATTCCGACCTTGTTTTGAATCTCTTGATCGTAATATTGAATAGCAGTTAAGGTTTGCCCGGCGACAAAAGGAACTGACTGTGGAGTAATCGCGCCAGCTTGCTTGGTACGGATGATCCCGCCAATCTCGTTATTTAGCAGGTCGTCAATGTTAACCTGGCCATCAATAATTTCTGTACGAGGATTGTTAGTGAGAGCAATGTTATCAAGTACGCCTCGAAGCAATGCCGTGGCACTGTCCTGGTCGTTAAGTATTAAGTCTGCAACAGAGTTGCCATAGAATGTATGTGGCTCAGGATCGACCTCAAATACTGCAAATGGCAGGTGGCCCCAAAGCTCCATATCTAACAGGTGGTAATTATCTCCACCCATAGTCAGCTTGTACATTTGGGGAATGCCAGTACCGTCAACGTCCATCTTCATATAGCACTCGGTAATCATAACCAGGCGCATACTAGGGTCAGCGTCATCGTTGTCGTTGTAGTCGTCCATGTAACCTGTGCGCTCAAACTCTTCCATATCAGAGAAGGTAGAAGATTGCGAAGAATCTCCAAGCTCTGCTACTTCATCAAAGTCAAAGCCCATCTCAACCAGGTCGCCAACGCGCATGTCTGTTCTGTGGCATACAGCGTAAGCGTCTTCCAGCGATTTAGCATTTGAATCAACAAAAAACTCTTCTGGCGGGACGCTTTCAAGCTTCAGGCTGCCCATCTCCTTGGTACGCATAATCTTTAAATCGTGCCGTGGAGACTCAACCTCAAGCCCCATCTGGTCCAACTCAATCTCAATGCGCGTAGTATGCTCTATAACTTCAACACCCTCGTCATTTACAATAGCAGTAAATTCCATATCGTTAAGGTTATCAAAGCTGTAAGTCTCTGCTTCTTCTGAAGTATCCCAGTAAGACTTAATAATACCGTTCTTCTTCAGTAGGGCATCGTGTATGGCGTCATACAGCACTCTGTAGCCATTTAACTCGTTAAACTTGTAGTTGACGTACTTGGTAGCTTGCTCGGCAAATGGGACATCCTGGGGCTTCTCAGGGATATACTCGACAGCCCGGTCAGTTTGCAGGAACACTCTCATCAGGCTGGGCTTAATAGCTCGGATTGCATCACGCACTTTTGTAGATACAACGCTGGACCGACCTTCCTCCTGGCCAATGTCCACGTTACCCTCGTAATAGCGTTGCGACTTCAGTCGGCTAAAAGCAATCTCAGACTCTACAAAATCAACACAGTCCTCAATGGCGCTTCGAGCAATGTTCTGGATCTCATCTTTCTCTAAAGGCTTTAATTCCACGTTACAATCTCTCCTGTCCGAATTGAGCGCCTTGTTGCGCACCTGCTACTCCTGACCCTCGCGTAAACCCAGCAGCCAGAGTTTCCGCTCTTTTGATGAGCTTTGCAAGTACGGTTTTGTCAGTCAACGCTTGAGCTACTAATTCAGGGTTTTCAGAATATAAAATCCGCCCCACCTCTGCCATTTGCTGCTGACTTAATCCTTGAGCCGAAGGAATGCTTGCAGATACAAGCTTAATAATGGCCATCGGATCGCCCTGAGTTGCCCTAAGCATGTCTTCCGCAGAATTACCGCTACCGCGCAACTCCTGTTCTCTTATCAATCCCGCAGTCGGTGACCCGGAAGTAGGTTGGATAAACTTGTCCATTTCTGAAGCTTCAGCAGCTCGACCAACTCTAGCTAGAACATCAGGAGCCTGACCCTCTGGCAATAAAACTCGAAGTGCAGCTCCAACTTGAACGTCTTCTTTAGCCAAGTCTCGAAGAAGAACTCCAGATCGCCTTGCTCTATTTCTTAGCGCATCCATTGATCCCGCCCTAAATGCCGACAAAGCCTCTCCTTTTAAAGACGCCATAACAATTTCTAGCTCATCAACATTCATGGTTAAAGCTTTTTTGCGCCCTTCATCAAACGCCTTGTTCGCATCCATCATCTGGCTGTATTTTTGCCGTACCGCAGCCAAGTCAGGAGATTCTAAATTAATTGCTTGCCGCAAAGGAGCCTCAGTACCACTAAGCGCTTCTCCAACAGACCCTTCACCAGCTCGGAACCTGGCACTAGCCTCTTCTCCAATGTTCCTGCGAAGTATCTCAGCGTCCTCTAAGTTAGGCTTTCTGACAAAAACAATAGCGCCATTCGGCTCTTCTTTAAACAGAGGCACTAAGTTTCTAATCCTATAAAGCTCATCTAGCTTTGATTTTGCAGTAGGAACGCTTTGAATAATGTTAAGCATTTGAGCCTCTACCTCTGGACTCACAGATGGAGAAGATGCAAAAATCTCATCATATGCGCCGCCTTGCTCTTTTTTAAGCTCATCTTCCTGCAGTCTGCGAGCCCTCAAAACATTGGGGTCACCCACTTCTGGAGCTAACGCGCCTCTTAAAGATTCAGTTGCCTCCGACCCGGTTGATGCTCGCCTGGCGCTACTAGCAGCTAAAATTTCAGCCCTGGTTAAACCGCCTTCTTGCACCATTGACTTAATCGCAAGTCCAAGCGTCTTGTTGTCTGCTATGACTCGACCGGAAGCAACATCTGCAATAATCTCATCAATTGACTTGCCTGTACCTTCCGCAAGCCTGCGTAGCTCAGCTTGCACAGCAGTATCCGCCCCGCCCATATTTTTTCGGACAAAACTGATAAGTTTAGAGCTAAGCTTGCCAAACTGTCCAAGTGCAACTTCCGACCCGACACCAAGAGCAGTTCCTACGCCAGTTCCCACGACAACGTCTTTGGCTCCTGTCTCAAAATCATCTGCCTCAGAATATCCGGCAGAGCTTACTAAAGCTTCTCCTGCGCCTCTTGTAGCTATGCTTCTAAGGTTTTGACCAGCGGCCACTCTAGATCCAGGAACAGGCGCTATAGCCATTACGATAGATGGCAAAAATGCTCCCGCTAATTCAGCAGACAACGCAGCCCCTGGATTTTGCTCAGCATAGTCAGATAGCTTGCGTCTTAGCTCATCTCTCACTTCAGTGTACTTACCGCCACCCATTGATTCAGGAACAACAGCGCGAACCGCAGCTTCAATCTCGTCTGCAAATCCAAAAGTTGCCCCTTGAGCAAAGGTTCTTCCAAGCTGGCTTTCAGCCGGAACTTGTCCTTGGGCTGCAGGTGCAGCAGAAACATCTTGAGATTGCCTAGCTGCTCGAATTGCATCTAAAGCTTGACTCATAACAAACCCTCACCTTTCATTATTGATTCGCGCTCTTCTAAGTTAAAGGTTTCCCACTCAGCTTTTGTAAGGTCAGGAATAGCTTTTTGAAGCTTACTAAAAGATTTGTCAGCCGCATCGTGGCGCTTTCTATTATCGATCTTGTACTCAGCGTATGCATTTAATCCAGATCCGCCAAGGAGCATCTGTACTTCAGGCATCAATGCGTTGCGCAGCTTGGTTTGAGCAGCTATTTTGTCTTGAATATACTTTACTAAAGCATCACCTGTTAGGTTTTGATCAAAGCCAGTAGATAATGCAAGCCGAAGCTCTGTAGCACTTAGCGCTCCAAAAGTAGCGGAATTGATAATATCAATACCCATTTTATTGGCAATTTGACGCAACTCGGTAGTTGCAGCATCTGTAGATGGAATAAATTTTGTAAGAAATCCAGTTTTTGCACCCTCATCGACTAAATCTCCAATACGCCTAAAGTCTTGTATTTGACGGTCAATAAGATTGAATTGATCAAATATTTCTTCGCCTTTCTTTAAGCCTTGGGTAAGATCAGAGGTTGCTCGCGTTTGAGCAAGAAGAGCAGCGTTCTTTTCTGCTTCAGTTGGGCCAAAGGCGCCAGGTATATCTGTTCTTGTAATATCTCCAGTGTTGGGGTTTTGTTCAACAGTAAACATCTGCCCCGTATCTTGGTCAACCTGTACACCACCAACGGTTTTACGCATAAATCCGCCAGCTTTCGATGTAGCCAATCCTTTTAAGACTTCTGCAGCCATTGTGGGGTTTGACTCAACCAGGTCGGCTAAATCATCGCGCCCCTGCGCCCGAAGATACTCAACAGTTTTGTTAGCTTGCTTAGTGGCCGATCTTACAGCCATCATGTCACTAGCGCGTTGCTGCAGAGCCTGATTCGGATTTAATGTCATCGAGTCAAACGCAGCAGACAAACCAGCAAGGGTTGTAGGGTCTTTTAAAGAAGTCCCGAGGCGAGACAAAAAGCCCGGAGGCTTTGGTGCTTCGGGCGCTCTTTGGGGCTGCTGGCTTGCAGGGATTAAAGGAGACATCTGTGGTTGCGACATTACATCCTGTCCTGCTCGCCCCATAGCGTTAGCGTTGCTGAGTATTCCCGGAACATCTTGAGAGGTTACAGGCATAGGGGAGGACCGCCCATAGCGTTAGCGTTGCTGAGTATTCCCGGAACATCTTGAGAGGTTACAGGCATAGGGGAGGACCGCTGAAGCATCGCCTCATCAGCACGTTTTTGTCTTTCTCTGTCAATTAAGCTATCAAGTATTCCAGCCATCAAACAACCCTCACATTCTGCCCATTTGCTGGGCTCTTTTAATCAATTCCATTAAGCCCATATTGTCAGCCGCGCCACCCAAAGCTTGTGTTCTATTGCCTTGCATGGGCGTGTAGCCCATAGGCTTTGCTTGAGGTAGAGGCGGAGCGTCAAATTGCATCATAGGCGTAGCTGCCATGCTTGATGCAAGCTTGCCCATATCTAGAGACATTCCACCAGCAGCCCCTTTTGAGGCTTCTATCATTGCTGGGTTAAGGTCAGGGGAGCTTCCGATATCTGCAATAGTAGCAGCGACATTATCAACACCTGCTCCGGGGGTTAGACCCATCAGGTCGCCACCAGGCGCTTGAGTGGTTTCAATAGTTGCTTTGATGTTATCAATTCCGCCTGGAGCAGCAGTCATACCCATCATTGCAGACGGGTCATACATTTTGGAGCTTTCAGCGATCTTTCGCATCATTTCTTCTTTGTCGTATTCTGCACCAAACATCTTATAAGCCTCTATACAATTCTTGATAGTTTACGGCCAAGTAGCCAGATGGCGTCTTTACAGTCAGAGAAGGATCAAATGCCTCTACTTCTTGAGCAATTGCACCCAAATTCATGTTGTTGCTTAGACCCTTCTCTTTGGCGTCCTCAGTCCATTCCCAGGTATATAGACCTAGACCATTAGGAAGCTCGCCAACGCGCTCTATGTTCGTTTTAAGGCGCATGTCAGACATCGCTCCAGCTGCTTGAGTTCCCATAGACAGGTAATCAAACAACCCTGGCTGTTTGGTCGTAGTTTGCGACTGGGGAATAGTAGAAGAACCTAGAGCTTGAGACACATAACCGATGGTGTCTGCTGGGGCGCCAGTGTAGCCAGCGAACTGCTGTTTAGCCGCGTCAATTAACTGCTGCTGCATTAGCTGCTCGATATTGCCCTGGTTCATAAGGTCTTGGTTGACTTCACGGCCCATGCCAAATCCTAAGTTGCCGATGTTAGCAAATTGACTGGCTGCTTGAAGACCTCTGTTAGCTTGCTGCTGCCCTGCACCTTGATTAGCTAGGTCAGCTTGCATGCGTCCAGAAATGTCCTGCTGGGCCATGTTCTGAGCGTTCTGAAAGCCTGCCTGACGCAATCCGCCAACTGTAGACCCAAGACGATCATAAAAGTTTCTGTTTGTCTCGGCTTCGGCAATGCCATGACGAGATCCGCCAAAAGCACCAGCCTGCCCCATTTTGGCGCCACTTAGCATCTGCTGCTGCTGACGCGCTCGCTCCATATCAGAGACAGTTTGCCCAACAACTTGGCTCTCGTATGGGTTTGTGTAAGCGCTTAGATCTGTGCCGGCAAGCTGCCCTGCCTGGACCTGCATTGGCTGATACATCCCTGCGGCTGCAGTTCCTGCCATGCCGCCTTGAATGCCTTGCATAGCCATTTCGTTGATGCTTCCGCCTTGATTAGCTCCAGCCATCTTAGTATCTCCCAATTCTCATTGCGTAATCAGAAAGCCCAGGCATGCTGCTGCCCGGAACCTGCTTGCCAAACAAAGCGTCATATTTAGCCTGCTGTGCTGGGTCTCTTGCTGCAAGCTCTTGTTGCGCTTGCTCAAAGATAGGAAATGCAGAGTAACCCTGAACACCACCAAAATCTTGCGCCTGACCTAGAGACTGCATAGGAGCGCCGCCGCCACCTAATCCAAATGCTTCAGCCGCATCAATTTGATTCTGAAAGCCAGCCATCTGAGTTGGATTAAAAGCTGCTAAGTCTGGCCCCATATATGGTTGATAGCCAATCTGCTGAGCTGCTTCAGCCCTTGCCAGGTTTCGTATCGTAGGCTCTTTTGCCCACTCAGGTATTTTTGCTTCGCTTGTTTGGCTTCCGCCTTTTCCACCACTCATCTTATAGCTCCTTAGCTAATGTGGTGAACGACTCAGTCCACCCTTCGTTTTTTAAGACTCTAGACCAACCTTTACGGCCAGCTATGGACATTCCGTCACATCCTTGAGCCTTTGCAAATTGTGCTGCTGAATCATTCATATCTACTATCTGATCCATCTCTCCTCCAGCCAAGAAAACATGGAATATCTTCTTTTTTGGAAAGACGATTATTTCTGTAACGGCGCAGCCTCTTTCGGCAGGCCAGAACTGATATCGCAATCGATGTATTCCCTCAACAATGTCGTCAAAATCGTGTGTGCCGCCTGAGTATTCAAGGGCAGATTCGATCCATTCACGGCATCGAGACAGCTCATCATCTATATTCATTCAAACACCTTTTATAATGCCTGATTATACCACTTATTGCCTTGATCTGGTGATACTAATGCGAACAGCTTCCGATGAAGGCGCAAAAGACGTAGCAGCAGCCGCATCTAGCCATAAATCAGTGTCATCAGTAGCCCAGTATAAGTTTATGTAATCGCCAGCAGAGAGGCTTACCTGGTCTGTAATAGCCAGCAGAGAATAAGCGTTGTTATTGTGTAAAGTTAAACGCTCAGAGTGATCTACGGCAACACCGTTTACCGCAAGCCAATAGTACATAGTTTTGCTGGCGGCGCTGCTGCTTTTTATTTGAACATGTCCTGTAATTGAATACACACCCGCTTCAGCAAAATCTATCTTAGTGCTATCGTTAACGTCTAGGCTTAACCCACCATTCGCAGAGGAAATGTTAAAAGGAATTTTGTAGCCAGTGTTTACCGTCTAGGCTTAACCCACCATTCGCAGAGGAAATGTTAAAAGGAATTTTGTAGCCAGTGTTTACAGCAGCAGCAGTTAAAGTTACAGAAGATGCAAACTCTCCATATCCGTCAGCCAGGACGATTTGACGCCACTGATCATCTTTAGAAACGACTGGATACCCGGTGCGGTCCCATAAAATAACACCATCCTCCTGAGCTGTATCGCCAGCAACATAAAAAGCCAGCTTAGACTTAGTCCGAACCAGAAAGTCGTTTAGCCTTTCAGACCAGCGCCTGTATTCAGTTCTACCTGCAGACGGTGGCCTTTCAGCTAAGCTCATCGGCTACCTCCGGCAACAGCATTTATGCGCATCACTCCAGCCTTCCAATCAGTAAGCTCTACGCCGGTCATCCGCATTCTAATTTGACGACCTTGAAATCTTACACCGGTTGGATTTAGCATGGTGTAAGGACCGTAAGAGTATTCTGTGTCAGTAGGG
>Ga0206682_10001012_pt1 | contig 28391 bp, 22 predicted proteins | sample M240m12015metaG_FD_155444 | JGI IMG/M metagenome (GOLD analysis project Ga0206682, IMG submission 155444) | Ammonia-oxidizing marine archaeal communities from Monterey Bay, California, United States - M2 40m 12015 | ecosystem: Environmental > Aquatic > Marine > Intertidal zone | place: USA...
AAAAACAAAAATTTTTATTTTATGGAAATGAATACAAGAATTCAAGTAGAACACCCAGTAACTGAAATGGTAACTGGAGTAGATTTAATAAAGCAACAAATTAAAATGCATGCTGGGGAAAAGGTTCCTATCGATTCAAAAGGTTTTAAATTGAGAGGTCACTCTATCGAATGCCGAATTAATGCAGAAGACCCTTCGAACAACTTTCTTCCTTTCCCGGGTAAAATCACCAGCTTTCATATGCCCGGAGGAAAAGGGGTAAGGGTAGATTCCCATGCTTATGCTGGTTATGTAATTCCATCTCAATATGATTCAATGATTGGAAAAATTATTGTTCATGCAAAAAACAGGGAACGTGCTATTATTAGAATGCAGAGAGCCCTAGAAGAAACTATTATAGACGGACCGAAAACCACAATTCCTTACCAGATGGCAATTATGAAAGATGATAAATTTAAATCAGGTGATTTTGACACCAGTTTTTTAGAAACATTTACCTTTAAAAATAAAAAAAACATAAAAGAGAGCTAAGGAAAGATGAAAACACCTAAAAATTTATTTTATACAAAAGAGCATGAATGGGCTGATTTTAAAGAGAATGAAGTAACAATTGGAATAACAGATTATGCACAAAGCCAATTAGGTGATGTCATTTTTATCGAATTTCCAGATGTTGGTGAAAAATTCAATTCAGGAGATGTATTTGGTGAAGTTGAAGCAGTAAAAACAGTATCTGAATTGTATCTTCCCATTTCAGGGACTGTAACCAAAATCAACGAAAGTTTAGAAGATGAGCCTGAGTGCGTAAATTCAGATCCATATGGAAAAGGATGGCTAGTTAAAATTTCTCCAGAAGACCCTGATAATCGTAAAAGTTTAATTAGTTCAAAAGAATATGAAGATTTTATTAGTTAAATGTCTATTTTTTCAAATTTAAATCAAACTATTGAGAAAAAAGGATCTGCATATGTCGTTTTAATTGATCCTGATAGAAAAAATATCAATTCACTTGACCAGAATGTAAGAGTTGGAAATCACTCGAATGTTGATGCTTTTTTTGTTGGAGGAAGTTTGATGATGGATAGTGAAAGTAATAATAGGGTCGCAAATATAAAAAAAATGTCTGAGATACCTTTAATCTTATTTCCTGGAGGGGTTGGACAACTAAGTAATCATTATGATGCAATGCTTTTTATGTCCGTTATCTCTGGCAGAAATTCACACTACTTAATTGGTGAACAGGTTATAGCTGCCCCAGTAGTAAAAGACTTAGGTATTGAGACTATTGCAACAGGATATATACTTCTTGATGGAGGAGCATGCTCTACTGTTGAGTTTATGAGCGGGACTAGGCCAATTCCCACAAATAGAATAGACATAATTATTGCACATGCTTTAGCTGGACAATATTTAGGCATGGACGCAATATATCTAGAATCTGGAAGTGGGGCTCAATCACCGGTTACTATAGATGTTGTTGCTGCAGTAAGAGAAGCTATCAATATTCCGATAATTATAGGTGGTGGTATTAAATCACCTGAGACGGCAGCAGAATTAGTTAAAGCAGGAGGATCAATCATAGTGACTGGCACAATAACAGAGGAGGATTCAAGTATAATGAGTGAAATTGCAGATGCAGTACATTGGAAGAGAAATGATTAATTTAATTAAAAATCAAATACTTGAAAGCATAGAGGTAAAAACAAATCTTCTAGGCTCGTCTCTTTCAGACATTGAAGAAGCAGCAAATATTATGATTACTTCGATTAGAAATAAAGGAAAAATTTTGTGGTGTGGAAATGGCGGAAGTGCTGCAGATGCACAGCATTTATCAACAGAATTAATGGGTGGTATGTCTGACCATGACAGAAAACCAATACCCTCGATTTCTCTAGTGACAGACTCTTCATTTTTAACTGCATGGGCAAATGATACAGACTTTGAATCTATCTTCTCTAGACAAGTACAAGGACTTGGCCTATCAGGTGATGTCTTAGTCGGTATTTCTACAAGTGGAAATTCAGAGAATATAGTTTCTGCAATCAAACAAGCTAAATTCAAAGAATTAAAAACAATTGTTTTGACTGGAGAAGGATCTGGGAAATTAAAAAATATAGCAGATGTAACGATTAATGTACCTAGTAAAGATACTCAAAGAATACAAGAAAGCCACATAATGATAGGGCAAATTCTATGCGGTCTAATAGAAAAAGACTTATTAAAATAGATTGAAAACCTACCTCAAAGAATATCTAATAATGCTTAAGGTTGAAAAAAATTTATCAAAAAAAACAATACTTGCTTATGAAAGTGATACTATAAAATATCTGGGTTTTATAGAGAATAGTAAAATAAAAGATATAAAAAATATTAAACAAAAAAATATAAGTGAATATATTCACTCATTATATGATCAAAAATTTTCCACAGCTAGTATAGCTAGAATGTTCTCTTCAATAAGGTCTTTTCATAAATTCCTTTACTCGGAAGAAATTGTTAGTCAAAATCCAACAATAACTGTTCTAAACCCAAAAGTATCAAAAAAACTTCCAGAAATTTTAGAGGAAACTGAAATCAGCTCTATTATTTCCGCTGTTAAACAATCTTCACAATTTTATTTTAGAGATAAAGCAATTATTGAAACTTTATATTCTTGTGGTTTAAGAGTCTCTGAATTGTGTGATCTGAATATGTCAAATTTATTTTTAGATGATGAGCTAATGCGTATAGTTGGTAAAGGCTCCAAAGAGAGACTTGTCCCAATATCTAATAAAGCACAAGATTGTATATTAAAATATTTAATTCATAGTAGACCTATGCTTTTAAAAAAAGAATTAGTAGACAATTTGTTTATAAGTAAAAACGGAAACAAGTTGACAAGAGCCATGATAAACAATATTCTAAAAAAACACGTTTTACTTTCGGGAATATCAAAAAAAGTTTCACCACATACTCTGAGGCATTCATTTGCAACACACTTATTAGATGGGGGAGCAGACCTTCGATTTGTACAAGTCTTATTAGGACATAGTGATATTTCAACTACTCAAATATATACACACTTAGATAAGCATTTACTCAAAGAAGTGTATAAAACACATCACCCGAGGAGTTAATAATTCTTTTCCGTCTTTCTCCTGAAGCTCTTGTTCTTTTAATTCCAACCCTTATGTTCGCATTATCATTCCACGAATTTGCACATGCTTGGATGGCTTCAAAATGCGGAGATAAAACGGCTGAAAGCTTGGGTCGATTAACACTTAACCCAATTGCTCACCTTGATCCAATAGGGTCTTTGATGATTCTATTTGTTGGCTTTGGTTGGGCAAAGCCCGTCCCGGTTGATGGGGGAAGATTAAAAAACCCAAGAATAGACATGATGAAAATTGCAGCCGCGGGGCCAGTTTCTAATTTACTTTTGGCAATGATTGCAGGTCTGAGCCTTCGATTTCTTAATAATATTCAGTTATTGAATGACTCATTATTTCTAATTTTAATATATTTCACAAGAATTAATATCTCTTTAGCTATTTTTAATTTAATACCTGTTGCTCCTTTAGATGGTTCCCAAATTTTTTCCAGTTATTTAATGAAGAGAAACCCAACTCTTGCTTGGAAAATTCAGTCTTACGGACCTCAGGTCCTATTTGGACTTATTTTATTTAGCTACGTAACGGGATTTTCAATTTTATGGATGATAATGGAACCGTTTGTAAATTTCTTCATGTTTCTTTTTGTTGGAATAAGTATGTAATTATGACTTTTTTTAAAAGAATTTTCCCTAAAAATAGATTTAAACAGCACTCATTATGGAGAACAATATTTATGTTTATTTCAATTGTTTTTATAATCCATTACCTTAAACAGATAACCGTTAATTAATTATGGCCAGACTAATTGAATGTGTACCAAATTTTTCAGAAGGGAGAGATGACTCTAAAATAAATAAAATTATAGCTTCTATAAAATCTGTTAAAGGAATAGTTATTTTAGACGTTGACCCAGGTAAAGATACAAATAGAACTGTGGTTACAATGGTTGGAGAACCTGAAAATGTTATTGAAGCAGCTTTTAGAGGAATAAAGTGCGCTTCTGAAGTCTTGGATATGACGAACCATACTGGAACGCACCCAAGAATCGGGGCAACTGATGTTTGTCCGTTTATTCCAATACAGGGCGTATCAATTGAAGAGTGTATTAAACTCACAAATATTTTGGCAGAGAAAGTTGGAAATGAGTTAAGCATACCTGTTTATCTTTATGAAAAATCAGCAAAATCAAAAGAAAGAATTAAACTACCCAATATCAGATCTGGTGAATATGAGGGCTTATCAGAAAAACTTTTAAGCCTAGATTGGAAGCCTGATTATGGTCCTTCTAAAATCCATACTAAAGCTGGGGCTGTTATAATTGGATGCCGAGACTTTTTGATAGCCTATAATATAAATTTAAATACAAAAGATCATCGTTTGGCCACAGATATTGCCTTTGAGCTGAGGGAGGCTGGTAGAAGTAAGCGTATTCCAAATCCAAAATCTAAAAATTTATTAGATGGTGAGATCATAAGAACCGAAGATGGAAAACCTGTAAAAGTATTAGGTCTTTTTAAAGATGTTAAAGCAATTGGATGGTATGTAGATGAATATAAAAGGGCCCAAATTTCAATTAATTTTAATAATTATAAGAAATCATCTATTCATGATGTTTTTGACCAAGCAAATAAATTAGCAAATGAAAGAGGTGTAAGGATTACAGGTAGTGAACTAGTTGGGCTTGTTCCACTAGATGCTATGTTAAGTGCGGGTAAATATTATTTAAAAAAACAAGGTCGAAGCATTGGTGTTCCAGAGCAAGATATTATTGAATGCGCTGTTCAATCTTTAGGCTTAAATGACGTTACTAAGTTTAAGCCCGAAGATAAAATAATTGATTATGCAGTTTCAAGTAATACTAATTCTTTAGTTGATCTTAATTTTTTACATGAACTTTCAAGAAACAGCCCAGCTCCAGGAGGCGGGAGCGTCTCTGCGCTTGCAGGGGCATTAGGATCATCCTTATCATCGATGGTTGCATCTCTATCGCATGAAAAAAAAGGAATGTTTGATAAAAGACCCGAAATGGATCAAATCGGAGAAGAGGCACAAGTACTTTTAAAACGATTAACTTTTTTGATTGATGAGGATACAAGCGCTTTTAATAATGTGATGAGTGCAAATAGGTTAACAACAGAAAATAATGAAGATAAAAAAAACAAAGAATTAGAAATTGAAAATGCCAATAAATATGCAGCTGAGGTTCCATTAGAAACTGCAAAACTATGCTTGAAAGTCGCTATCTTAGCAGAGAAGTTGATTAAAATTGGTAATCCAAGCTCTATTACTGATGCAGCAGTTGCCGTTGAGGTTTCAGTTGCAGGTTTAAGAGGTGCATGTTTAAATGTTCTCATAAATATTAACGAGATTAGTGATGGTAGCTTTTCCTCAAAAAAATCAAAAGAGGTTAAAGATTTGATTGAAAAATCAGAGGAATTAAGGGTCGTAAGTTTTAATAATACATTAAAAATTATTTCTGGATTTAAATAAAATGATTAAACCTCTTTCCGAAGATTTAAGAAATAAAATTTCAGCAGGAGAAGTAGTAGAAGGGCCTTCTTCAATAGTAAAAGAACTAATTGAAAATAGCTTAGATGCTGGATCTACTGATATTTTAGTTGTTGTCGAGAAAGGTGGCCAAGCTTTAATACAAATAAGAGATAATGGTTCTGGTATAGCACCAGACCAATTAAAATTTTCAATTTTGAGATATCATACAAGCAAAATCTCTACACTGGAGAATCTATTTGCTATTAACACACTTGGTTTTAGAGGAGAGGCCCTCTCCAGTATTTCATCTGTTTCTGAAATGAGTATTATTTCTAGTTGTAAAGATAATATAGGCGCTGAGTTAAAAATAGTTAATGGAAAGGTGAAAGACGTTATCCCAGCTGCCAGTATAAATGGTACTGAAGTAACAATTAAAAATCTATTTTATAATACTCCAGCTAGGAGAAAGTTTCTAAAGACGCCTCGAACAGAATTGAGAAAAGTTGTTGATGTTGTGAGGCGCTATGGACTGGCATTTCCAGAGGCTACTTTTAAGTTGATTGCTGATGATAGAACTATATTTCAATTGAATTCAGAAACGTTAGAAGAACGAATTGATAATTTGTTAGACCCAACTTATTCTAGAAATTTGCTTCCAATCAATGTTGTAAAAGGAGATTACTCTTTTTCTGGATTTGCTGGAAATTTAAATCTAGTGCGCACGCGCCCAGGAGAACAATACTTGTTTCTTAATCGGCGTTTTATAAAAGACAGACTACTTAATAGAGCTATCTATAATGCTTATGAGTCCTTAGTCAAGAGAGGTGAATATCCTTTTTTTATAATAAATTTAGAGATACCACTTGATCAAGTTGATGTGAATGTTCATCCAATGAAAACAGAGGTCCGATTTAAAGATGAATGGAGATTGTTTAATATTTTGAAATCGGGTGTAACGGATGCATTAAATAATATATTAAACACCACTCCTGAGTTTGATACTAGTTTTTATGGAAATAATAATCCAGATTTTAATTCTAAAAAACACCCGAATAACTGGTTTGCAAATAAGAATGAATCAATTCAAGTAAATCCAGATCAAGAAAATTTTTCTCTTAAAGTGTCTGATTCAGTTTATCCAGTATATACAAATTTAGAAAGAGCAAAAAACTATGCTACTAAGTTAGCTGAAACCCCTTTGAATAAAACCGAAGAAATTGCAACCGAAAATATATGGCAAATTCATAAAAAATATATTCTTTCTGAAATTAATAGTGGTTTAGTTATAATTGATCAACATGTAGCTCATGAACGTATTTTGTATGAAGAAGCAATAAAAGCTTTTGAATCTACATCAATGGCTTCTCAGACAATGCTATTCCCTGAAATATTAGGTTTCTCGCCTGATGATTTTGATGCACTATTAGATGTCTTACCATACCTTGAAAAAATTGGTTTTAAAATTAAAAAAGAAGGAAGATCTTCAATTAAAATTGAAGCTATTCCATCAGAAATGGCACTAGGTAATGAGAAAGATGTCATACGTGAAATCTTAGATAATTTTTTAAAAGAACGAAAACAGTATAGCTCATTTCAAGAAGGTTTAGCGGCTATGTTTGCTTGTAAAGCTGCAATTAAAGCTGGAGATTCCCTAATGAAAGAGGAAATGCAAGAGCTAGTAAATAGGTTATTTGCAACAAAGCACCCTTATTACTGTCCTCATGGGCGTCCAATCATTATTCAAATGTCTCTAGATGAATTAGATGGGCGTTTTGAACGTCATTAGAACTTTTAAAAGTAATCTCTTAAACGTACTTGATATCTTTAGATAATATTTATTCAGCTCATAAAAGGATAAAGCCCTTTATACATAATACAGCTATTTTAAGAAGTTCTAGGATAAATATGCTATCTGGAGCTTCACTTTTTTTTAAATGTGAAAATTTTCAAAAATCAGGTTCATTTAAAATTAGAGGGGCAGCGAATACCATTCTACAGCTTGAAAAATCAGAATTAAAGGGAGGTATCGTCACCGCATCTTCGGGTAATCATGGTGCTGCTGTTTCTTCCATAGCGACTAAACTAGGTTACGGTTCAACTATAGTCATGCCAAGAAACACATCTAAAGTAAAAGTTGAAAATGTTTTGAGGAATAACGGAAAAATAATTTGGTGTGAACCTAATCAAGCTTCGCGAGATAAAACTTTAAAAGATATATTGTTAAGTACAAAAAAAGTGCTTGTGCATCCTTATGATGATGATCGGATTATTGCAGGACAAGCGACAGTAGTATTGGAGTTACTAGAAGCGAAAACTGACTTAGATGTTATTATTGTGCCAGTAAGTGGAGGAGGACTCTTAAGTGGATCTTTATCAACTTCTAAACAAATTAAAAAAAGTATTAAAGTTTATGGAGCTGAGCCGTATAATGCTGCTGATGCTTATAGGTCTCTTATTAGTGGGAAAATTGAAGATAATGTAAGCACTGACACTATTTGCGATGGCTTAAGAGCAAAACTAGGATTAAAGACTTTTCCAATAATTAAAGAAAATATAGACTCCATTATTAGGGTTAAAGATAAAGATATAATTGATGCAATGCGGCTCTCTTGGGAATGCTTAAAAATAATTATAGAACCCTCATGCGCAATAACGCTCGCAGTAATTTTTAAAAATAAAAGTCTTTTTAAAAATAAAAAAGTTGGACTAGTGATCTCAGGTGGGAATGTTGATTTGGGCGATCTTCCATGGAACAGTGAAAATGCTACCCAATAATACTTATTTTACAATAGTTGGTCCCACAGCAAGTGGTAAAACCAGCTTAGCTATTGAAGTTGCAAAAAAAATTAATGGAGAAATAATAGGTTTAGATTCAAGGCAGATATATAAGGGAATGGAAATTGGGACTGCTCAACCAAGTAAGCAAGAAAGAGATGGTGTTATTCACCACCTTATTGGATGCTTGGACCCTTGGATTAGAATTTCAGCTGGGCAATACGCAAAAAAAATTCATGAAAAAATTCATGAGATAGAAAATAATGGTAAAGTTCCACTAATTTGTGGAGGTGCCGGATTATACTACAGATCTATAACTATGGGCTTGTTTGAGGAGAGTAGCACTAATATAAAAATTAGAAAAAGCCTTGAAACTATTTATAAAAAAAGTCCAGAAGCCTTAATGAAAAAATTACAGCTTATTGATCCAGAATACGCAGAGATAGTTCATATAAATAATAGGCAACGATTAGTTAGAGCATTAGAGATTTATCAAATAACAGGAAAACCTCCAACAAAACATTTTAAAAACCAAAAAAAAAATAATCAATTAAAGCTTTTTACAATATATCTAGACTGGGAAAGAAGTACATTGAATAAAAGGATAGTTATTAGAGCAAAAGATATGATTTCAAATGGATGGTTTGATGAAGCAAAGTCGTTGTATGATAAACAAGATAAGTCAAAAATTAAATACCCAGCATTAAATTCTATTGGATACAGTCAAATAATAAAATTTTTTAAAGGTGAAATTAATAAAAGTGAATTAGAAGAATCTATTATTATTGAAACAAGGCAATTTGCAAAAAAACAATCTCAATGGTTTGCTAAAGAAAAACTAGACCTAATACTAAAAATGGATGGTTTAAAATTGAGAACTTTACCAGAAATATTGTATTGTATTCTAGTGGCAAAACAATAATTTCTGATATTAATTTTACCTTTAATTTTGTCCAGTGAGGCATCAAAGGCAAATAAAGACCTCCTGAAGAGTTCAATACTTTGCTGGAGGTTTTTTTTATAGGAGATTTATATTGAAAGAAAAAATAATAATAGACTCAGTATCTGTTGAAAAAACATTGAACCGATTAAGTCATGAAATATTAGAAAACTTTTTGGACAATGAAGAAGTCGTTTTAATAGGAATTCACAAAAGAGGTGTTCCTATCGCAAAAAGATTGAAAAATAAAATTAAAAGTATAAATGGACTGGACTTAGAAACAGGTGCTCTTGATATCACTTTTCACCGTGATGACTATAGGGAGAGACTGAGTGTCCCTGAAATAAAAGGATCAAATATATCGTTCAACTTAGATGGAAAAATAGTGATTCTTATTGATGATGTACTTTACACAGGACGTACTATAAGAGCAGCTCTGGAGGAATTAAATAGTTTTGGAAGAGCTTTGAAGGTTCAGGTTGCTGTCTTAGTCGACCGAGGTCATAGGGAATTACCAATTAAAGCAGATTTTATTGGGAAAAATATTCCAACTCATGAAGGAGAGCATGTTAATGTCTATCTTCACGAAATTGATGATAAAGAATGCGTAACCCTAATAAAGAGTTAAATATGCTGAAGAATAAACACTTACTAGGTCTAAAAGAATATCCGGCCAAAGATTTACAGACTATTATAGACACTGCTTATAATTTTAAAACTGTCCTAAATAGGCCAATTAAAAAAGTACCTTCTCTACAAGGGGTAACTATTGTTAACCTGTTTTTTGAAAATTCTACAAGAACAAAGATTAGTTTCGAACTAGCTCAAAAAAGATTAAGTGCTGACACTGTTAATTTTTCTGCATCATCTAGTAGTCTAAAGAAAGGTGAGAGCTTTAAAGACACGGCGCAAAATATTGAAGCAATGAAGATTGATGCGGTTGTAATGAGACATCCTACACCAGGAGCAGCTGATCATTTAACTAACTTTATCGATTCTGTAGTTATAAATGCAGGTGACGGAACGCATGAACATCCAACTCAAGCTATATTAGATATGATGAGCTTACATGAAAAGTTTGGCAAGCTTAAAGGTCTTAAAGTAGCAATCGTTGGTGATATTTTACACAGTCGGGTTGCCTTAAGCAATATATATGGTCTCATTACAATGGGAGCTGAGGTTATGCTTTGTGGCCCTTCAAACCTTGTCCCTATCCATTTGAAAGAATTAGGTGTGAAGATAAGCTATGAAATTAATGAAACTTTAGAATGGGCTGATGCAGTGAATGTGCTTAGAATTCAGAGAGAGAGAATGGGTAAAAGTCTTGTTCCTTCCATAAGAGAATATCGTCAAATGTTTGGAATTACTTCCAAAAAGTTGAGTGTACATAAGAAGGAAATTGTGATTATGCATCCTGGTCCAATGAATAGAGGTGTTGAGATTGATGGTGATGTTGCAGATGGTGACCAAGCAATAATATTAGATCAAGTTTTAAATGGAGTTGCATCGAGAATGTCTATTCTATTTTTATTATGCGGTGGTAAAAACTCAGATGGAGAAAATTAATGTCGATAAAAAAGTTAAATTCAAGGGTAGCTCTTCAAAACGGATCATTGCTAGATCCCTGTAGTGGAAAAATATATTTTGGAGATATTTTAATAGAAGATGGTAGAATATCTCAAATTGGAAAAATTTCTTTCGAGGGTGAAGTTGAAAAAATAGATTGTACCGGAAAAGTTGTTACTCATGGTTTTTGTGATCTTCATGTACATTTTAGAGAACCCGGAAGAGAAGATAAAGAGACGCTCGAAACTGGAACGATTGCAGCTTTAGCTGGTGGATTTACGAGAGTTTGTGTTATGCCTAATACAAATCCACCGTTAGACACTCCTGAAGCGATTAGTTCTGTAGCTAAAAAAGCAGAAAATTTGCCTGTTTATATTCATCCAATAGGAGCTATCACTAAGAATCAATCAGGTGATGATATTACAGAAATGGGGTTGATGAAGAGGGAAGGTGCTGTTGCATTTAGTGATGATGGATTACCTGTTCAAGATGGTTCCATGATGAGAACTGCTCTTGAATATTCTAACTTGGTTCAACTACCTATTATTAATCATGCAGAGGATGAATGTCTTAGGTCTAATGGATTAATGAATGATGGAGTTGTCTCTTCTCAATTGGGCCTTGATGGGAATCTTGATTTAGCTGAGTCTATAATGATTCATAGAGATTTAGAGCTGGCATCTTATACAAAGGCTCGACTGCATATTCCACATGTTAGCTCATCGAAGTCCTTAGAGCATATTAGAAATGTAAAGCTAAGAAACCAAAAAATTACAGCGGAAGTAACACCGCATCATTTATACTTTAATGAAGAGGCCTTACGCGATTTTAATACAAATTTAAAAGTTGCTCCTCCAATAAGAACTGAAGCAGATAGAATGAGCTTGATTAATGCTGTAAAGGATGGAACAATAGATTGTATCGCAACAGATCATGCTCCACATACAATTGAAGATAAAGAAACAACTTTTGACCTGGCTTCTTTTGGAATGATTGGTCTAGAGTCATGCTTTGGTGCTGTCAATAAAGTACTTATTAAAGAAAATGGAATGAGCTTATTGGAAGTCATAAAATTGCTGACAACTAAACCAAGAACAATTATGGGCTTTGAGAATGACCTTTTTAAAATAGGGGCAGAAGTAGAATTAACTGTTCTTGACCCAGATCTTGAATACGTTTTTAAAAAAGAAAATATAAAATCACGCTCCATTAATTCACCTTATTTAGGAGAAACAATGATTGGTAAAATAAATTATACCATATCAAAAAATATGGTATATAAAGATGTTGGTTCTATTAATAAGTAATATCAGTTGACATGGTGTTACTCTATAGACTAATTTTCGTGGCTTTATTCGAACTGAAAAAAAAAAATATGAAAACTATATCATTAAAAAAATCTGAAATACAAAAAAACTGGTGGGTAGCAGATGCGCAAGGGCAGGTTCTTGGGCGGCTAGCATCTGAAATTGCTCAACTTCTGAGAGGGAAACATAAAGTAGACTTCACCCCACATTTAGACATGGGTGATTTTGTTATTGTTATCAATGCAGAGAAGGTAGAAGTAACGGGTAAAAAAGAGAAAGATAAGACATATTTTACACATACTGGTTATCCTGGTGGTGGAAAAGAAACCTCATTAGCAGATATGCGACGTTCAAAGCCTGAGAAGATAATTGAAAATGCTGTCAAAGGAATGTTACCACACAATAAACTAGGTAGAGCTATTTTATCACATTTAAAAGTATACACTGGAACAGAGCATCCTCATGAAGCTCAAAATCCCCAAAAGTTAAGAGTCTAATATATGTCTGAAAACAAATTTTATGGTACAGGTAGAAGAAAAAGATCTATAGCACGAGTGTTTTTAACACCTGGTAAAGGATCCATTTTAATAAATGGGCAGCCGTTTAAAGATTATTTATGTAGAGATACTCTTGCTACAATCGTTATGCAGCCATTAGTTGCTGTAGAAAATGAAAAATCTTATAATATTAACATTAATGTTAATGGTGGAGGTCTAACTGGTCAAGCTGGAGCAATAAGACTAGGTATATCTAGAGCTCTGTTAGAAGTTAATGGAGACTATAGATCTATTTTAAAAACTCGTGGGTTTTTAACTCGTGATGCTCGTAAAGTAGAGCGTAAAAAGCCAGGACAGCCTGGAGCACGTAAAAACTTTCAATTCTCAAAAAGATAAATATATTATGGCTGAAGTAAAATTCGAAGATTTATTAGGAACTGGAGCACATTTTGGACATGTAACTAGAAAATGGAATCCAAATTTTAAACCATATATCCTAGTAGAAAAAAATGGTGTTCACATTATAAACCTTGAAGAAACTATTATAGCGATCGAAAAGGCTAAAAAATACATTAATAGTATAGTCAAAAAAAATGGTGAGATATTATTTGTAGGAACAAAAAAACAAGCACAAGATATTGTTCAGCAAGAAGCTGATCGCTGCTCCATGTTTTATATTGTAGAAAGGTGGTTAGGCGGTACTTTAACAAACTTTTCAACAATTAAAAAAAGCATTAAGCGATTAAAGCAACTTGAAAAAGAAGGTTCTAATCTTTACGAAAACATGACCAAAAAAGAAACTCAAATGCTAAATCGTGAAAAAGTAAAGCTTGCAGATCAGCACCGTGGTATTAAAGATATGAAGCGCTTGCCAGATGCTTTGGTAATTGTAGACGCTCAGTATGAAGACACCGCTATTAAAGAAGCTAAAAGACTCGATATACCAGTTATTGCAATAGTTGATAGTAATACCGATCCTAACAAAGTTGATTATGCTATACCTGCAAATGATGATTCAATGAGGACTATTCAACTAATTATATCTGCTTTAGCTGATTCAATAATTGAAACAAAAGAAGCTAATGGAAAAGAATCTGAAAAAAAAGATGAAGTCCTAGATAACCCTTCAGATAAAAAAATAACTAAAACTAAGAGCACAGATTCGCCATGAGTATAGACGCAAAACTTGTAAAAACACTGCGCGATCGAACAGGTGCAGGTATGATGGATTGTAAGAAGGCGCTAGTGAGTTCTAATGGTGACCTTGATAATGCTATTGATTTTCTTAGGAAATCTGGAATAGCTAAAGCAGAAAAAAAAGGTTTAAGAGAAACAAAGGAAGGTTTAGTCTATTCGTATATTCATTCTGGTGGTAGGTTAGGCGTTCTTGTTGAACTAAACTGTGAAACTGACTTTGTCGCTAACACTGATGGTTTCAAAGAATTAGCGCACAATATAGCTATGCAAGTTGCTGCTACAAATCCAGTCTCTCTGGACAGAGACTCTATTGATAAAAACATTATTTTACGTGAAAAAGATATTTTTCTAGAACAAGCAAAAAAAGAAGGGAAGCCAGAGGCCATTATTGAAAAAATGGTAGAAGGTAGAATAAATAAGTTTTATCAAGAATCTTGTCTAATGGAACAGACTTATATTAAAGACCCTGATAAAAAAGTTAATGATCTATTAACTGAAACTGTCTCAACACTTGGTGAAAATATTACGGTAAAAAGATTTGTTCGCTTCTCTATTGGTGAAAGCAGTAATTAATTTATAATGTCAGATCTGCGTTACAAGCGGATTCTCCTCAAATTATCTGGTGAAATTTTAGCTGGGAAAAGTGGATTTGGAATTGATCCAGAAAAAGCATCTTACTTAGCTAATGAAATTAAGTCAATTTATGAATTAGGTCTTGATATAGGTTTAATATTAGGAGCTGGTAATATTTTTAGAGGTATGGAAGCGGCTAGTCGTGGCATGGATAGAGTCACTGGAGACTATTTGGGTATGCTAGCAACCATAATGAATGCGATTTCTATGCAAGACGCACTCGAAAAAGTTAACTGCCAAACAAGAACCCTTTCGGCTATTGATGTAAAGCAAATTTCCGAACCATATATTAGACGACGTGCAATTAGACATATCGAAAAAGGTAGAATCGTTATTGTTGCTGGTGGTACAGGAAATCCATTTTTCACCACTGATTCTGCAGCCGCATTAAGAGCCACAGAGTTAGGAGCAGATATTGTTATTAAAGGAACCAAAGTAGATGGTATCTATGATAAAGATCCTATGGTTCATAAAGATGCAGTTAAATACAAAAAGATTTTATTTGATCAAGTTTTGAAAAAGAACCTTAGGGTTATGGACTTGACAGCCATAACTTTATGTAAAGAAAATAATTTGCCTATTCAGGTATTTGATATCAAAGTTCCAGGAGCTTTAAAAAGATTAGTTTTAGGTGAACCGATAGGAACTATAGTCTCGGAGTAACGTTATGATTAAAGATATTTTATCTAATATTGAATCAAGAATGGATAGTTCAATTCACCATTCTAATGATGAATTAAACAAAGTCAGATCTGGCAGAGCAAATCCAGAAATGTTTAACTCTCTTATAATTGATTATTATGGATCTAAAACTCCACTTAACCAGGTTTGTACCGTTTCAGTGCCAGAAAGCAGACTTATTACATTATCACCTTTTGAAAAATCTTTACTTCCTATTATTGAAAAAGCTATTTCAGATGCAAATATGGGTTTTACGCCTGGAAACAATGGAACATCTGTTCTAGTTCCAATTCCTCCATTAAGCGAGGAAAGAAGAAAAGAATTAATTAAAATAGTTCATAACTTAATTGAGGATGGGAGAATAGCGGTTAGGAATATTAGAAGAGATGGTATTCAACAACTAAATAATTTTGGAAAAGAGGAAAGTATCTCTGAAGATATTATTAAAGATAATGAAGGTTTGGTACAAAAAATAACCGATAATTCCATTAATAAGTTAAATAAATTACAAGAGAATAAAGAAAAAGAGTTACTAGTAGTCTAATCAACAACATCTAAATAGTTATAAAAAAAGCCCTTTAAAGGGCTTTTTTTATAACTATTTAGATATTACAATACTAATTCATTAGTCACATTTAGACCAGCCACACTCACGACAAGTGAGGCAACCACCTTCATTTAACACGCTATGATTGTGACACTCAGTGCAAATCATCATACCATCATCTACTCTTTCCTCATTTGCCAATGTGATTTTAGGTTGGTTATCATTTTTTTTAATTTCCTGTTGTCCTCCATCAGCGTTCCGTTCAACTAAATAATCATCAAGAGCTTTACCTATTGCATCAGGTGTTGACAAAATTAAACGACCGTCTTCCCATGTAGGGTTGGGTCCTGAAATACCTTTTAATTGTCTTACAATTGATTGTGGGTCTAATCCAGACCTTAGAGATAGTGAGATTAGCCTACTGATTGCTTCTGATTGAGCAGCTGCATTACCACCAGCCTTTCCTATTGTTGTGAATACTTCACAAAGTCCATTCTCATCTTCATTGATAGTAATATAAAGAGTACCCTCACCGGTACGAATTCTTCTTGTCACGCCTGCAGTTTGATTAGGTCTTAACCTTGGTTTTTTATCTACAGAAGCTGTGATATTTTGATACTCTAATTCATTATTTTGATTTTCAGTTTTATTAAGTTCTTTTTTTGTATCCTTTTCATCTGATACTAGTATGCCTTCACGACTACCTTCTCTGTAAACTGTAATACCCTTCAGTCCTGTTTCATATGCTTTCATATATATATCTGCTACTGTTTCTTCCGTTGTCTCTTCTGAAAGGTTAACAGTAGATGAAATAGACGAATCAATATATTTCTGGACTTCACCTTGCATTTTCACTCTAAAATAAGGATCTATTGAATGGGCAGTGGTTACATAATCTGGTAGGTTCTCATCTGTTTTGAATAACTTTTCTACAATAGGATGGTATACCTTATATTCATTAAATGTCTTTCCATATCCATCATTTTTCTTTACTCTTCTTTTATAGGATGTTGCAAAAATAGGTTCTAGTCCGGAAGTTACCCTAGCTACAATAGCTCCACTTCCTGTGGGAGCAACTGTTGTTAATGTACAATTCCGAACGCCTGTATTTTTGATTTTATTTTGAATACTCTTTGGTAAATTTTTCACAAACTTACTTTTTGAATATCCTGACCAATCAAAATTAGGAAACTGGCCCTTTTCTATAGAGAGATCTGCACTGGTCTCATAAGCAGTATCTCTAAAAATTTGCATTACTTGTCCTATAGTCTGCAGTGCATCTTCACTATCATATTTTATACCCATTTTAACAAGCATATCACCAAGACCTAGTATTCCTAGACCGACTCTTCGATCATTCTTAGCATTGTTTTTTTGGTCTTCTAAAGCATGTCTCTCCATATTATAGTCGACGACATTATCAAGAAATCTCGCACCTATAGCAACTGTTTCTTTAAATTCTTCGATCATAAAATTACCTTTTGTATCAACGAACCTTTCAAGGTTTACCGCTCCAAGATTACAACATCCACCATCGGGCAATGGTTGTTCTGCGCATGGGTTTGTTGAAACAAGTGGAGAGCAATATTCAGCGTTGTGATAATCTGTCATTGTATCCCAGAATAATAAACCTGGTTCAGCGCTCGAATGGGCGTGTGTAATTATTTTATTCCATAAATTAGTCGCTTTGATGGTTTCATAAACTTCTCCATCGTACTTTAGATCAAAATCGGTATCATTTTTTACTGCGTCCATAAAATCATGCGTTAATAAGACAGATATATTGGAATATTTAACCATATCTATATCACCAGTTTTAATACTGATAAATTTTTCAATGTCAGGATGGTCTATCCTTAGAGTCTGCATGTTTGCACCTCTTCTACCATGCTGGGCAATAGTGTTAGTGTTTTCACTAAATAAGTTCATGAAACCTGTAGGGCCACAAGATTCTCCTCCAGTTCCATTGATTGCTTTTCCAGCTGGTCTCAGTATAGATAAATCATGTCCACATCCGCCACCATATTTATAGGTCAAGGCTTCATTAATAATTGTATCATAAATCGATTTAATAGAATCATTTCGTACTGCTACTACGTAACAGTTGTTTAGCGTAGTAGTGATGTCTTCTCTACCGGCACCGTGCATAATTCTTCCGCCGGGGACAAACTTAAAATCTTCCAGAATATTAAAAAACTTTGACTCCCATTCTTTGCGTAATTTTTTATTTTTTTCAACAGAGGCTAGAGCATTTGCCTGTCTTTTCCACATTTGATATGGATGATTTTCCCATGGAGCTAAGTATTTCTGCTTTAGAACATCAGAGCCAAGTTTATCATTTTCATAGTATGCTTCAGTTGTGTAATGTTTAGGAACTAGAGGATCCTCTTTAGGTGTATCTTTAATTGATAAAATTGGATTCTCTATCTGCCGACCATTAGGTTCATTTAGAGTGAGGTCAAGTTCCATTGCTTCTGCCATACTACATTCCTTAGATTTTCGTCTCTAATTCTATGAGACTTCGTGTTTTAAGATATTTTAAAAAAGGATGACAAATGAAACAAATGTTTATCCCATGGTTGGCGACAACAAAATATAGAAAATAGGCGGTAAATAATACAAGTGTTAAAGGAAAAAGTTAGTATTTTCTCGTCGAGAAAAAAGTTTTTTACATTAAAAGTTTTTAATTATTCTAATTATTATAAAATTCTATAAAATAAATAAATAATTCTTCTAAATATCGTAATATCATTAATTAAATAAATCCGTTAAATTATTAATTAAAATAAAAAAAGATTTCTAATTATTATTCAAATTATGCCTGAAGCAGACGTGATTTTAATTGGCCAATAAAATGAAAATACCATTAATAGCAATTGTAGGTCGCCCGAACGTTGGAAAATCAACTTTTTTTAATCGTGTACTGAGTCAACGCCATTCAATTGTTGATGCTCAAGAAGGTATAACTAGAGATCGTATATATGGTGTGATGGATTGGGCTGGCTATTTATTAAAATTCATTGACACAGGAGGCTACATACCTGAAGACATCGATGTTTTTAATGCTGCCGTTAGAGAGCAATCTATCGAGGCAATAGCTGAGGCGGATGTCGTATTATTCATGGTAGATGGTTTAGAAGGACCGACCTCAAGTGATAAAGTACTCGCTCAATTTATTAGAAAAAGTGAAAAACCTTACGTAATAGCTGTGAATAAATGTGATAGCACAAAAAAAGATTCCTCCGTACTTCAATTTCATGAGCTAGGATTAGAGAATATTACCCCGATATCGGCTTTAAGTGGACGCAATACTGGAGACTTATTGGACTCTATATTAAACCAAATTGATTTTAAAATTGAAGATCATCAGAGCATAAATGATGATGAGTTTAGGCTAGCAATTGTGGGTATGCCTAACGTTGGAAAATCATCTCTAACAAATGCATTATTAAAGAAAAATAGAACTATAGTGACATCCATTGCCGGAACAACGAGAGATGCTATAGATGCGCATTTAAAATGGCACGGAAAAAATATAACACTTGTAGACACAGCAGGTTTAAGAAAGTTAGCTAAAGTAAATGATAGAATTGAATTTTATTCAACCTTAAGGACAAAAAATGCTATAGAGAGTTCAAATGTAGTACTCGTACTTATTGATGCAGTGAAAGGGTTTGGAAAGCAAGATAAAGCGATAATAGATGATGTCATAAAATCTGGTAAAGGTCTAGTCATTGTTGTGAATAAGTGGGATCTTTTAAAAAAAGAAACATATACAATGAAATCCTATAAAGATGAAATAAGAAATCATTTTAAGGCACTAGACAGTTACCCTATGATTTTCATTTCAGCACAAACCAAACAAAGAATACACCTTGTCCTTGAAACTGCTTGGGAAGTTTTCCAAGTAGGAAAAAAAATTGTATCAACTAGTCAGTTGAATGATGCTATGATAAGAATAATTGCAAAAAACCCTCCGCCAGCAGAACAAGGTAAAGTTGTAAAAGTCAAGTATATAACCCAAGTAAGCACTGAACCTTTAGTTTTGGCTCTATACACGAATTTTCCAGATAAGATTAAAGTCTCCTATCAGAGGTATCTTGAAAATCGGTTAAGGGAAATATTTAATTTCAAAGGTATACCTTTATTTTTGTCTTTTAGAAAAAAATAAAAAGGTACAATTCTATTACAATATGAAGAAAAGAGTTAGCTTGAGAATTCTATTTACTGAAAATATTTCCAGTTAATTTTTTCCAATCTTTTAAGTTCTCAGACGAGTAAATACCTCCAGTTGCGGTTGTGGAAGTAAAATATTGTTTAATATCTTCGCCAGATGCTGTTTTTGAAATAGAAGTGAAGCTGCCATTAGGGCTAATTTGTGTTAAGAATTTAATTTCTTGCCCAAGAGTTTTGGGGTTTTTACTCTCTAATGTAAAAATTTTTCCTTTATTTGTGAGGTAAACAAATCCTGTAACCTTTGGAGCAAAGCCAAAACTATAAGAAGTCGAACCAACGATAAACTCATTATTAGACTGCTTAAATTCTGAAATAATTTTATCGATCTCTTTTATTTTTTTCTTATCAAATCCTTGTCCTTTTTCACCTTTTTCACCTTTTTCACCTTTTTCACCTTTTTCACCTCGAGGACCAACAGAGCCTTGTGGCCCAGGAATACTTGCTGTCGAACACGAAGTTGCTGTAATCACAAGCAAGCTAGTCAAAATTATTAGATATTTCATCCGTTAGGGAAAAGGTAAGGAAGTGCACGGCCATATGCCATGGACATGATAATTAATAATTCTGACAATAATGCAGCTATGAAAAAAAATGTAGATTTTCGAATATTATTGTTTTTTACATTATTTATATTTCCTAGAGCAAAAACTTGTGATGCAAACATTTCGTACAATTGATCATCATTCTTAACTATCGATTTTAAGTAAAAAGCATATTCTTCAGAGGATTTAAATTGGCTAATTCCAGCAAAAAAAGTGGGGTTAATAACCTCAGATCTATCTGCACCTTCTTCTTCAATTTTTGTTTTATGCGGCGCGATTCTAGGAACAATAACACGCACTAAATAATAAATTGTTCCCATTGCAGAAGAAAAGTAGATCATCATTAATGTGAAAACAAAAAAATTGATTTGAACCTTTTGAAAATGAACAATAAAAAAGACCATAAACACTCCTAATATAGATAGTAGTGTAAAGGCTTTTTGATCTGTCCTCTGGATTACTTGCTGTTCTCCTGATAGAACTTGCAGTAAAGCGTTAAATTGTTTGTTTGATTCCATATATAATTGTTTATTGTTTTTTCTATATTATCTATTTTAAATGATGCTGTAAAAATTACTTATTATAACCTGTAAATAAATATTTTTTTTTGTTATGTTATCTTGATAAGTCTTTTATTTGTATTTATCTTTATTGGCTATTCTATAAACATAAAAATTAAATATGATCGCGGGGTGGAGCAGTCTGGTAGCTCGTCGGGCTCATAACCCGAAGGTCGGAGGTTCGAATCCTTCCCCCGCTACAACACGAGACAACCAGAGTCTCGACGAAAAGCTCTCTTAATTGAGGGCTTTTTTGTTTTATAGTCCTTCATTATCATTTGATTTACATCGTTATTAAAAAAAATAAATTGAGATTGTATCTCAATATTAAATATATTCCATTTCTTCTAATTACCTAAAAATTAAAATTGAGGAATATTTTTATGGATAAAACTTTTAAACAATTCTTCGTTATTTTGACTAAATCAACACTATTCATTCCAACCACAAAACACGTTAGAATTGAAAATAACTGTTAATCAGTGGGTAGATGACAACGACTCAGCTCTTGCAGCCTATGGATAGATTAGTACTTAGGATGTGTCCTTAAGTACATCCAGTAACACTTTATTTTAAAATTAACACTCTTATTAAAAAAGGATCTATTATGCCTATTTATAAAATTATAATTAAGATTTTTATCTTACTTTTAGTTGCATTTCCAACCTTTGGATCTGCGGAATCAACCTCAATCCCCGATGCTAATTTTGAACAAAAACTAATCGACCTAGGACATGATGATGTTTTAGATGGTGCGGTTTTAACAGCAACAGTAGAGGTTATCACTGAGCTTAATGTTAGTAACTCTGGTATAAGTGACCTCACAGGTATTGAAGCATTTACTGCTTTGACTCATCTTGAGGTATATTCTAATCAATTAACCTCTTTCGATGTGAGTGCGAATACTACTCTGATATATCTTAATGTAAGGGGTAATCAATTAACCTCTTTCGATGTGAGTGCGAATACTGCTTTGACTGAACTTTTTGTCTATTCTAATCAATTAACCTCTTTGGATGTGAGTTCGAATACTGCTCTGACTCTTCTTAAGGTAAATAATAATCAATTAACCTCTTTGGATGTGAGTTCGAATACTGCTCTGTTAAATCTTATTGTAGGGGATAATCAATTAACCTCTTTCGATGTGAGTGCGAATACAGCTTTGACTAATCTTGAGGTATATTCTAATCAATTAACCTCTTTCGATGTGAGTGCGAATACAGCTTTGACTAATCTTGAGGTATATTCTAATCAATTAACCTCTTTCGATGTGAGTACGAATACTACTCTGATATATCTTAATGTAAGGGGTAATGAATTAACCTCTTTCGATGTGAGTGCGAATACTGCTTTGACTGAACTTTTTGTCTATTCTAATCAATTAACCTCTTTCGATGTGAATGCGAATACTGCTTTGACTAGACTTGCTGTATATAATAATCAATTAACCTATTTGGATGTGAGTTCGAATACTGCTCTGATATATCTTAATGTAAAGGGTAATCAATTAACCTCTTTCGATGTGAGTGCGAATACTGCTCTGACTCAACTTTTTGTACAAGATAATCAATTAACCTCTTTGGATGTGAGTGCGAATACTCCTTTGACTCATCTTGAGGTATATAATAATCAATTAACCTCTTTGGATGTGAGTTCGAATACTGCTCTGACTCTTCTTAAGGTAAATAATAATCAATTAACCTCTTTGGATGTGAGTTCGAATACTGCTTTGACTAGACTTCTTGTACAAGATAATCAATTAACCTTTTTGGATGTGAGTTCGAATACTGCTTTCACTCTTCTTAGGGTAAATAATAATCAATTAACCTCTTTAGATGTGAGTGCGAATACTGCTTTGACTGAACTTCAGGCAAATGATAATCCTGATTTAACATGTATTTACGTTGGTGATAATGTAATTGGAGCTACGAATCTAGATGATAACCAGTTTCTTAGTGATATTCCCTGCGCTGATGTAGCCTTCCAACCTGCTAGTAAATCAGAACTACAAACTGCTGTAAACCTGTGGGTTGATGATAATGCTAATGCTTTAGCGAACTATGGAGAAATTAATACCTGGGATGTTTCTATGATCACTGACATGTCGCAGCTTTTCTTTGGAAAATCTAATTTTAATGAAAACATTATTAATTGGGATGTTTCAAATGTTATTGATATGCATGCAATGTTTTTTGAAGCTTCAAGTTTTACAGGTGACCTGTCTACTTGGGATGTTTCAAATGTTATTGATATGCATGCAATGTTTTTTGAAGCTTCAAGTTTTACAGGTGACCTGTCTTCTTGGGATGTTTCTAAAGTTACAAATATGAGAGATATGTTTATGAGAGCTCATCAGTTTTCAGCAGATCTTTCTAACTGGGACGTATCTCAAGTGGTAGAAATGATCCAAATGTTTCGAGATGCACCAAATTTTAACGCAGATATTTCAAATTGGGATGTCTCAAGTGCTACAGAGGTATGGAGTATGTTTAGATATGCATCTATTTTCAATCAAGATTTATCCTCATGGAATATTTCAAATGTCACTGATATGACGAGTGTTTTTGAAGGTACTTCTTTGTCAGATGAAAACAAGTGTAATATTCAATTATCATGGTCATCCAATGCAGCTTGGCCTTATGATTGGTCTGAATTTTGTCCTCTGAGCATACAAGATAACTATTCACTTAGATTTGATGGTGATGCAGATTATGTTGAAACCGGTGTAGTTGGAGGAAATATAAAAGAGGGTTTCTCTGCATCAGTTACTTTTAAAACTTTAGAATCAAACGCAAAATTTCTTGGTAAATACGGAAACGTATGTGGACTGGGATATGCTCAAGTTTATTTTGGGTTAATGGAAGGAATTCCTGTTCTAATTTTAAGATCAAATAATGGAGCAAGTTCTACTGCTGTTAAACTTTCAGAAAATGTATTATCTGATAATGAATGGCATGATATTCAAGTAGTATATGATGGAAGCGAAGAAGTTGCTATAGTACATACAACCATTGATGGTGTTCAATCTCAAATAACTCAAGATTATTTTGGTAATGAGCCAATATTGTCCTTAACAAGTGATTTGAGTCAACTTCCATATTTTATCGGAGCAACGGACATCTGTCACCCAGGACAGGTTTACTACAATGGAAAATTAAGTAAAGTAAAAATCTATGATCAAGCTGTGGTAGATTTTAATCAAGATGGAGCGTTAATTGATTTTTCATTTTCTGATGGAAGTGGTAGCACCTTATTTGATATATCTGGAAATGATAATCACGGAACGATTGTGGGTGCATCTTGGGATGATGATGTTCCAAGTACCTACATTGAGGGATATGTTTATGTTCCAGATAATAATTTTGAACAAGCTCTTATCGACCTTGGTTATGATGATGTATTAGATAATTATGTCCTTGAAGAAAATATAGATGAAGTTTTTAGTTTACATCTAGACAGTCGTCTAATAGAAAGTCTTCAGGGAATTGAGGGGTTTGTTTCTTTAGAATTTCTTTATGCAAATAATAATCAGTTAAATAATATTGACTTAGGAGCAAATTTAAACTTAAAAACCCTGAGCTTGAATGATAATCAATTTTCTTCTGTTAACATATCTTCACTTATTAACCTGGAGCAACTAGAGATTAACCGAAATCCTATTATCTCAATTGATCTCAGTGAAAATATCAATCTTATGTCTCTCAAAATTGGTTGGGACTTTAATATATCAAATCCCTCTAATTTTGACCTAGATTTAACTAATAATATCAACTTAAGTGAACTTGATTGTTCTAATTTAGGATTGAGCAACCTTAATATTTCAAATCAAACTAATTTAAAATTTTTACGTGCTGAAAGAAATAATTTAAATAACCTCGATCTAAGCTCAAATTTAATTTTAGAAAACTTACATATCAGAAATAATAATTTTACCGAAATAAACCTGAGTCATTTAGAGTTCTTAAAAGAAATAGATCTTAATGTTAATTATCTTACTCAACTTGATGTAAGTTCTAACATTCAGTTAATTTCTTTATATGTGGCTGAAAACCAGCTGTCTGAATTAAATCTTTCAAATAATATTGAGCTTAGATCACTGAGTTGTGGTGATAATAACATTTCATCCATAGATATTTCTAATAACATAAATCTACTTAGTTTACTTATTTATAATAATCAAATCTCTGAAATCGATTTAACTAATAATGTGGACCTTATGACGCTATACGCTCCACACAACAATTTTATTAATATAGATTTGTCTAATAATTTATCTTTAAGAGATTTAGCGGTTTATGAAAATCAACTAACAGAGCTAGATATAACAGGTCTTGATTCTCTTAAAACTTTACGCGCACATAATAATCAATTAAATGAAATAGATCTCAGTAATAATAGAAAAATTCATGAGGTTTTTCTTTTCCATAATGATCTACAATACTTAAACCTTACCAATAATAATAAATTAAAAGATGTATTTATAAGTAACAATGAATTGAGGTCTGTTAGTTTCAACAATATGGTGGATCTACGGAATGTTGACGTTCATAACAATAGCTTACAATCATTAGGTCTAAAACATAATTCAACCGTATTTGATTATTTTCATGCCACTGGAAACCCAGATTTATCCTGTATTGAGGTAATAGATGAGCGATACCACACAGATAGGTTTTCTTTTGAAAACGGAAATCTAGATGAAGGAGTATTTTTTAGTACATTATGTAATGTATCGGTATTCCAACCTCAAACAAAAGATGAGTTAGTTGAGGCTGTTCATGCTTGGATTATGGGTGATTTTTTAACTTATGGAAATATATCGAACTGGGATGTTTCTATGATTACTGATATGGCTGACTTGTTTAAAGATAAAACCTTATTTAATGATGATTTAAGTTCATGGGATGTTTCTAATGTTACAAATATGAATAACATGTTTTTTAATGCTTCAAACTTTAATCAAGATATTTCATCTTGGGATGTTTCCAATGTTAACACCATGTCTCATATGTTTGTGAACGCTTCTAGTTTTAATCAAAATATTGGAAGCTGGGATGTCTCTAATGTAAGTACCATGCAAGCTATGTTTAAATCAGCTAACTCATTTAGTCATGACTTAAATACATGGGATGTTTCTAATGTAATCCACATGAATTATATGTTCGAAGCCAATAATACCTTTAATGGTAATATAGCAGCATGGAATACCTCTTCAGTAATTGGAATGCATAAAATGTTTCTCAATGCCAACAGCTTCGATAAGGATATATCAAACTGGAACGTCTCAAATGTTACCGATATGGGATATATGTTTTTAGGAGCTGCAGTATTTAATCAGGATTTATCGGGATGGGCAGTTTCTAATGTGACAAATATGAGTAGTATTTTTGATAACACAAACCTCTCATTACTTAATCAATGTTTAATTCATAATTCTTGGTTACCAAATCCCAATTGGACGTATGGTTGGAGTTCAGCATGTAGCCCAGTAATTGTTGAGATTGGCGATATAAATATGGATGAAGATTCAGAACTTAAAATTCCACTTAGTGCTTCAGATCCTTTAAATAGATCATTAAGTTTTGAGTCTAGTATATTATATCCAGGTGAGGAATTTTTTCAAGCGATTGTTTTACATGATACCGACAGAGACACGGATACCTTACACCTTATATCCACTAATAATTATTTTGGCCAAGCACAAGTTGAATTAATAGTCCGAAATGATAATGAAGATATGGACGTTACGGGTTTTATGGTAGAAATTATTTCTGTAGATGATTTACCGATCGTAGGAGGAGTAATCCAAGATATTTTTGTTGAAGAAGACTTTAACCACAGTCAACAGCCAAACTGGAATGTTCATCTTAATGATGTCTTTTTTGATATTGATGGTGATTTAGAATATGAAGTCTCTTTTTCAGATCCAGCGGTAGTTAATGCAAATATTGAGAATGAACATTTATCACTTTCTTCCATGGAAAATGCATTTGGTCAGACAGAAATGATTATTACTGCATCTAATCCCATGAGAGCATCTGTTTCAGATACGGTCTTAGTAACTGTTTTTCCTGTAAATGATGCACCGGTATTATTGGAAGAGAACACCACTCTTGTAACTGCATGTCATCCATATCACATTGAAAATGGTTATGGTGGTAACTTTTTCGGCGTAAGTCCAGAGTTACAAAATCATATAGCCTCACAAGATATATTACAAATAACCCAAGGCGAACTGACTCATGCTTTCACAGTTGAATATACAACTTTAGTTAATAATGAGTTTTGCGTTGATGAGGAAGGTAACTTCTTAACTTTATATGTTTACATAGAGGGAGAACTTTCAGATGCTTTTGGTGAAAATTTAATGGTTGGGTCCCTTGTAAATCTTCCAACAATTCCAACAGAATTTGATGAGGATAATATTTATACAATGATGTCTTTTGAAGAAATGTATAACAATGGTTCTCTTGTGGATGTGGACAACGATTTAGGCGAACTAAGCTTTGATATATTTATTCATAATGATAGTATTTACTTAGAGTGGGATGGTGCATCCTCTTCTCATCCTATGATCATTCCAGAAAACAACTACTATGGACCTGCATCGTTGACAATATGTGTATTTGATAGCGAATATGATTCTTGCATTGAAAAGAATTTCAATATTTCACCTATTAATGATGCTCCAGAATTTCATTCAAGTATGGATGAGGTTGTTGGATTGAATCTTGAATTTCATATAGATGTCCAGGTAGATGACGTTGACTCTGAAAATGTAACCCTTTCTCTAGGTGAGAATTCTCCAGACTGGGTAAATTTATCTGATAATATATTGCAAGGTGTACCAGCGGACTTAGGTGAGTTTTCGATACAACTTATTGCTACGGATGGACAGCTTACAACAGAAAGTATATTGCATTTGCATGTAGAAAACTTTAATCCAGAGATTATTTCTATAACAGATGTACCTGATGATCAAGGTGGAAGGGTCTATCTACAATTCAATGCTTCTTATTTTGATCACCATGACCATTCAGGGCAATCATATAATATCTATAGGCATGACGATGATCTTTCTGAATGGGTTGTTCTATCATCAGTAGCAGCAGTAGGTGATGGAGTGTATATTTATGAAGCTACAACTCTCATGGATTCAACTTCAGAAAGTAATGGATTAACTGATTTTTGGGTCAAAGCCTCAATGCATGAGGGTATATTTGAATCCGAAATAGTTTCTGGATATTCCGCTGACAATATTTTACCAGGCGTACCAGAAGGTGTTTTGGCATCACTAGTAGACAATACAGTGGAGCTTACATGGAATG
>Ga0206682_10001017_pt1 | contig 28344 bp, 24 predicted proteins | sample M240m12015metaG_FD_155444 | JGI IMG/M metagenome (GOLD analysis project Ga0206682, IMG submission 155444) | Ammonia-oxidizing marine archaeal communities from Monterey Bay, California, United States - M2 40m 12015 | ecosystem: Environmental > Aquatic > Marine > Intertidal zone | place: USA...
CATCCAATATTGCACCTATTACTAGCTTTGACTTAAACACTGACTTTGGTGCTGGCATTGATGTTACAGGTGATATTACTGTTACTGGGAATGTTGATGGCAGAGACGTGGCTACTGATGGTGCTAAGCTTGATTTGATTGAAGCTGGTGCTACCGCTGATCAAACAGCCGCTGAGATAATGACTGCAATTCAAACAGTAGATGGTGCGGCATCTGGATTAGATGCTGACTTACTTGATGGCTCCCATAAATCTGAAATTATTGCGCAAGCAGTTTCTGATGCTTCGGCTCAAGTTGGAAATGGATTGGTAACCTTGACTGTTGCCAATGGTCTAATAGGTGGCGGTTCCTTCAATCTAAACGATAGTGCCAACACAACAATCACAGTCGATCACGCAGACACTTCTAGCCAAGCAAGTATTACAAACTCACCTACAGATGGCATTGTGATCAAAAGTGCAGAAGTTGATACTTATGGACACATCACATCATTAAGTTCACAAGACCTAGATAGTCGTTACTATACAGAGACTGAACTAGATGGTGGACAACTAGACGCTAGATATTACACTGAAACAGAACTAGATGGCGGTCAGTTAGATAATCGTTATTTCACTGAGACAGAATTAAATGCGGGTGAATTAGATAACAGATACTTTACTGAAACAGAATTAACTGCGGGTGAATTGGACAGTCGCTACTATACAGAGACTGAACTAGATGGCGGTCAGTTAGATAATCGTTATTATACCGAAACTGAAGCAGACACAAAGTTTGTTGATGTAGCTGGTGATACGATGACTGGTAAGTTGATTGTCAATAATGACATTGAACAAGACCACTCAACAATGATTTCCAAGACAGCGACTACTAGCGCAACTGGTCAAGCAGACCTTTTCTCATTCCCTCATGGGGTTTTCGGTAGTGCTGAGATTATTATCCAAGCCAAAGATGGTACTAATAGACATATCACTAAATTGTTGGTTACACATGACAGTTCAACAGCTATGGGTACAGAGTATGGTTCTATATCAACTGGTAGTGATCTTGCCACATATGATGTAGAGATTTCTGGACCGTTGCTGACACTTAAAGGTACACCATCAAGTTCAAATACTACAACATATAAAATCGTGGGGACACTAATCGCTTCCTAATTTGTTATAAATACAAGAAAGCATAATATAAGCCTAATCTGGGGAGAGTGAACCACATGGCAAATGATAAAAAATTCATAGTAAAGAACGGTCTGCAAACGGACAATAACGTTCTAGTTGGTACATCCACAGACGATGGTGTAAATAAACTACAAGTTACAGGAGCCGCAAAGGTAACTGGTACAGTAGAAGTAACCCAAGCAACCCCATCTACCGCGTCACTGACAGCGACAAATACTGGTGGTACTGGTGCTATTATTGCTAACTTTGTTGGTGATAGCCAATCCCTACAGATTACTAATTTCGCCACTGGCGATTACAGCCTTCTAAACAGTGGTCAAAACAACGGTGTTAAATTCTACGACAATACTTCTGGTGTTGAAGTTATCTACAATGATGTGGTTGATTTAGAATTTGATAGTTCTGGTATTGACTTTAAACGTTCGCCAACTGTTAATGGTTCTATCATTTGGCATGCTGGTAACGATGGATCAGGCTCTACTCTTGACGCTGATTTGCTTGACGGAATTGATTCACTATCTTTTGTTCGCTCAGATGAAGATGATACTCTTGATGGTAACTATATCATCACAGGTAATCTTACAGTACAAGGTACACGTACAGAAATTGTTTCTGAAACAGTTTTAATTGCTGATAATATTATTACGCTCAACAGCAACTTTTTAACAGGTACTCCAACAGAAAATGCTGGTTGGGAAGTTTCTCGTGGTAGTTTAGTAAATTCATCTCTACAATGGGACGAAACAAACGATTGGTTCAAGCTAATCTCAGCAGGGACAGATTTAGGTCGTATCATTACAACCGCTGATGAAGGTTCTGGTAACAATTTTGATGCCGATACAGTTGACGGTTTGGAAGCGGCACAGTTCCTTCGTTCAGATGTTAATGACGTTGCGACTGGTAACTTAGAATTTGAAGGTACAGTTGCTATTGGTAACGGTACTGGTTCGGCACTACTTACTATGCGTGGTGCGGGTAACAATAGAGTTCTTTCTTCTGACAATGGTAAAATTGGTTTCCTTGATGGAACCTTTGCTTATCAAACATATTCAGACTTAAATGGTGATTGGACTGTAGGTCGTCACAACATTGCTGAAAGATTTGTAGATAAAGATAACGCTAACTATTTTGCAGAGCCAGCAGCCAACTCAGTATTCAACAATCTTGGGCTTGACAGTGACCTCTTCCACAATGGCAACGATGACACCAAAATATCATTCGGTACAGACACAATTGAACTTGCTACTGATGGCACAACAAGGCTAACACTTAATAATACTAATGCTGTATTTGCTAATGACATCATTGCACCAAGAATGTTGGATGCGTCTGACAATACTAAATTAATCGATCCTGCTGGAACTTCGGTTGTAAGCAATATTGGAATTGATACAAACATCTTCCATAATGGTGACACAGACACAGATATTAACTTTGGAACTGACACAGTAAATGTAAACACTGGTGGTGCAACAAGACTTTCAGTAACTAATACTGGTGTCTCAGCTACGGTTGACATTACCGCACCAAAATTTGTAGATTCGGCTGATGCCAACTACTTTGCACTTCCAAGTGGCACATCTGTTATGAGCCAAATCGATATCGACGATTACATTCGTCATAACGGTGATACAAACACATTCATGGGCTTTAGTACAAATGACACAATCGTACTTGCTACTGGTGGTACTCCAAGACTTACTGTAACCGACGCAGACGTAACAGCTTCAGTTGATGTTGTTGCACCAAGATTTGTTGACGCATCTGACTCAGCTTTCTATGCTGATCCAGCAGGAACATCTGTATTTAATGATCTTGGGATTAATGATCAATTATTCCACAATGGCAATACAGGAACAAGTCTTGCTTTCGGTACAAATACTATTAACCTTTCTACTAATGGCTTAAGTAGAGTTTCAATTTCTGACACACAAGTTTCATCTACAGTACAACTTCGTGCGCCTGTATACTACTCACCAACAGGGACTACATACAGATTAGACCTCGACAGCACTACAACCTCTATGGCAGTTAATGCTAAGGTTGTTGTTGGTAACGTTGGGGATGATGTAAGATCAAATGACACTACAGGCGAAGGTGGTATTACACTTGCGCCATATGGAACAAGTGGTGGTGCTACAGCAAACCCAATATTCTCAATCTCTGGTGGTACTGGTGGTTTACCGCTAACATCATTAAATAAATTTGGAATGGGAAACAACCCATTTGCTGTTAGCAACTTAATCACTGAAACTAGAGTTGGTGGAGTAACTGCAACTACTCTTAGAGGCGATTCATTCGGAAACATGTACCAAGTTATCGACAATGATATGACTTGGGCTGTAACAGATTCGAGCGCAAACTTCTTGTTGACTGCTAATGCAACTGATGGTGACATTATCATTGGCGATCAAGCGGCTACATATGCAACTATGGACGCAACTCCAGTAGTTGGTTCGAAAACAAATAGTATTCTTCACGTAAGTGGTTCGGTTCAACTAACTAGTAACGATGACGCATTCGCAGTTGGTTCTGGCACAGCAACATTCCTTAAGGGTGATGAGCTAGGCTTTGGATCAGGTGGTGGTTTCTACATGGACGATACCGCTACGGTTAAAGTTCGTGGAGATAAAGATGTTTCTACTGCTGGTATCATGCAAGCCGCACAGTTTAAAGACGCCAATGATGATACTTTCTTTGGTGATTTTGCATCAACTTCAAGAATGAATAACATTGACGTATCTGGTACAATCAGACATGATGGCGATGTAAACACAAACATTGGTTTCCCAGCAAACGATCAAATTGCTTTAACAACTGGGGGAGTAGCTAGGCTTACTGTAACTGATACGGCTGTCACTGCATCTGTTGATTTAATTGCACCAAGATTGTTAGACTCGGACAATAACTCTTATCTTGTTGATCCATCTGGAACTTCGGTAATGAACCGTATTGACCTTGACGATTACATTCGTCATAATGGCGATACTAACAGCTACTTTGGTTTCTCTGGTAATGACATTTTCAAAGTATTTGTTGATGCCACACAGCAACTTAATATTGATGACAACTCTGCTAATTTTGCTCAAAACGTATACGCTCCAGCTTATTACGACAGCGACAACAACTCATATTACCTAGACCCAGCAGCAGATTCTCAATTAAACACCATCGACATTGATGATTACATTCGTCATAGAGGTGACGTTACTACTCTATTCGGCTTCGATCAGAACGCAAGATTTAGAGTAAACACAGCTAATGCTAATCGTCTAAGTATTGACAACGACTCTGCCGACTTCACAGTAAATGTGTATGCACCTCGTTATTACGACTCAAACAATAATGCGTTCTACCTAGACCCAGCAAGCACATCTATCGTAAATGTTTTGAGAACAAACCAAATCCAAATGGACGGTACATCTCTAACCATTGACTCACCATCAGGTCCTAAAGGGACTATTATGGTCGAAGGCGAAAGAGACAGCTATGCAGGTTACATGATTAGTAACGATTGGGGCTTTATATCTAGTGGTGCTACAGAAATGGGTCTGTATAACGAAACAGATAACGAATGGTCATTACTCGCCAATAGAAACAACTTCACAAGATTGTATTCTAATAATATTCACCAAATTGGTGCTGAAAACGGTTACGGTTACGCTCCTAACAGAATGAGAGCGCCAATATTTGAAGATTCAGACAACACAGCATTCTATGCTGATTTGGCAGGTCAGTCAAGATTAAAGTCTGTTAAGGCTGGCGATAGTGCTATCTTTAACAACACAACATATCCTCTTGAAGTTAAGTCTGCCCAAGAACGTATGATTGTAATACAAAATACATCGGCTGATGCCAACTTCCCATCTATATTCCACAACACAAGAAACTCTCGCTCTACTATGGGCATTTCGTTTAATAATATTGGTGAAAAGTTTTGGTTTGAAGAAAATGGTAACTTCCAAGCATATGGTGCTGGTATCTTTGGTTCGCTTGCACTTAACGGTGGTAATGAAGACCTTGGATTGCTGAAAACATATGGTTCTGGTCTAGCTGACATGAAAATGTTTGATGCTTCAGATTATTGGGACAAACGTGTTATTCAACCTATGCAAGGTGACGAAAATGCGGCAACAACTTCAACCGCTGATTATGTGAAGGACGGAAGCGGACCTTTTGCTTCTTCTTATACTCTAAGAACAAATGGTTTCAGAAGCTTTGACTCTGACTATATCCCTGTAGAACCAGGTGAAGAAATCTACGTCGAACAGGCCGTAAGATTGATCTCTGGGTCAGGTGGTAACTTCTACCTTGGTGTTAGACAATACGATAAAGATAAAAATCCAATTGCTACTAACGATGGTATTGTGTACTTCGGTGCAAGTGCTGTTAATGTTACTTCGACTTCTTGGACGGAATATAAAGGCTACCACACGCTTCCAACATCACACACACCATTCAACGGCTCTGATGGTCTTGGTGTTCGTTTCGTAAGGGTTATTGCTCTTATGAACCACAGCGCAGGTGGTGCTTTGCGTGATTTCGGACCCCCTATTCTGAAAAGATCAGATGTACAAGGTAAGATCAAAGCCGATTCGATGGCTATTGATAATAGTGGTACAATCGGTGTTAATCTTGATGTTGTTGGTACTATTACAGGCGATACTGTCATAGGTGTTAATGTTGACGCAACTAACTTCCGTGATGCTTCAAATGCAACGTACTCATTCAATCCACGTACTGGTGGTAAAGTTGGTGGCACATGGGACTGGTCGAACGGTACTATTGACAATCTAAATAATCTTACTTTTGCTGATCCTGGCCCAAATGAAGGTATTCGTTGGAAGGGTGGTAATGAATGGGCGATCTTTGAATCTCCTGATAACCTAACAACAAATTCCTTAGGCAACCTACAATTTACTTCCGATAACTTAGCAGTAGGTGGATACGCCGCTGTAAGTCGTGCTACTATCACCACAGGTGGTGATGTTGTTGCGTCTCGTTATATGGATGCTCAAAGGTTCCGTGATAAAGACAATACAGCTTACTATGCTGATCCGGCTTCAACATCTGTATTTAATGAAGTTCGTGCTAACGAATATATTAGACATAATGGGGATACTGACACTTACATTCGTTTCGTTGGTAATGACGATATGCAACTTGTTGCTGGTGGTCGCCAAATGCTTCGTATGGCAGAAGGCACTGATCCAGACAGACTAAGATTTGTTACTGATAATGATTGGACTGATGCTAACGGTGATTGGAACATGTCTCGTAATGTCAGTGTTACTGGTACACACACTGTTCTAAACGGTGCGTATGCTAATATTTTCTACGATTCAGATGACAATAACTACTACGGTAATTTTGCTGGCACATCTGTAATGAATACGGTTCGTGGCAACCGCTTTGAAATGGGTAGTGCTTCTACTTACATTGATAACGTATCAGGTCAATACGGTACTATTAGAGTAACAGGTAATACTGGTGGATATGCAGGTTATGCAATCAATGACGATTGGGTATTCATGTCAAGTGGCGCAGGGGTTGCAGGTATCTATAATGATACAAATAACCAATGGGCTACAATTTATCGCCAAGCAGGTGATACAGAACTTCATTGGGCTGGTGTAGAACAAGCCTCTACTAAAAATGGCTACTTCTTAGGTACTAACGAAGTTCGTTCACCTATCTTCCGCGATAGTGATAATTCAACATACTTCGGTGACTTTGGTGGCACATCAAGGTTCTTGGGTCTAACTGTTGACCAAGTTATCACAGGTAGTGTTTCTGGAAGTTCTGGACAATTACGTAGTAAAGAAAACCTAATTATTTCACCAAGCGAAGACAACGGCGAAACAATGGCGTTTGGTTTGGGAACTTGGAACAATGATGGTGCTTCACCTTATGCAGATTATCTACACTTAAAATCAGGTAATGATGCGGCTGACGGTAATGACAACTTGCTTATGTTCAAGAAAACTGGTGGGCGTGGAATGCGTCTATATTCTGGTTCGTTTGGTTCAACAACAGCTTATTCTTCATACTCTGATTTGGCTATCTACAACGCTAACCCAGGTGGTGGTACTAGTTCACAATTCTATGCAAGTAAATTCATCGACTCAGACAACACTTCTTTCTTCTTAGACCCTGCTGGTGTATCTAAGATCAAGCACCTAGAAGTTGCTGGCGAGAACCTTAATGCATCTTACTCACATGCGGCAATCGAAGTGCGTGAATACAACTACGGTGGCGCACAAACAGATAACGATGCTACTGCACCAAGGATTGGTTTCCATTGGGGTGGCAGAGTTGCTTCTCAGATCAGACTAGCTACAAACGCTGAAATTCAGATCAGAAACAACCCAGGTACTGGATACGAAAGCTTCCGTGCAAACAACATTTACGCACAGGGTGGATCATATGCTGGACGTCACTATGATCGTGACAACACAGCTTATTATGGCGACTTTGCATCTACATCTGTAGTAAATGTTCTTGATGTTCGTGGCGAAATCTACAACGATGGTTGGTTCCGTAACGATACATCTGGTCGTGGTCTTTACAGCACACCAAACAATATGCACTTCTATTCTAGTGATGCTGATAGTTGGAGAATTCGTTCTGCACAGAATACATTGTCACTTGAGTTCTCAACGAACGCTGATGTGTATCGTGGTAGAGTTTATGCAACTAACTCGAATGAAATTGGTTTCTTATCACAAGACAGTGGTTGGTCGCTAAGAACTACAAACGGTATAGTAGATTCACATCATAGCTTCTATGCTCCTATCATGTACGATAGAGACAACACAGGTTTCTATGTGAACCCATCAAGCGACTCACTATTCAGTGGTGATATTAGAGCAAACAGATTTGTACATAAAGATGATGTTACCCAAGACGATCAGTTTGGTTTGTACTTTGCATCTGGTGAATCTACTGCCTATGCGATTTATCGTGAGAGTGGTGGTTGGTCTAGCCCATTCCCTGATTTAAGAATTGCTTTCCATACGGGTCTTAAGTTTGGTGCGAATGCTAGTTATAATGGTATGCGTTTCTACGATGACTATACCATGGTTAATCAGGTTATGTCAATCAATAACGGTTCTGATCCACTTGGTGCTAACGATGTTTATGTTAATAACTCATTGCAAGCTGGTGGCTCATTAAGAGCGCCTATCTTCTATGACTCAAACAACACAAATCGTTATACAGACCCAGCCTCAACGTCTCAGATGGGTACGATTGAATGGGATCAGTTAAACGCAAGAGATCGTGGTGACTTTATTACCTTCTACGGTGATAACAGCACAAACCACTCAATTTCTTCGAGAAATGCCTCTGGTGGTACTGATGACGATATTCGTATTAACTCATACGGCTCTGTTTATATTAACCTAGACTCAAATAACAACAATACATCTGGCGCTGACTTTATGGTTGGACGTCACGGTCAAGCAACTGGTGGTATTGGTAACACTGACTTGTTTAGAGTTTATGGTGATGCAAACTATGCTTACTCAGCATACAGTTTCAGAGCGCCAATCTTCTATGACTCAAACAACACTGGCTTCTATTGTGATCCATCAGACTTCTCTAACTTTAACTCAGGTATGAGAGCTACAAATATCTATGCTCGTGATTGGTTCCGTAATGACAACTCTGGCGAAGGTATGTATAACCAAGCAACTGGTGCGCATTCGTATTCATGGCAAGGTCAGTATTGGGCTATCACTGGTAACAATAACAGTTCATCTATGTCTCTACAACTTAGAGCGACATATAACGGTACAATGTGTCGTTGGATGTATGGTGACAGAACTTATGCTGGTGATCTTAACGCTGCTGGTCAATGGCAATTACAAACACGTCACCAAGATGGTTACTCTCCTGGTATACGATTTAGAGAAGAAGGTAACGAATCTTGGACAGGCAACGTAGGTAACGATGTTGGTAAGATTGAATATCACTCAAACCGTTTCTATATTGTTTCTGGTGCTAACTCAAACAGAATTTGTCAGTTTAGAAGAGATGGCTCTGATAGATCATACGTCGATAACAACGGTCTTTATGTTGGTACAGCTACGTCAGCAAGATGGGCTGACCTTGCAGAGAGATATTCGGCTGATGAAATCTATCCAAATGCAACTGTTCTAGGTGTTAACCTTGACGGTGACTCTGAAGCTACTCTATGGCAACCGGGAATGCCTCTTTTGGGTGTTATCTCAACAAACCCAGCGGTTCAGATGAACGATATGGGTATTGAGCCAGGTTCTAAGTCTATAAAAGCACAAATGAACCCATTTGTTGCTCTTAAAGGTCGTATCCCATGCTTGGTAAGCGAACCAGTCAAAAAAGGTCAATGGGTAATCCCTGCTGGCGATGGTAAAGCTAAAGGTGTGGACTATGGAACTGCTGGTATAAATAGCTATGAGATAATAGGTATCGCGCTGAGCGATAGTGAAAATGGTGAAGTAGAGGTTAAAGTATAAAATGGCATCATATGCAACATTAAATAATAATCTGCAAAGTCAGTGTGGTAGTCAGCTAAGGACTTTTGATAAGTCAGTTGGTTACTACATTAATGCCTATGTATATTCTGATGTTTATAACGGCAGTTATACCAGAGGACAATGGCATTACCAACGTTATGAGTATGTAAACGCTTCAAATAGTGTTTATAATAACTATCTTGACGGGCGTATCTATACTGGGCAGATCATTTATCAGCAAGACGTGATTGATTCAATCAATAGTGTTGTGAGAAGAACGGTTGATCTTATTGAAGGTCGCATCTCAAATAGAACCATCAACGCTTATTATTGTCACGCATCTTGCCACACTAGTTGCCATTCTTCGAGAGGACGCCGCTAATGACTATGGATAGAGGTGACGTCAACTCATGGGTACAAACCTATGGGGGTTCACAATTAAGAACGTTTGACAGAAACGCTGGGATATACGTTAATGCTTATGTTTACGCAGGTGGCGGTAACAACAGTTATACTAGAGGTCAATGGTATTATCACAGATTTGAGTACGTAAATGCTTCAAATGGTGTGTACAACAACTATGTCGATGGTGGTATCAACAGTGGCAACGTTATCTATCCACAAGACATAGTTGACACATTGGAAGACTTGGTGAGAAGAACGGTTGATTTGATCGAAGGTAGAATGTCAAACAGAACTATTAATGCATACTATTGCCACGCAAGTTGCCATAGTAGTTGCCACAGTTCGAGGGGAAGAAGATAAGATGTCAATGCAAAAATCATATTGTAAGCAAATGAGATACTCAGGACCTGAAAGCCTGTCGCCTGATAGTGCGTCCAAGTTTGATGTTCTCATTCAAATGGAAGTTTTAGCTGGCTGTGATCATGGTTGTTTGGGTTGTTTTGTCGATAAGAACATCGATCCTGATATGAACCAACAGATCATTGATAGAGCAAAAGAACTCACTGATGGTGTAGCCAGAACTGGGCTAAACCTAAGAGAATTTGTTATAGGTCCGACAGACTTCTTCTCTGCTACCAATACAGAGTCTGTGCTGAATAACTCAATTGTACAAGACATTATGAGAGAACACACTGGCGCACGTATTGCGGCTCCAGCTAAGTTTGATATTGCTACAATGGAAAGAGTAAAAGAAATCTATGCCATCCTTGATGACGAAGATAAGTTTCGTCGTGATATGATCATTGAGTTTATTATGCCTATCGGCAAAGTAGATCAGATGTTGAACGACGAAGATTACTTTAACAATGTCATGGAAAAAGTACAGTTCTTTAAGGACAGTACACCTAAACAGATGGACTGGTCTTGGACACTACAGGCATCGAACGTTGTTGGTAAAAAGATTGACAAAGAAACATATAACAAAATCATTCAAAAATCAGTAAACGAATACGAAACTATTGTAGAAATGAACCCAGCTTTCTCAAGAGCAAGGTCGCAGTTGGTACAGCGTAGAAACCTATTTGGATGGAATGATTTCCTTGGTAAGGTTATTGACAAAGATAACGCACAAGAAACAGTTATGTCAATGGCTAACTTGTATTGTAACTCAATCAACTTTATTGGACTTACAATCGTACCAGGTGAAAACGGACCTACTACACACTTGAATGTAATGCTTCACGAACAAGCATTCTTCCTCAATAACAAAAACCTAGACGTCACAGGTCTTACATTCGAAGAAATCTTGGATCGTAAAAATGAGTTAGTGACGAAGGGTATAAATAGATCAAGTAAGGTGTCTGATTGTAACGGATGTCAATTTGCCGTAGCATGTGCAAGCCGACTAATCTTCGAAGCTCAAGAAACTTTAAACGTTGATGGATGTGTTTTAAACAAAGATGTCCTTGCAGAATATAACCCATACGATTGGACTTGGAACGACGATGCGATGGAAAAACTAGGAGTAACATCATGATAGGCCAAAGTTTATATTACCTAAACAATAAGAAATACATTACAAACACGCATAACGTGGAAACAGTAATTGGTGAATTAAATTCATTCTACCACACGGCTCAACCACGCAGAATTACAGTTGTGAACCCAAGCATGGAAAACTCTCGCCTAGAACCAGCAGAATATGAGAACCTTGCTGAAAACGCTAGAATTGGTGCATCTGAGTTGATGGATTTTGCGGCATGGGAAGATGTTGCTAACCCAACATTCATTCAGAACAGCGATAAACGTATTGTCATGTTTACAGATGAAACTGATATGCTATTTGTATTTGCTAATTATACTTCTGGTCTATTACGCGCTTCTGGGTTTTATCCAGAACCAGCGAATGACATTAACGCTATCACAGCACATTACATAGACGCAGTTATTAATCAAGATATGGTATTATCAATGATGAGTGACTCTCAGGTTTACGCTGATGCGAGAAACCACGTACTTGGCGTTTTAAATGCAGAAGACGCAGTTCCGTGGGTTGTCACATATCAGAACGGTAAGAACTTTAGTTATGACTTGCTGTTCTTCTTAAACGATAATTACCCATGTGCAGAAATTGCTGGTCTATTGGTAGAAAAGTTTACCATCCACTCGCCAGTTATGGCAAAAGATGTGATGGAACACTTTACATCAAGACGCCACTACTCTGCATACATCATGTCAGTTATTGACTATATGAACGCAAACGCAACAGAAGAAAATGGTTGGGCTACAGATAAGAAACAGTTCTTTAAGGATGTTTACGTCAACGCCGCCAACAAATCTAACTACACACTTGCGTTCTATCTACTAGAAGAAATGTGGAATAAAGTTAAAGATGACGCTGATTTTATTGCAGTTCACCAACACAAAGCTGACACTACGCCTGATGGTTGGGAATATATGGACTTGTACACAGAGATCAATAACGTATTCCCTATCGTCAAGAAGGTTTTGGAAAGAAACTTTGATACGGAAAACATTACAGAAGACTTGAAATTGATTAATACAGACGTACAGTTCTTCTCAAAAAGACAGAATAGAATTCCATACTTGATCCATAAATACCCTTTGATATAATAGAAAGTGATTTGATATGAATACTGACGAAGAAAGAAAGTGCTACGTTATACCTCTGGCTCCTACAGACCTTGTGCAAATTTACAAGGTGAAAGAGGAAGAGAAAGATTTTGTACTATTTGTAAATTATTTTGAATCAAGAGAAAAACTTTCAGCGAAACATATTATCATATACCTAGCAAACACTAATTTCAAAACTACTTTTTCGGGTATTGATGAAGAATTGTTAATAGAGTATATTAAGTCAGACTTTTTGATTGACAGTCCACTGTTGTCAAGGTTTGTAGTAATGATAATGAAAACTCGCTATGGACATGCATTAAATAATTTAGAAGAAAAACTTCTATTACAATTTAGCAAAGAACAACTGCATGATTTCGTAGATAAGCACGTTGAGTTGGTTGATGAACTTTGTGAAACCATTGCTTCGATCATTCCTTTTGTCTTGTGTACGTTCTATGCAAACCTATCAGACGAAAATAAAGAAAAAGAATTTGAATTGGGTGAAGCAATCAAAGATATTGTTGTGACTGATGAACCAACAAATTGTGGACCTAATATTGCACGTCTAGTCACTGATGGGTGGGATGGATTTCTGTTAGTATGCTCTATGCTTGGGTTCTCAAAGAAATACAACAAGCAATTGTTCAATGAAAAACCAAGTTATTTTGGCAAAGACTTGTTCTTTATGTTAGGACAGACCAAAATTGTTGAGAACATCCTATCAATGATGCCGCCTGGATTTATTTCTACAGTAGACATAACACCACCCCTTAGTGATGATGAAATGGAAGCCGCGATCCTTAGCGATATTGAAGCAAAAGCAGATGATAGTACACCTTAATGGCACATATGCAGGTTATTATTCATATGATGAAGATAAGAGTCCTATAAACACAGACTTTCTTAGGACAGAAATCAATCTGGACATTTTACATGGCTGTAGTCAGATGTGTCCGGGTTGTTTTATTCCAAGAAAGAACTTGACTAAGGCAGATAACTTAGAAACTCTATATAATCTTCTCATTGAAGGTGCGTATCACCCCGACGAAATCACTGTCGGACCTACAGACATTTTTGATGCAGAGAACTTTCGTGAGATCATGACGCATCCATATATGAAAAAACTATATGGCATATCAGCGATTGGGTTTACATCAACATTACTTCAGTCTTATCAAGAAATACGCTATAAGCTAGATATGATTTGGGGTTTATACAAAGATATTCATAGAATACCAGACATCGACTTCAAAATAGTATTAGATATAGATAAGTATCTTGATGGCGAACTAGACGATTGGTACAAGAAACTTGAAATGTTTAAACTTGGTTCAGTACAGTTCCGTGTAAACTACCACAAAGATGTTTTCAAAAGAATTGGGTATAATGAGCTATGCCAAAGGGTATTCGATGACTTTAATGCTCCTGTTGTCATAACACCTTCTTTCCTTACTGATAGAAACGTTAGGGGAAAGGTAAGTCAACATCTTGAGAACTTTAAGCGTGATATGCTAGAGCAAAAGATTGACGATAAGTGGTTAAATCTATACACGTTCTTTGATGCTAAATTTAATGGTTACGGTTGTCAGAACTATAGTTTCTACAACAACAAACTTTATCTTAACCCATTCCTATACGACGTGATTATACAGCGCACACCACAATTCGAAACAACTATGGATGCAAATACACTATATGACAATATCGAATATGCCCAACAAGTTGACGATTGCAATGGTTGTGAATATATGATGAGTTGTGCTGAGCGTAACATACATTTGTATATGGAGTCGAGAGGATTGGACAGTTGTGTTGCTCTTAAGGAGTACATGTATGCCTCTGATTAAGAACAACCTATACTACGAAATGACTACAGAGACGCAAACTAAGCCAGTGAGCGCAGTTAAGATACAACTTGACGTTTTGGATGGATGTCACCACAAATGTCCTGGATGCTTTGTACATAGGCGTGGTAACAGTAGTGACCCACATCAACTAGAAGAAGCCAAACAGTTTATCAAGACTATTACTGATCAAGGCATTCTGGTAGATGAGATGCTTATCGGTCCGACTGACTTTCTCGCCTCTGAGAACTTCTATGAGGTTATGCCACATCTACTCGACGTTATCAATGAGAATAGCCCAATACTTGCATTCGTGTCAACCCTTATTGATGGAGATATCAAAAAGTTTTGTCAATTCATTACTGACAATATAAACCTTGACACAGAGATTGAAATAGGTATTGCGACTAACCCACACAAGTTCTTTAATGAAGATTACATACAACACGTATCAGAAATCCTAGACTACATAGATAAGAACCTACAACATGAGGTTACATATACATTCGTTGTTAATATAAAAGATTATGGATTAGATTATGAAGAACTACACGATCAGGCTGTAAAACGTTTTGATACCATATTGGACTTCATTCCTTCAGTATCTCGCTCCCATAAAGCAAACATAATCTTAAAGACACTTGATGAATTCAACGAATACTTTAGCACATGGCATCGTGAATCAAAGCTAAACAACATTATGGTAGATCATAGCCACGCTGGTATGAACTACACAGTGTTGAACTACAAAAGAGGTGAATGGTATCTTAGTCCGTTCATGTATGAGAACATGGCTATCTACCACGATATGTTCAAGGTAGATAACTTTAACTCAGTTAATGGTATGGTGGAACAACAAATTGAAAGTGCTAAGGGAACTGAGTGTGAAGATTGTCCTTTGTTCTTCTCTTGCTACAATAGAAAGATCATAATGTTAAGAGATTACCTTGGTGTGGATCGTTGTATTGCTCCTAAAGAGAATATGTTAAATAACATACATAACTATAACGCACCTGCTCAAACAATGTATCAATGGGATGGTTATTCAGTTGAAAACGACAAGCAAGGTTATCGTAAGAAGTTTTTAGTTACTACTGACGATGATCCAGAACTAGAAAGAATTAAGGACATATCATATGTTAAATAATGATTGGAAAAATATTGTAGATGGTGGGCGTGGTGAAGAGTTTACTTCTATCGACAATATGAAGCAATACAAGATACAAGTTAATCTTGAGATACTAGAGGGTTGCTCCTACATGTGTCCTGGTTGCTTTGTTAAACGTAAAGGTAATTGGAACCCAAACTCAATTGCTACGTTTCACTCATTAGCATATGAATTAAAAGATAGAGACGATATTGTATTAGATGATATTGTAATAGGTCCGACAGACTTTTATGGCGCACAAAACCTAGAAGAAATAATCAACAACCAAAGACTTGCTGATGCCATATCCATGATGCCAGAAGACAACAGGAACATTCAGCATAACTGTTCCATACTTGGTTCCTTATCAGAAAAAGATATTGAGGGTAAGATAAAGTCTATTGAAAACTCACTTTTGGGTAAGGTTGTTGAAGCTTGGGACGTACAGATTGCGTTAGATTTGAACCGTCTAATGAATGATCAGGTGTACCTAGACGCTCTTGACGAAAGAGTAGAAACATTTAAAAACAGTTCTTTAAACTTTGAAATAAGTATGGCTACTAATATAGTAAAGGGCGTAGAGGATATACTATTCCCTGCTATTGAGTTCGTTAGGGATAGATACGAGACTGTTATTGAGGTATTGCCTTCAGTAGTACGCTCTTTCAATCACAGCGCAAAGCATGGAGATAAGTTATTTGAATGGAATGATATGCTGACACGCTTAGCAGTAGACCCATATCGTTTCAAAAACAAATTCCACTTCTTACAAGGTGATGTGTCACATAAAGCTTTTCATTATTCCGTTATAAGTATATATCATGGGGATATGTATTTGTCGCCGTTTATATATGAGAATGCTCAAATCCATACAGATGATTTTAAAGTTGATAATGGTTGGTTATGGTTGCCAGATGCGGATATAACTGACTATATTTTGAGAAAGAAAGATGAGGTAGTTGTTTCTCAAATTGAAAACAGTGGGAACAAAGAATGTGGAAGTTGTAAGTACCTAAACATATGTGCGAATAGAATGGTTCCTATGATTATGGATACTGTGTTTGATGGAAGAAAAGAGTGCATCTTAAATAAAGATGTAATTGGTTTATATGATGATGAGGTTTATCATGGGAATAGTTACTAACAATAAACGAGCCGCACAAGCTGACAAAGACTTTGATCTATCTTTCTCTGAGGGACATGAAATAAAAGTACAGTTCAACTGCGAAGTATTATCAGGTTGTGAATTTAAGTGTAAAGGTTGTTTTGTAAACAAACTTGGTTCTAACATGGGGTCTTACGATAGGTTAAACAATGCTATTGACTTATTCAATACTAATGGGTATAGAGTATCTACAGTAAACATCGGACCTACTGATCTATTCGGTAATAACAATGTTATTGAGTTATTGCAAGACGAAACATTTCGTGAGTGCTTGAGTAAAGTTTCTACTATACAATTCGTGACTACTCTAACCAACATTTCATCGGAAGTGATTGATTTACTGAATAGTATTCCAAAAATAGATGGTTTTATGTATGACGTTAACATCGCCCTACAACCACCAGTGGATTGGGATTGGGTAGAAGAACGGTTAAATCTTCTAAATGGATTTACAGACGATCTAAACTATTACATGGTTTACAACATGGGTAATGATGATGAGTACAATTCTAAAGTGCTTGAGATGTCAGAACTTGTAGAGGATAGGTTTGACTCGATACTTACACTGAACCCATCGTTCTTCCGTGCGCCTAAGAGTAAAGTCCAGCAGCACTTAATTGAGAAATGGAAAGGGTATGACTTCTCTGATGATCTTATGCCCAAGACGTTCATAGATCAAGCACAGGGTGGTTCTTTAGAGTTAAACTACACCTACTGTAACGAACGTTTCTTTTGGACGCCATTCGTATATGACATCGCTTTAATAGGTACTGATGAATTTAAAGTCAAAGATGAGAATGACATTGAGTCGTGGACAGAAGCCAAATCGTTTCAATTTATGGAACAATTAACGTACTCTGCTGAAACGAATAACTGTGGCTCCTGTCCTAATATGATGACATGTATTGATAAGGGTGTACTAAGTTATATGAAACATCACTCACTTCTTTCGTGCGTGTTTCCCGGTGTGGTAACGACCAATAAAAGTTGACGGAAATACATTCTGAAATTCTTGAAAATCGTGTGGTGAACACTTATGCATTTTAATATCTAATTCTTGTTCGTGCATTGGGTAAATGGACATGATAGGTGTACCATACTTGAGTGTCACTGTGTATTCTTCAGCTTTAATAGGAAATACTAAAAACACATTTAAGGTATGTTGGTCATAAAAGTTTGTAATCCCAGGCACGAGTAGAATATTGTGCTTTCGCAAATCTTCACTAAAGTGTACCTCAGTAATCATGAACTCTGCTCTACGATTAGCTGTAACTGTCCAAGGACCGTGCAGTTTAAAAATTGTTCTATTTGGATATAACGTATCACCAAATTGCTTTCGCTCGTGCATTGCCCCAGAAATAATGTCTGCCCCATAATGCGGTTCAATACATTCAACATCACCATCTGGTTTTACTTTAAAAATCGCATCAGACCACAACTTAAGAGTAATAGGCTTACGAATATAATCAACTACACCAGGACAAGTCTTTAGTGTAGGTGTTGGTATTTTAGTACCAACCCTAGACCTATACGTGTCATACGTGTTCTTTATTGATTTCCACCACGTTGGTGGTTTTGATCTTGGTTGAATTGGTTGAAGCTCTAGGATTGCCCCATGCTGTGTATAAAAATCAAGTTTAAGTTTTTTCTTTATCATAATTAAATCCTGTTATCAAATTCTGCCCTGTTTTTTCCATATAATTAAACCACATTCTCATGATGCAATCAGGCAAGTCACGTTCTCTATTCTTCCAGTCCCATTGTGTGTAACATCTAAATCCACATTTGTTCCACCACTTACAAGACAAACAACCATTCTCATCCATATAGGCTTGCATCATACCTGCATTGTCTTTGCGTTCATATTTAGTGTTGAAGTCACGTTGATCGTATCTATCCCATCTACAGTTTGATGTAGAGTTATCAGGAAAGATTGTAACCTTATTAAGTGCCAAGCAATGCATGTGGTTGCTCTCGTTATATATCAAGTCTTTTATAGGATTGATGTCGGGGTAGTTGTGATATACAAACTTCAAGAACTCTAGGTACTCACTGTCTGATGGTATCATATAATCAAAACCACGATCTGGTATATAATCATCAAAGTAAAACTCATCAAACTTCTCATACAGATAGTGGAAGTATTCATCATCATCAGCCATAAACTTTTTAATTGACAAAGTAGTAGCAACCATATTAATTGATATGATATAATCAGCAAAGTATTCTATGTTTTTTGCGTAAGGTCCTTTTGTGGGTCTTCCGTCAAAGTCATAAGAGCATATAATGTAGGACGGGATGTCTACAGCGTTTAGATCGTCTAATAGTTTTTCTACCCTATCTCTCTTGCTAAACTGAAAAGAAGTAACCCAAACAACTTTAATCTTTTGCTCGTGTTCATCGAATATTTTCTTAATTGCAACTAGAAAGTCATAATAAACTGGGTAAGCCCACTCTGATATACGATCTTGGAATAGTTCACCACCAACCATATTGATTTGGATAATGTCTACTCTGCCTTTCATTTTAATAACATGTTGTTCAACCAAATCAAGCTTGGAGAATATTTCTTCTCTCGACAAGCCTACAGTTGACTTCTTGTCGTGATGACAAAAAGAACAGTTAAGGTGACAGTTTTCAAACAACGTCAACTCAATCTCAGCGATGTCGGGTCGCTTAGTTTCTAATAACTGTTTTGTTATGTTAAAGTCCAAATAACATTTCCTCTTTGTAGTATTCGTAGATGTCAGGAACCATACCAAGCTTCTCATTGAAGTCTAGTTGGGCGAGTATTTCATCATAGGTTTCTTTGTCTTGCCAATATGGGACAAAGTGGGGGTCATTATTGAATAGCAATTCTGGATCATTGAGTGCATCAAAGAAGTCTTCCTTGAAGTCTCTGCTAAGCCAATGTGCATAACATATAGCAACCACGTAAGATTTAGCTGGGTAAATCCATTCGTCTACATACTCTCTGAAGTGCATTAACGCAAAATCAACCGTGAGGTCAGGTTGCCAATTAATCTCCACATCAGTCAGATCATCTTTGAATAAAGATGCTGTCAAATGATATGCGCTTTGTCTAGCTTTCCATTCTTTCATAATATTCCAACAATCCTTTATATCCATTACAACTATTAGTCAAATCTTTAACATATCGGTAATGTTCTGTTAAACAATTACCATAATATTTACACGTCTTACATATTTCGCTTAGATTGTTCTCAGGTTCTTCCCTAGCCCACTTCTTGTATTCATAATATGTTTTGTATTCTTTGAAGTATTCCTTATCATATTTATCGAACTCAAGCACACCATATTTACCACTAGGGGTGATGTAGACGTGATCATTGCTGAACGCATCATATTCTTTGTCAATGCTTCGCCAGATGTTATCCATGTTTTGAAAATTAAAATTCTTTTCTGTTTTAGCTTCATCAAACCTAATAACAAAATCTTCAAAGTCTTTGTGCGTCACAGGATGGGCGTTTGCTTGGTTAATCGAGTAAGGTTTAATCTCAACTGACTTTACATTAGCTACCATGTTAAGTGTAAAGATCATAAACTCAACATCCATCTCTAACACCTTGGGAGACGCAAGGATAAGCACAGACAAGTCCTTGTTGGCTTGCATCATGTTATTGAGTACGAACTGTTCTTTTTCTCTTGCGTGAAAGTCGTATGATACAGATAATGTCACATCTTCATCTCTAAAGAAATCAGGAAACGCTGATAAGTTTGTATTGATGTTAATACTACCACCATAGTGTTTCCTAATCACCTCTTTAAGCGAATAGTAATACTCTGGTGTCAGTAGACCAATTTCACCACCATACAGATCGACATGTCCAATAGGATCATCTATCTGCCCCAAGCTGTGATCAAGCCATAAAGGTGTTATCTTATGTCTATCATTTAATTGTGCTGTTGTCAAGTAGCAAAAGTCACAGGCAAAGTTGCAATAGTATGTCGGATTAATTGATAGATTCATCAACATAAGGTGTCACCATATCTGGACTCATTCCATTCGTAGCAAGTATTCTTGGAGCGAGTGATTTCATTTGTTTGCAATGTGCTTCAGTTGTCCCTTCACGTTTCATATCACGTACTGTCTTTTTACAGCCATTACATATTTCAAACATAGGGCAAGTGTAGCAAGCCATTTTCATTGTCTGTATATGAGGATCATTTTGAAGAGGTGTCTGCATTTCACCATTCATTTCTTCTTCAAAATCAATAGGGTAATCCATATCATCAGCAAAAGAACCACACGAGTAGTAGTCACCCCCTGGGTTGAATGCACGAATACCACCATCGCAATGCCTATTTTGAGGACAAGTAGTTGAAAAGCCTTGGAGACGTTTCATCATTTGTTTAGTGTTGAACTCATATTCAGCTAAACCACGATCATATATTTCAAGGTATGTTTCGTAAATCTTACTTAACTGATACGTGCTACCTTGTACGCCAGACGCCATAGCATAGTTTAACTTACACTCCACGTCCATCTCTTTGGCAAGCTCAACGTTCTTGATAGCAAGATGTTCATTCTCTTCTGTAATAACCGCAATAAAGGGTGGACGTTCGCCAGTATGTTTTAACATAGCATCAGACACCATCCAAAAGTCTTTTTCTGTAAACTCTGAATAGTCACCTTTTAGTCTACCACCACCATACTGAAATGATGTTGCACAACCAAATCTTTCGTTCTTGAAGATGGGTAGCCACTTCTCTGGGCGCATTAAGAAAGGCCATAGGTTAGATGTAAAGCTAATATATGCTGGGTAATCATGTTCATCAAGATGGTCTATCAGTTCTTGGTAATACTCTGGCTTGACCATAAGTGGGTCACCACCATTAACAATGATTGTGTTAGTATCAGGATACCTTTTCAAGAAACGATAGATATATTCCAAGTCCAACAGCCCAACTTCATTGGGGTCGATGTCAGTCGAAGAACAAAACGTACATTTAAAGTTACAAGCCTCGGTTGGCTTAATAATCAAATCCATCCTTTGTCTCCCGCTAATTTCAACATCAATGTTTTAGGCGCTGGGCATACGTCTTCCATCCATTGTAACTGATGACAATCAGAATGGCAATAGATAAACACAGGACAGTCGTAACAACGTGGGTCACGCTCATGTGTCTCACAAGCAATCACTTCCATGCGTTTAGGGCTTTCTCTTACTGTCTTTGCTGGCATACTGATGTCACCATACCATTGTGTTGGGGCAGTATTAGGGCAACCTGCTACCGTACCATCGGCATTGATAGTGTGTATCTTTTGTTCACAATCCCTACAGAACGTACCATTAAAGAATTGACCTTTACTAAACTTATCATAAACTGAATTGAGAAAGTTATTATGTATAGGGTGATCTTTAGTCGTCTCATGCATCTTCATCCAAAAAGCATCAAGCTCAGAGTTATGTGGAAAAATATCTGTATTAATTGTTGCATTGCCATCGTGGGTCAATCGTTCATAGTTAATAGAACCCACTCCAAGTGAATGCATATAATCAGCAATCTCAAGGGGTTCCATTGCAACAACATCTTTAGATACGGAAATAAAACATTGGATGTTACAACCTTCAGAAACCAAACGCTTTACATTGTCTTCCCAAAGCTGTCTTTGCTTTTCGTTTGCAAAACGAATGTTGGGGTCCCATGATGTACCGATAGAACCAGAGTCTAATACTTTAAGAAACTCAACACGTTCGTCAGTCAGTTTATATGTAAGATTTGTTGTGATACCATGTGTACATTTATCGCCCCAATGATCTTTCGTAACGTTATAGAAATGCCACAAGTCTTTCATTGGCGCAAGCAGAGGCTCACCACCATGGTACTCAAAGTGTATATGATTTGACCCATCGTCTAATTCGTTACACCACTTCGCTGTCTTATCCGCATCAAAGTAAATCTTACGTCCGTTAATACCAGAAGTAAAACAATGGGCGCAGTTCAGATTACAAGTTTCGGTAGTCTTAACGTATACGATTAAGTGTTTCTGTGTCGTGAATGCCATGTGATAACATCAATGCCTTTTCATAATTTAACGCTCTATGCGGTGTTCCAGATGGTATTAAAACCGTATCGCCCTTTTTTAATACAACCTCTTTGCCTTCAACTTCCATAATCTTCGTACCAGCAAGACATTCGATAAGAACATCTACAGGGTCTGTGTGGACATCAAATGATGCACCATTCTTTTGATTGTAAAAGGCATGAACGGTTCCTTTTACAAACAGTAAAGTTTCTATTTGCTCTACTTTAATCGTTCTACTCTCAGACAACAATCTAGCTACAGTCCCAACATATGAGATGAAGTCAGTTTGTTCTATGTAGTGTTGATTACCATCTTCGTCTATATAAGAAACATCATGGTTATCAAAACACTCTTCTGTTAGCAGAAAGTTTTCAAAGTCGATAAATGTCATAGCTACCTGTTCATATTGTATTGTTATTTATACTACCATATTTAGTCCAAAATGTCAACTCAAAGATTTGTTATAAATAATGTCATATATCATGAAGGAGACTGTTATGGATTTTAATCCGCATTGGCCTACTACCATTGGTTCTGGAAAATTTGACGTTGAAGGGCTTGTTGAACACATATTCACTACCTACAACTTAAATGATTTAACAGGAGAGGTAGATGGCGGTAATATATTTAAAGATAACTCTGATGTAATGAATAAGTTCAAAGCATTAGTACACGATAAGTTTAATGATTACCTAAAGCACTCTATTAATAAAAGTATTGAAGATTTCAAAAGTCATGAAATGAAAGCATGGATTACAGGTCATAGCAAAGACTATAACATGACTATACATAATCATTCTGGCGCACACTTATCTGGTGTATTTTACATATTAGCAGAAGATCAAAATAGTGGTGGTGACATAGTATTTTCTGACCCAAGAAGCAATGCTAATAGGGGATATGATGATTGGTTTAATCCTTTGTTTGATAGACATGCAATTACCCCAAGAACGGGAGATTTTATGATTTTTCCCAGTTTCACATACCATCATGTCAACCCCTATTACTCTAGTCTGAGAATATGTGTTCCTGTAGATTTGTATCTGTACAGGGGCTAAACGTATAAATAGAGTAAGAACGCAATAAAAAACGTGTTAATACACAAAACATAGTAAAACTAGGAGAAGAAGAAATGGCTTTTACATATACATACACAGTCCGTAACCTAAAGGTTAAGGATGAGGTAAACTCTGAAGGTGCGACACTGACTAACGCAGTAGTTCAGACATATTGGGACATTACTGGTACAGACGAAGATGGCAACTCTGGTCAATTCACAGGTGCTACACCATTTTCAGCGGCTACTGTTCCTGCTGGATCATTCACTGCATTTGAAGATTTGGATGAGGCTACAGTAATCGGTTGGATTACAAATGTAATCAATTCAGACCCACAATACAAAGCTCACATCGATACGCAAATTCAAAAAGAAATTGATAGAGAAGTGGCAACTGAAGTTGCTGGAGAAGCATTGCCTTGGGGTGAAGCAACACCAGCACCATCTGACGATATTTAATAGAAAGAAACAATTATGAACTACACATGGGAAATACTAAAGCTTGGAACCCTTGACCAGACAAATAGTGATGGTGATGTGTTAGCCGATGCAATCATTTCTATTAAATGGAAAAAGATTGCAACCAACGATGCTAATAAAAAAGCAAGTTTTGTTGGTAAAACCACACTCGACGTGACTGATACTTCATTGGCTGACTACGTTGATTTGGATGATGTGACAAAAGAAAATGTCATTGAATGGATCGAAGGAACGATGTCTGAATCTGAGATAAATAATATTAACAACATTTTATCTAAGAAGCTACAAATTGAAACGATGACTACGTTTAAGCCTGATTGGTAAAAACCACAGTCTACTTTATATAATGGAGAAATCATGCACGACTTGCACATGGGCGGTTTGGCAACATACGCTTTAAAAAGAGGGGGTTCATTACACCCTATTTGTATACCTACTGAAGTTTTAGGTAACGAAACTGGGATCATGAACCCCTCTATATTCTCTCACAAAGGAAAAATCCTTGTCAATGTGAGACACGTAAATTACTATCTATATCACAGCGAAGGTAAAAAGTTTCCTCACCAGTGGGGTCCTTTGGTGTATATTCATCCCGAAAATGACGTAACACTCACAACGCACAATGTAATGTGTGAGTTGGACAACAACATGAATCTTGTGAATGCCCAACGTGTTAAGATGGCGTTAGATACAGGCAAGCCAACATGGAACTTTATTGGTCTTGAGGATGCACGACTATTCAGTTGGGACGATAGATTGTTCCTATGTGGAGTACGCAGAGACTGTTTTGATGATAAAGGTCGGGGTCGCATGGAGATGTGCGAGATCGAATTCCTTAATGGTGAATGGACGGAAGTTTCACGTAATTCTATTCCAACACCAGGCGACGATAGTTCTTATTGTGAAAAGAACTGGATGCCAGTTAATGACATGCCTTGGCACTTTGTCAAGTGGACTAATCCTACTCAGATTGTCAAATTTGATATTGAAAACGGCACAACTGAGGATGCAATCTATGACGCAGAAAAGAAGGTCGAAGCTAATAAAGACTACAGAGGTGGCTCACAAGTAGTACGTATTAATGACAATCAGCGCATGGCTTTTGTTCATGAAACAAATTTGTTGCGTGATCCGTTTGGCAGAAAAGATGGCAACTATGCACACCGTGTAATTATATGGGATAACGATTGGAACATTGTTCACAGGAGTAGGGAGTTTCACTTCATGGGAACTTACTACGATCATGTGAAGGGGCAAGACTACAACATTGAATTTGTTACTGGGGTTGCGACGCTAGGTAATGACATCTTGATATCTTTTGGATGGCAAGACAACGCTTCTTATGTATTGCGTATGTCGCAACAAGTATTTTCGCAATTTCTGATGGCTGAATAGATGACAAAAAAACTAATTCAAATTACTGATATACTTGAGACTAAGCTTCGCAAAGAAAAAGAGATTGAATATTACGAAGAGCAAATAAAGAAAATACAGACCAAGATGATGTTCCTTCAAAAAGACCTTGATTTGACCAAACTAATAATTTCCATCATAGAGAAAGAAAAGGTTTATGATATCAAGGAGACGATGGAACAACGAATGATAGAGGGTGACGATAATGAAGTTTAAAAATATGCAAGTTCTAAATGATGTTGTTTTAGACTATAGTAATCCATGGAAAATGTTTGAACTCGCACGTGAGTACGATAAGTTGAAACAAGGTGCGGCGGCATTTGGTTGGTATCTTAGAGCGGCTGACTTCTGTGAAGGCGAAACATACGAAGAAAAATGGTTGCAATATAGATGTATGCTTTTTGGTGCGGCTATTTTTGATAGATCAGAGGCTAGAAATCAAACCACCCAAGGTCTTCTTAAGATGGCTATGGCAGTATTACCTAATAGGCCAGAAGCATATTACTTCATGGCTAAACATTCGATGGACACAAGCAACTTTCGTGATGGTATAATGTATTCTCAAATGGGTCTTGCTTTAGATTTGGTTGAACGTGACGATGATAATGGATTGGGATATCCTGGTCGTGTTGGTTTGGAACATGCATATGCGGTTTCTAAATGGAAGACTGATGGCAGAGACGCATCTAAAAACTTATTCTTTGATCTAAAGCACAAACGCAAATTGGATATGACTAAGGAAATAAGCACGAGTGTTGATTGGTGGCTTCAAAATGTTGGTTACCCAAGTACACTACCATATAAAATTGAAGAACAAAATAAGTATAGATGGAATTTTGATGGAATTAAAAGCGTAGAGAAAAACTATTCTCGACACTTCCAAGATATGTTTGTGCTGTCGCTTCTTAATGGTAAGATGGAAGGTACATTCGTAGAGATTGGTTCTGGACACCCTACACTATTCAACAACACTTACTTGCTAGAAAGAAGCTTTGGTTGGAAAGGATTGTCTGTAGATCATAGCGAAAGAATGTGCGCTCAGTTTAGTAGAGAACGTAGCACAAGTATTGTTATGGATGATGCCGCAACATTGGACTATGGTAAACTATTCAAACAACATTGTATTGAGCAACACGTAGAGTTTCTAAGACTTAATGCAGATCAAGCATCTCTTGCGGCTTTAGATAGAATTCCGTTTTCAAAACATGAGTTCTCTATCATTCAATTCCAACATAATGAATGTTGGTGGGGTGATGAGATTAAAGAAAAGTCAAGAGAGATTTTGAGTAATATTGGATATAAGTTGTTTGTTTCTGATGTGGCTATCGATTCTACTAATTCCTATGAGGATTGGTGGGTACATCCGTCTCTCATAAATAACCGTATGAAGAGCAATAACGGTATTAACTTTGCTTGGGACTATATGATGAAGGAAAGAAAATGAAACCAGTGATCGTAACGGGGGGATTTGATCCTCTACACTCAGGACATATTGCATATTTTAAAGCGGCTAAGGAAATGGGTTCTATCCTATTCGTTGGTCTTAATAGTGATGAATGGCTAACACGTAAAAAGGGCAGACCATTTATGTCTGTTGAAGAACGTATGGCTATTATTAAAGAGATTGGCTGTGTGGGTCATGTATTTACGTTTGATGATTCAGATGATACTGCTTGTGATGCCATTCGATATGTAGCAAAACAAGCTCCTAAGAATTCACAAATTATCTTTGCAAATGGTGGAGATCGTAAAAAAGGAACAACACCAGAAGTTGAGTTTGCTAGAGAGTTACGTGATGAATGTAATGTAACATTTGCTTTTGGTATTGGTGGTGAAGATAAGAAGAATAGTTCATCATGGATACTAAAGGAGTGGGACAAGCCCACTACAGAGAGACTATGGGGTAAATATAGAGACTTAGATCAGAATGGTCATTGGAAGGTTAAAGAACTTTCTATTGATGTTGGTAAGTCTTTATCTGATCAAAGACACTTCATACGTTCAGAACATTGGCATATCGTTGATGGTAATCTTAAAATGGACTTAGAGTTCTCTGATGGTTATTCAACATCTAAGGTTTATGGTACTGGTGACAGTATTGATATTCCATCTAAGACTTGGCATCATGCAACTAATGTTGGTAACAAACCTGTTAAGGTTATTGAAGTATGGATGGGTAATACCTTATCTGAAGATGATATTGAAAGAAGATAGAGATGCTTAAATGTCTAAAGAATCTATTATATTATCATAAGGGTTAACCCTATTATACACGACTTCTGAATGTTGTCAACTAGTTTTTTATAAATATAAGAAAAATACTTCAACAAAGGAGAAGATGATGGCTTTTCAGTTATCCCCACAAACAAGAAATGGCACACTCCAAGCAATTGAAACGACAATTGGTGCAAACCCAATTCTTACGATTGCTACAGGAACAGTTCCGACTGAGTGTCCAAGTGCAAATA
>Ga0206682_10001020_pt1 | contig 28244 bp, 30 predicted proteins | sample M240m12015metaG_FD_155444 | JGI IMG/M metagenome (GOLD analysis project Ga0206682, IMG submission 155444) | Ammonia-oxidizing marine archaeal communities from Monterey Bay, California, United States - M2 40m 12015 | ecosystem: Environmental > Aquatic > Marine > Intertidal zone | place: USA...
TCGGGGAAGTCTACTATTGCAGGGTTAACAGCTTCTTTTTTAAATCCCAACTCTGGAAAAATAACTGTTGATGGAATTGATTTATCTAAAATTAAATTATCAAGTTACAGAAAGAAATTGGGGGTAGTTCTTCAAGACGATTTTTTATTTGAAGGTACCATCAAAGACAATATTCTTTTTCCCAATCCTAAGGCAAGTGATATACAATTACAAGATGCGGTAAGAGCGGCTAATGTTCATGAATTTACAGATAGGTTTGAAGACGGAATAAATACTCTAATAGGGGAAAGAGGGGTGAAACTTTCTGGGGGTCAACGTCAAAGAATAACTATTGCTCGTGCGATTATTGCTAATCCAAGAATACTTATTTTAGATGAAGCTACTTCTAATCTCGACAACGAAAGTGAGTCTTTAATTCAGGAAAGTTTAAAAACGTTAATGAAAGGGAGAACAACTTTTGTTATTGCCCATAGGTTAAGTACCATAAGACAAGCAGACCAAATATTGGTTATTGAAAATGGAGAGATTGCAGAGAAAGGAACCCATGATAATTTACTTTCTTTAGAAGGGAGATACTATAAACTCCATAAGTATCAAGCAAGAATTTAATTCATATTATTAAATATAACAGGTTTTTTTTCTCTGTTAAACAGCTTTTATTTAATTTCAATTAATTCTTATTTTAATTACATACATAGAGTTATTAATTAAAAAAATGATCTTTTTTCTCTATAAATAGATAATAATAGTAGTTTTGTGCTTTATTATAAAATATATATTATGAGTAACGGAACAGTTAAATTTTTCAACAATGCCAAAGGATTTGGTTTTATTACACCTGAAGATGGTGGAAAAGACGTATTTGTACACAAGAATGGATTATCTGAAGATATTCACGAAGGTGATAAAGTAAGTTATGATGTTGAGGAAAGCCCAAAGGGGTTGAATGCAATTAATGTCAGAGTAGATTAATATTCTTACTTTAAAATAATTTCATTGATTGAGCCTGTCATTTTTGATGGGCTTTTTTTTTGCTCATTTTAAAGAAGCTTTAATTAGTTATTGTTGAACAGTTCTAATATTAATTACAGAATTAGATTAAATTGGAGAAAAAATTAAAATGAAATATATAAAGTTTCTAGTAGCCTTAACAACGGTTTTCTATTTGCCGTTAACGTTAAAATCACAAGATAGTACAAGTATTCACGATTTATTTTACAAAAAACAACAGCAATCTCTATCTCTTCTTTCAGGATGGTCTGTAGGTAATCTTATTTATAGTCCTTTAGCTACTAATAATCTTTTTAGTCCGGAAACTACCAATGAACATTTTCATCAAATGAATTTCAGTTGGAATTTATTGAACGTAGTTATCGCTGGTTTAGGTCATATCATAGTAAATAAAGACAGTAAGAAACCTTGGGATATGAAAACCTTATATGACAAAAAGAAAAAAGCAGAAAAGAGTATTATTATAAATATGGGTCTAGATTTAGCATATATGGTTACAGGTTTTTTACTTAAAAATAATGCTCAAAAAAATAATTCAGAATATTCAATGAATAAAGGATATGGCAATTCTCTTATTTTACAAGGCGGATACCTGCTATTCTACGATGCAATTTTTTTAATGAAACTCAAAAAAATATTAATCAAGAAAAAATCTAATAAAGTAGAAGTAACTAAGTAGATTTTAGCATTAATTTATGGGTTTTCTCTTAAATAATAAATATGGGTTTAACAAATAACGACATTTTAAAAAAACTTCGTGTTGCTTTAAAGATGCGAGATGATGATATTGTAAAGGTGTTGTCTCTGGTTGACTTTAAAATTTCCAAAAGCGAATTGGGGGCTTTTTTTAGAAGTGAAGACCATCCAAAATACATGGATTGTCAGGACCAGATTTTAAGAAATTTTTTAAATGGGTTAATTATTTATAAGCGTGGTCCAAGAGAAGATAAACGAAAGCCGAAGGTTTAATAAATTATTTAAAATGCCTCGAAGAACCTATGAAAAAGATGCACAATATATAGTGGTTGCAGATGATTTAGATGAAATTGTAAAAGATAAGCGTCTAAGGTGGAGAGCAGATTCATCTAAAGCAAATCAACGCCAAAGAAGATACAAAAAGCGATTAACTAAACAGCTCATAAATATATCTTCAAGTTTTAATTAATTTCCTGATAATATTTTTTCATAAATGGAATTTCATTTATATCAATATGCTTTTTAATTTGATAATTTTTGTGATGGCTAGATTTGAATTTAATTAAATTTTCATTTGTTATTTTATTAAAAAAGTCATCCTTTAAATTTAAAAAGCTAAATAATCTCATGAATTCCTTTTTATCTTTTTTTATAATTTTATAAAAATCTAAGTATAGATGATCAATATCTTTACCAGCATTAAATTTTATATGAGATTCTAAATACCATTTTACAATTAAATTTTTTGTTTTCATTTTTAGTTCCGGTTTAAAATTTACTGATGAAATTGATTTGAAAATTAATTCATTTAAGTTTATTGTTGAGTTAATTATAATATTTGGACATCTATTTATTGATAAAATTTTAGCATCCTGAAATTGATTATGCAACGAGTCTATTTTACTCATCATAAAAGGGTTTTTTGAAATAAATTTTTTCTTTTGATTTTTGTTAAAGACATAATTATGCCTTTGAATTAGCTTAAAATATCTTTTCATTATTCTTTTTTTTTTCTTCTTATGAATTTGATTATCAAAATGAAGTAAATAATCAAAAAGCTGACTGTCAGGATAAAAATATTGAATGTATCCAGAAGATAAACTCCAAATTAAAATCAACTCATCTTCTTCTGGTTGTTCTAGACCAGTATTATGGATAGCAGAAATATTTTTATAAACTTTATCTGAAAAATAAGTAACAATTTTTTTTATTTTTAAATTCATTTTTTTATCTAGTTTGTTTATTGCAAGAAATATCAATTTTTGGCTTATTGATGGTGCAAATAATAATTCCCATAATTTAAAGCTTGTAAAATCATCCTTAAATGAAGATAAAAGATGTAAGAGCATAGTTGTACCAGTTCTTGGCATTGAGACAATAAATAATGGTTCTTTTATCTCTATTTTCTTGAATTTGTAAAACAATAAATTATCAATTAACAGAAAAAAATTATTTACTGTAAATAGAAAGGTAAATGTAGGAATCATCAAAAAAACTACAGCTATTCTTTTGAAATACGGAAAACGCATATTTCTTGGGTTTAGGGAAAATAACCCAATAACTAGTTTTAAACTTATAAAATTTGCTTTTGACATTCTTTTTTTGCAACATGAAAAAACAAAAGAAAATTATTTAATGTTCTAATATATTTCTTTTTTTTTTTTTGAGTTTTCATTACTTTTTTAACAATGGTTATTTTTTATTTGAATTTATTTTTTATTCTGCTGAATCCATTTTTTCTTAAAGTACTTTTTTTTCATCAAAATATTCTCATTATCAGATATTTATTTTTTTTTATTGCAACTTATAACATCCTTTTATTTGTTTTTCCATCATTATTTTTTCTTAAATTCTTTGACATTACTTAAATATTAAAATTAAATTTAGAATATTCATTTCTATTGTTATTAATTGTTTTTTATACTTGAATATTCAACGTTATTTATATTTATTAAAGCTTTATGAGATTTTTTTTATTAGATAAAATTAAAGAATTAATACCAGGCAAGTCTGCAAAAGGAATAAAGTGTTGGAGTCTTGATAATGAAATTTTCCAGGATCATTTTCCAGGATTCCCTACAACACCTGGTGTACTTCTTAACGAATCAATGGCTCAGTTAGCAGGTATTTTAATTGAACACAGCTATTATAAAGAATTTAACACTACTAGTCCAGTCTACCCAGTTTTAAGCATTATACATAAAGCTAAATTTAGAACATTTGTTCAACCAGGTGATCAATGTTTTATTGATGCAGAATTAACGACAGTAGATAGAGGAAAAGCTTCTGCACGTGTTAAGACAGTGGTAGATGGTAAGTTAGTTTGTGAGGCAGTACTTTCATTCGTTATAGGTACAGCCAATGATACAAAATCTAATCCTTATTTAAGCAAACGACAACAATACTACCATACTATTTTACCTGAAAATTTCAAAAATGACATTTAAGCTTATAGGTCATTCAAGTTTTATTGCAGATGAGTTTAATGAGATTATTCTTACTCAGGATCAAAACAAAAAAGTTGTTTCTGGTACTATCAGTTTAGATAAAGATTCTAATTATTATCCATCAAGAAGTGATGAAAAAGTAATGCGTGATGATGTTAAAATGTCAGTTGTTACTATTCAAAAGCTTATATATGATTCACATCTTTCTAAAAGTGATATTGAACAAATGTCCCTTTATGTTGCAAATGGAGCTTTTATTCAATATTTCCAAAAACACATGAGTCGAGTTCTACGAGTATATAAAGATTTAAAGGGAGTAATGGGTGAGTTAAATAGAAAAAAAATTTTCAGAGCTAGCCCTCCTCTACTTGCCTTAGAAACATTAACTAACTCAAATATGAGTTTTATTTCTCAGTATGGTGGAATCAAAGGAAATAATTCTACTTATGGCAATACATCGATAGGAGCTTACTATGCAATTCAAAAAGCTTGTAAAGATTTATTAAATGGTCAAGAAAATGCAATGGTATGTGCTTCTAACTCTTCTGGAACTTATTCTCAAATAATGATTGGTTCGGCTATGAATAGTTCTTTTTTTAAAGAAAGTTCTGCAGGAGCAAATTTACTTTTCAGCTCAAAAAACATTGAAAATAAAAGACCAATTTGTAAAATCACAAATATGAATAATAGTAAAATAGCACCTAATATTTATCAAAATTCTGTTGAAAGAAATTGGAGCCAACTTCTTGATAAAAACCAGTCGGATAAATTAATTTTTTCAGGTGCAATTGATGATGAAACTTTCGAAAAAGATTTCTCTTACTTATCAAAAATTCATTCTAATATTTTCTCATTGTATAAAAAATATGGAAGTTTAGGAGCTTCATCAATACCTTTAGGAATAATTGAAGGAATTAAAGATATTCAAGTTGGATTAGATGTTGTTGATATTATAGATCGTGATTTATATGGAAGAGAGTCATTAATTCGTATAGAGAGATGTTAAATAAGAAAGTTTATATCATAGATTATGAAGTACTTAGTCCAATTGCTGAAGGTGCCAGTAATTTAATTTCAAGTATTGATAATAATTTTTGTGCAGAAGGCTTTGTTAATAGAGTAGATACTGCTGGTATTCCATTTAAGAAAGCAGCAGAAATAAAATATGATCTAAAGAAATATTACCACGATGAACCCCAATCTTTAAAGGATTCTTGTTTTTCAGATAGAAAATTAGAATTAACTGTTGCTTGTTACGGAAAAGCAAAGAAAAGAATGGAAAATTTATTTTCATTATTTGAATCTGAAAGAACTGGAGTAATAATGGGTGTTGGTGCTGATGTAATTCCTTTAGAATTGTATGAAGAAGAAATTATAAGTTATGCATCTAAAAACTTAGATCCTTTAATAGAACTTGAATTTAAGATAAATAGTAATGACATTAGGTTAAATATTGTTAATAATCCATATGATATTCATTCTCTTTATTTAGCACAAAAAATGAATGCTGGAGCTTTTCAAAGATCAACATTAACTGCTTGTGTTTCATCTACTCAAGCTTTAGCTTTTGCTGCTGATGCTATTAATGATGATGAAGCTGATGTTGTAATTGCTGGTGGGACTGATTCTTTAGTTAACCTTGTTGCTATGTCATCTTTTGGGAAATTGGGTGTAATTCCAGAATCAAGAGAAGCTGTAAACTGTAGACCATTTGATGTTAATAGAAACGGAGCTTTAGCTGGAGAATGTGCGGGGTTTGTTATAATGGCGTCTGAAAAATTTGTTGAAAAACATAATCTAAAGCCAGTTGCAGAATTTATGGGTTATGGAAACACTTTAGATGCCTATAAAATTACTGCACCAGATCCTGAAGGTAATTCAATTACTTTAGCAATAAAAAATGCGGTTGAAAACTCTGGTATTGAAATTGATCAGATAGATTACATAAATGCTCATGGTACAGGCACCAAGCATAACGATCATTTAGAACTTAAATGCATAGAAAAAGCCTTAGGCGAAAAAGCGAGATTTATCCCTATTTCGTCTACTAAAGATCGCCACGGTCATGCAATTGCAGCTGCTGGAATTCAAGAAGTTTGCCTTCTACTTGAATTAATGAAAAACAATACAATTCCAGCAAATCTAAATTTATTAAGTCCGTGTAATTCAGATTTTAATCTTGTTCGCGAAAATTTAAAAAGTCCAATAGAATTTGCTTTGACAAATAACTTTTCTTTTGGGGGGGTAAATACAGTATTAGTTTTAAAAAACGAGATGATATGAATTTGGAATTAAATAATAATATTGTTCTAATAACTGGTGGAACAGGAGGTATAGGAGGCGAAATTGTAGCAGAATTTTTAAATGAAGATGCTAAAGTAATTTGCTTAATTAGAAGTGAATCAAAAATGGCTCAACTTAAAGAAGTTTTATCAAATAGAAATATTTCAATTTCAAATTTATTTTCTTACCAATGTGATTTAATGGATTATGGTGGAATAAAGATTGTTATAAAGAAAATTTTACAAGAATTTAAGCGAATTGATACCTTAGTTAACTGTGCTGGATATGCAAAAGAGTACCCTTTTGCACTTCTATCTGAAAGCCAAATTTCAAATATGATTGATTTAAATTTAAAAAGCCCAATGATGTTAACTCAGGCTGTTCTTAAATCAATGTTCAGACAAAAATCAGGAAGTATTATAAATATTTCTTCAATAGCTTCTGTTTCAAAAGGTCGCGGTATTGTTTCTTATGCCTCTTCAAAAGCTGGAATTGAAACATTTACTAGAACTTTAGCAATGGAAATAGGACGGAAAAATGTTAGAATTAATTGTATAAGACCAGGTGTTATTGAAACAAAAATGAGTGGAAACATCAAAGAAGTTTTAAGCAATAATGTAGGAGAATTTAATTCACTTTGTAGAACTGGAAATCCAAATGAGATTTCTAAAATGACAACTATTCTTGCATCGAACCAAGCATCATCCTATATTACTGGAGAATGCATAACAATTGATGGGGGATTAATATAATAAAAGATGAAAAGTTTAGATGAAATATTTATAGATGTTTGTGAAGTAATCGAATCTTCAACCGGGATAAATAAAAACGAAATTAAGTTAGAAAGCACATTGTTTGATGAACTTGGAGTTGACTCTATAGATTTAGTAGATATACTTTTTGAGTTAGAAACACTGTTTGATTTAGAATTGAATATTAGTGATATAGAACTTAAAGCAAAAGAAGAATTAGGGGATATTCCATATGAAATTGATGGTGTAATTACTGAAGAAGGTTTAAAGGCTCTTCGTATTCATATGACTGAAATCGATTCTGAAAAACTTGAATATGGAATTACAATTCATCAATTAATTCAATTATTTTCAACACATTCGTTATGTAAACTTGTTCATTATAAAATGGAAATGAAGGAAAATGAAACCCTTTCATGAAAATTTACAGACTCATAACAACAACCCATCTTTTTTCTTTTGGTGATAATATGGGGGAAGTTCCTATTTTGGGAAAATCTCTTTACAGTTGGCAAAAAAAAGCAGTTGAAATTAATTCATATGAAATTACTAATATCAATTCTATCGATGAGATTGATCCAAAAGAGGATTATTTAATTTTTGAAAATAATATATTATTTAACGATCTTTTGATTAAAATTTGCCTAGAAGCTGCTAAAAATACAATTAACAGTCTACAATTCTTTTTTGATCAAAACAAATTTAATCAAAGGTATCTTTTCCCTTCATCTTTAGATTTAAAACAGCTACGAATCATTCCAATTCGTTTTAATAAAGCATATTCATCAACTATTAGTAATTTTGTTATTCCTCAAAATGTATTTAGTGATCCATTGTATTTACCAGAGTCTTTAATTGCAGGTGGAGAATTTCATATGGCACAGAGTGATGTTTTTGCAATAACAATAGATTCTCCTTTTCAATTATTAATGGCTAACCTTGCTCAGAATTTAAGTCGTTTTTATAAGCTTAAAAATAAGATTCCAAAATTTCTTCAAAATAGCATTGGTAATCGGCAATCTAAATGGTATTACAGGGGTCTAAAAAGATTAAATAAAAAGGGTAAAAATTGTAGAATCCATCCCACTGCAATTATTGAAGGCTCTATAATTGACGATAATGTTTCAATTGGAGCCAATACAATTGTTAGGTTTTCATATATTCAAAAAGGATCAGTTATTGCTGATAATGTTTCTGTGATTAATTGTGTTCTTGGTGAAAAAACTCATATTTCAAATAGTAATTATGTCAATAGTATTTTAACTTATGAAGAAGTTTTTTTAATTCATGGCCCTTATCAATTTTCTGTATTTGGTTATAAATCTTCTTGTTTTGCTGTAATAAATTGTGACATAAGACTAGACGAAAAAACAATTAAAATTCCTTCTTCAAAGGGAATAATAGATTCAGATCAAAGAATTTTAGGAATAGCTTATGGTCATAAATCTAAAACAGGTGGAGGGAATATTATTGCTGCTGGGAGAATTGTTCCAAATTATAAAATTATTACACCCCCTGATAATATTATTTTAAATTTTAATTTTTGATGAAAATAGCCATCATTGGAGCATACGGATATACAGGTTCTCTAATTTGTGAGCAATTACAAAAGTCTAGAATTAACTATTCTATTTATGGAAGAGATGAAGAGAAATTAATTAAATTAAAAAATACTTTTAGTTATATTAAATTCCATTCAGTAATAGATTTAAGAGTTCAAGACGATGTTAAATCAATTATTTTTTCAAATGATGTGATTATAAATTGTGCCGGCCCCTTTACAGAAGAATCAGAATTATTAGTAGCAGAATCAGCAATTAACGGCAAAATCTATTTGGATATTTGTGGAGAAATAGGATTTGTTAAAAGTTCAAATGAAAAGTATAATCAAATTGCCCAAAAAGCTAAAGCTACCATAATTCATGGTTGCGCATTTGAAAGTCTTTTTGCAGACTTAGCTCTTCAGAAAATTTCAAAAAGTGGTGTAATAATAAATAGTTTAAAAACAATTTATCAATTTAATCAGCGAATGATTTCACCTGGAACAAGAATGACTATGAAATTATCAAAATTCAGAGATTCTTTAAAAATTTATAATGGAATTTGGTCAATTAGTAATATTAAAAAAGATTTAATTCTCGTTGAAATAGAAAATAATTCTTACCAATATGCTATTCCATATTCGCTTCCCGAAATTGCTTATGCTTATTGGAATTACGATACAGTTAGTGCAGAAAGCTTTCTAATTGTAGATGATACAGAAGCTAAACTTCTTTCTGAAAAACCAAAGCTTTTGGGAGATCCATTGAAAGCATTAGACAAATTAAGAAATAGAAAAAAAACTGGTCCAGTTAAAGAAATTAGAAAAAGTCAAAAGTGTAGGCTAATAGTAAGCGTAAATACTGGAACTGAAGATGAAGTTAATGCAATTTTAACATCGTCTGATATGTATTTAAATACTGCTAAGTCAATAGTTCTAGCAATTAAAAAGATATTTAAAAATGGTAATAAAGTTTATGGTGTTGTTAGTCCAGGATTAATTTTTCAAGATTCACTTTCACAAACCATCAATAATTTATCTATAGATTTTAAATTAAATCAAAATGTAAACTTCAAAAATGTTTAAAAATTATACCATAAATATTATACCAACGTTAGTATTAATCGTGTTTTTTTCATCTCCTTTATTAACTTTTTTTGTTGATTTCTCATGGTTATATTTAATATTATTGATTGTTAATTTTATTTGGTTTGGCCTTTCTAGTAGTTTGTATTATCACCGAACTTTAAGTCATAAAGCAGCAGATCTTCATCCTTTAATTCATTTATTATTTTTATTGGGGGGAACAATCAGTTTAAGTGGAAGTCCAATCGATTGGGTTGTTATCCATCGTTATCATCATTCAAATTCAGATAATGAAAACGACCCTCATTCTCCACTTCACGGTAGACTATGGTCTTATATTGGTTGGATTATTCTTAGAGATAGAAGTTTGGTTATAGAATTAAAGAAAAAATATTGTTCAGATTTAATTAAAAATAAACTTATTGTTTTTTTTGATAAAAGATTCATGTTGATTGCTCCAACTTTAGTATATAACTTTTTGTTATATAATATTTTTGGATGGGGAGGTGTTGTTTATGGATTTCTATTAGCTGGATTAATGTCTTATAATTTTCATTGGATGTTAATTGCCTCGTTTTGTCATAATTCAAAATTTGGATATAGAAGATACAATACTTTAGACAAGAGTTTCAATGTGCCGTGGTTGAGTCCTTTTTCTTTTGGAGAAAGCCTCCACAATAATCATCATAAATATCCTTTTGCATTTAATCTTAAATCAAAACCTAGGGAATTTGATTTTAGTTTTTTTGTAATAAAGATTTTAGAAAAATTAAAATTAGCTAAGAATATTACTATTGCGGATTATAAAAATTCTAATAAATGATGAAAATTGCTAATGTATTAACTGCTAATAAAATTTCTTTTTTTAGTTTATCTATTCTAGCTGTCATTTCATCTTTTATATTTACACCATTTCCTAAATATTCTGGTGATATTTCAGGATTTGAAATAGAAAATAATATACATTTTGAAGAATTTAAAGAAGTTGATCGGATTTTTAAGCATAATTCAAAAGTTTATCTTCATGTATATCCAAAATCAAATAATTTATCTGCAGTTAAAGAGTCAATTAATGAAATCTCAAATCAAATTAAAACTGATTTTCCTGATGTTTCTTTGATTTCTCCATTTGAATTTCACAAGAAGATGTCTCAACACTGGAAGGTGAAAAAAAACAGTCTTAGCGCATTTTTGAATCAAGCTAGTAATGTTCCTGTTATAGAACAACTTATTTCAAAAGATAAAAAATCTTTTCTACTTGTAGTTTCTTTTGCATCTAAGAATTTGATTGATGCTTCCTATTTTGATAAACTTGATATTTTAAAATATAAGGAAATTAAAAGTATCAATCCATTCAGTATTTCTCATATTGAAGCTTCAATTGAAGATTATATTCGTAAGGACCTATTATTGCTTACTATTTTAATAGTATTTTTTTTTTCCTCTTATATTCTATTAGCTTTCCGTACAATAAACGCATTATTTTTCTCAGGATTTATTATTCTATTACCTATAGCTGCATCATTTTCACTTTTTTATTTTTTTGATTTAAAAATTAATTTGATTTCTATTTTAGTTATTCCAATTTTATTAATTCTTTCTCTTTCAGATGCTCTCCATTTACTGGCTGGTTATGTTAAATTTAAAGCCGTTGAAAATAAAAATGATAGAATTAAGAAAGTAATTTCTCATTATTTGATACCATCATTTTTTTCTTCTACTACAACTGCAGCAGCTTTTTTTAGTTTTTATTGTTTTAATGAGTCTAAATACATTCAAGAATTCGGTATTATAACGTCTATTGCTTTAATGCTTGAGTTTTTCATAACATTTTTAATCGCACCGTTTTTACTTTACCTCCTTGGTCCAGATAAAGTTTATAATAAAGTTGTTAATAGTATTTCTTCTTTTTTGCTAAGAAATAAAAAATCATTTTCTTATATGAGTTTTTTAATTCTTATTATTTCTGGTTTTGTTATTCCAAAAATTGCTATAAAAAGTGATACAGAAATTTTTTTCCCAAAAAATTCTAAAATTAAAAAGATTCATGAAAAATTTAAAGAAAGTTTTTATTCATCAATAAATTTAAATATTTTAATAAAGAGCGATAATTCAGTATCCAATGATTCAACAAATAATTTCATTAAAAAATTAGTAAAGAAGTTGAAATCTGAATCAGATGTAACAAGTCTAATTTCTTCAACTGATCAATATTTTTTTAAATCTAAAATTGGAATCCCAGTTAATCTTTTTAGAAATCTTGGAGAAAACAATCCTTTCTACAACGAAAAACTTAACACCCATCGGATTGAACTGCATTTTTCAAGCGGAAACCAAGTAGTCGAATTTTCAAAAACCCGGCTTAATAAAATCATTCCTAAAATTCCAGAAGGGATTATTATCTCTAGTGCTAGTTCAGCTATTTTAATGGACGAGGTTAATTCTAGTGTTTCAAAGTCTTTAATTCAATCACTTTCTAGCTCTGGTTTAGTTATTTTTTTTATGATTTTTCTTCTAACCAGATCAATTTCAGCTTCAATTTTAAGTTTGTTACCTAATTTAGTTCCAATTGCATGCATCATAATACTATTTTATGTTTTTGGAATTAGTCTTAACATAATAACTTCATTAACAGCAGTTATCTGTTTAGGGTTATTAGACGATGATACTGTACATATTTTATATAGAAAATTGTGGCTAAAAGAAGATATGGAAGAATTATCTTTTAGTATTCTATCTTCTGCAATTATTCTCAGTTTATGCTTTACGCTATTTTTGATAAGTAGCTTTAAGCCGATTCAAACATTTGGATGGGTAAGTGCATTAATATTTATAATTGGAGTTATATGTGAATTTACTTTAATGCAATGGATAATAACTCTAATCCCAAAACGAATAATAAAATGATATTCTCCAAAAATATAGTAATCAATAGTAATGAAGCTATTTCTTGGGGTGCTGCAGCCGCTAATGTTAATTTTGTTTCACATTACCCAGGGTCTCCAGTGAATTTAGTAGAACCACATTTAAAGAAAATAAATAATCGTTTCGATAAAAAAATTGAATTTAATAATTCTTTAAATGAACATGTTGCAGCATTGTCTGCTGCGGGAGCTAGTTATTGCGGAGCAAGAAGTCTTACAATAATGAAACATGTTGGACTTAATATTGCTGCAGACCCTTTTAATTACATAGGATATACCGGGGTAAAAGGCGGAATGGTAATTGTTGTTGGAACTGACCCAGGTGCTGTGTCAAGTACAGGGGAAGAAGATGTCCATTGGTTTGTTCCTCAATTTAATTTCCCTTTATTTGAACCTACCTCAGTTCAAGAATGTTATGATTATACTATTGATGCATTTGAACTATCTGAACGCCATCAAATTCCTGTAATGATATTTGTTCCAGGTCGTTTAGCTTACAATCATTCTAGTATTAAAGTTTCTCTTGAAAATAATAAATTAAATAAAAAATTCTATTTTGAAAAAGATCGAGACAAATATATTAATGTAGGTGCGAGAGCTGTAAAAAACCATCGAATTTTAGTTGAAAAAGTCAAGAAAATAAGTGAAACCGAATCCGTAAATAAAAATAAATTTAATCAAAAGTCAAAAACGGGTATAATAACAAGGGGTTTAAGTTACTCTGTTGTTTATGAGCTTATTGAAAATTATACCTTACAAAATAAAATACATTTATTAAATCTAGATTTAGTTTATCCAATAAACCAAACAGATATTTTAAAATTCACGAAAGAAAAAGATGAAATTATTGTAATAGAAGATCAAGATGGTTTTGTTGAGAATCAAATTAAGATGCACTGTTTCAATGATATAAATTGTAAAATTTATGGTAAATCAAATTTCCCAACTTATGGAGAAATATCAAGAATACAAGTTGAAACATTTTTTATAAATAAATTTAATTTATCAATTGACAATAGTAATATTTCTCTCAAAACTCCAGAAATCCCGGAACGATTAGGAACTTTTTGTGAAGGTTGTCCTCATACTGGATCATTTTACAGCATTGACACAGTTTTTAAAGATTTAGACGGTGTTGTAGGAGGGGATATAGGTTGCTCTTCGCTTCCACCTTTCAGAGCAGATTGGCTTCTTTGTATGAATGCAGGTATTGGCATATCTCAAGGAATGGCTCAAATTTTAGATGACCAACCAGTTATTTCAACTGGTGGTGACGGAAGTTTTTTCCACGCTGGTGCATTATCTTTATTAAGTGCTGTTCATAATAATATTAATCTTATTCACATGGTTTTTGATAACGGAACTATAGCTATGACTGGCCATCAAGAATCACCTAGTGAAAAAAACTTTGATCATCATCAGTTTTTAAATTCCATCGGGGTTAATCGTGTTATAGACGTTTCTTCTTATGATCCTAAGGATTTTATAGAGAAGTTTAATGATGAACTATCAAGAGACGGAGTTCGTGTTTTTTGGGTGAAAGGAGCATGTGTTCGTTCTGGAAATGCTTTTATTGAGTCAAGAAGAAATGTACTTTATCCAGAAATAGATCCTTCAAAATGTGGTTCTTGTAATAAATGTTACGTAGAACTTGCATGTCCAGCTATATTAAATTTAGAAGAACACCCTAAGCAGGAATTAAAAATTGATTTAGATAGGTGTGTTCGCTGTGGACTGTGTAACGAAATCTGTCCTAATGACGCTATCTCAATACATGATATGATATGATAAAATCTGTTATAAATATCATTATTTGTGGAATTGGAGGACAAGGTGTTTTAACACTATCTAATATTATTCGAAAAATGGCATTATCGAAAGGATATAAATGTGAAGGAGCTACATTTAAAGGTGGAGCACAACGTATGGGTTCTATTCATAGTGAACTTAGAATTATAACTGACAAACCTTCTAAAATTATTTCTAGTCAAATTCCAATAGGAGATGTTGATTTATTAATTGCAACAGAACCTTGGGAAGCACTGAGGTATGCAAATAGGTGCCATTCTAAAACACAAATAGTGGTTAATTCGAAAATAGAAACATTTTACGTTAATCGATTTGAAAAACCTAAGATTAAAAATCCACTTGACTCCTTGAAGAAATTATTTATTAATCATGTTATTGAAGATTTTTCTAAGCAAGTAACAAATCAATCTTCAACACATTCTCATATCAACACGTTAATGCTTCACAAGGCTGTTGAAATAGGAATTATTCCTTTTACAGAAAAAGATCTAAAAAACCAAATTATCCAACTATGATAAAAAAAGAAGATAAAAACTGGCGAGAAATTTCAAGATTAGCTAATTACTGGCATAAAGATGGTGAAAAGATTACTTGTGATCTCTGTCCAAGACATTGTTCTTTGAAGGAAGGTCAAAAAGGCTTTTGTCAAGTTAGAGGAAATGTCAAAAATGAAATGCATACTTTTAATTATGGTGTTTCAGTTCAGGGAACAATTGAAAATATTGAAACTGAAGCTGTAAATCATTTCCGCCCTGGTGCTCGTATTTTAAGTATGGGTAATATTGGCTGTATGATGGCCTGTAGCTATTGTCAGAATTGGCAAACTTCTCAAGTTAAGTTTCTGAACGATAAAAATACTTTTTTCTATACACCCGAACAGGTTGTTGAATTGGCAATTAAAAATAATATTGAAATCATTTCATGGACCTATAATGACCCAGTTGTATGGCAAGAATTTGTTGTTGATACATCTAGATTAGCTCAAAAAAAAGGAATTAAAACTTTGTATAAATCAGCTTTATATATTGAAGAAGCACCATTGACAGAGTTAATTGAAGTAATTGATATTTTTAGTGTATCATTAAAAGGAATGGACCCTAAAATGTATATAAAATTTACCAAAGGCAGATTAGAGCCCGTATTAGAAAGAATAAAACAAATTAATAAAACGGATTGCCATTTAGAAATTAGTCAATTAATTGTTACTGACATGAACGACAATGTTGAAGATGCATCGAGGACAGCAAAGTGGATAATTGACAATCTAGGTCCAAACATCCCACTTCATCTTGTTGCATACCATCCTGCTTTTAGATATACTAAAAAAAGAACAAGTATTGAGACATTATTGGCTTTAAGAAATGTTGTTGTGGAACATGGAATTGAATATTGCTATTTAGGTAATATTTATGCGGATGATGTGAGTAACACTAAATGCAAGTCATGCAACGAAACTTTGGTTAAAAGATTTGGTTTATCTATTGAAGTTAATAATATAAATGAAAATGGATGTTGCCAAAATTGTAATACTCAATCTCCTATTAAGGAACCTTTGTTAGGGGAGTCAGAGAAATTTAAACCAACTCAGTTCTATAAAAAACAATCTCATAGCCATAATTGGGAAACTAGCATTAATAGTCTTCATATTATAATTGGTAGTGATAATAAGGAGACAATTGTTAAAATAAATCGAATGCCTTCTAAAAAAATAGAATTCATTAAAATAACAGATGGCCTTGAAAGAATTATCATTTCTAAAGCAGACTCTAATGAGAAATACATTAAAATTGAAGTAGATACAAATAATAAAATTGATTACTTGCCAGTTCTTGACAGGGCTCACTTCCCTGTTAAAGAGCTATCTTCTGCATCAGATAAATACCTAAATTAAATTGAAAAATACAACAAAATCTTTGCACACTAGGGTAGACGTTTCTAAGGCTTATCCTGCTGCTACACCAATTTATCAAAATTCAGCTTTTGAAGCTCAATCAGATTTTTTCTATTCTCGAAAAAATAACCCAAATGTTCAGGAGTTGGAAGAGGCTGTTGGCCATATGGAAGGTTCTAAATTTGGAATAGCTACAACTACTGGTATGTCAGCAATAAATTTGGTCCTTTCTCTTTTAAAACCAAATCAAACAATAGTGATCAACAAACTTATTTACGGTTGTACATTTAAATATTTTGAATGGTTTTCAGAAAATTATAATTGCAATTTAATTATTGAGGATTTAAGTTCTGATTTTTTAGATGAGAAATACTCTGCGGATTTAGTATTTTTTGAGACTCCTACTAATCCTTTTTTAAAGACGGTTGATATTAATAGAGTTAGTAATCACTATAAAAAATTAAATTCAAATTGCATTGTAGTAGTCGATAACACTTGGGCTAGTCCTCTTTATCAATCTCCTTGCAATCTTGGTGCAGATATTTCACTTCACAGTGCTACTAAATATATATCCGGTCATAGTGATGTCATGGGCGGGGTTATTCTAACAAATGATTTGAAAATTGATGAATTAATAAGAACAAGGAGGTTTTACACAGGTGCTAATTTAGATCCACATAGCGCTTGGTTGCTAAGGCGAAGTTTACACACTCTTGATATTCGTTTAGAAAAACAGGGAAAAACTACTAAAAAGATTATTTCTTTCTTGGAGACTAGAAATGAAATAGACAAAGTTTACTATCCGGTTATCGATGGTATTCAAATGGTGGACTATGCAACTCTATTGTTTTTCGATTTTAGAAAAGATTTAGTTTCAAAATATTCAATATTTTCTCAAAAACTACAACTTTTTAGTACAGGAACTGGTATGGCATGTGTAACATCTATGGTTGCTCAACCATTCACAGGAAGCCATGCTTCAATGGATTCAATAGAAAAGGAGAATATGGGACTTTCTTTAAGTACAATTCGCTTGAGTTTTGGTCTTGAAGATCCAAATGACCTTATTACAGACATTGAAAATGCATTAAAAGCATTGGTTTAGTTATTAATCATTTAAATTTTTTTTATCTAAAAAAAGCAAAACCTTCTCTGTAAAAAAAATATTGTTCTAAAAATAACAACAATTATTATCTTTTATTATTTACATTTTCAAATAGAATTATTAGCTTAATGGAATAAATTATAAATATGAAGAAAATTTTGATATTAACTTTGATAATAGCTACTGCAAGTAGTAGTTATTGTCAAGAAAGTGAAAATGATTTTGCTGAATATGGCGTAAGAGTTGCATTGAGTCCTTTTGGATTAACTCTTAGTTCGTCTTATAACAAAACAAAAAAAACAGCTTTTATTCTCTCAGTAGGTGGAATTCCTGAATCCAAATCCTTGATTACACCAAAAATTGAAAATTTTAATGAGCTCGAAATGATTTCTGAAAGTACATGGATGGGATTTTTCGTACACCACAGACCTTTTGAGAAGCAAGATTGGGTTAGAATTAATTTTGGTCTTGCGATAGGTTATATCGAACATTCGTTAAATGATGGCACAATGGGTGGGGATTATAAGGTTATGTACAAAAATCCACCTAGTGGTTATTTAGGGATAGGTTTTGGACAAAGTCCTAATAAAGGAATTGTTTTTGGAGCAGACTTTGGATTGTTATTTGGGTCTGGACCAGAAATTACTGGGCCTGATATTACTACACCTGCTACTATTGAGAAGATTGAAAACATTAAAAATAGTCCTGTTGGATCAGTAGTATTACCTAATTTTCAATTCTCAATTGGCTACAATTTCTAGTAATAGTTGCTGATTTAGTTGTTGAAATCAATATTTAGTCTTAATAACTCATCAAATAAGAAAGTTTGGGCTTTTATAGTTTAAAAATTACTTTAGTTAATAGGTCTCTAAATATGAATTCTCTTCAATCTAAATTTTCTTCTAATTATTAACTATAATAGCAAGGTATACTTTTATCTTTATAAATTATTAGTAATTTCACAATTACCCACCTAAAATATACTCAATTTATAAATGTATCTTACTAAATGAATTTAATTTATGATATTTATCCTATAGTTTTATTAAAAATAATTTATTTAAAATGAAAAATATTTACATTTCAATTTTCTTTCTTTTTCCTATAATGATTATTTCTCAGACCACAACTAAGTTAGATCACCAAAAGAGAGTTTACATCAATAATGATAATACTTATGTTCAAAAATCATTACCACTTTATTTAAAATTTTCTGTTGAACCAAATGGTGAAAACCATACTTTAAACAGTAAATTATCTAAAGATTATACCAATCCTATGTATTTAGATACTGAAGGAATTAATTATATAAGAAGTAAATGGGCAGTAGATAACAAAACCAAAAAATTAGCTTCTCCAAAGCAAGAAATTTTGTACGAAATATATGCCGATGGTTTAGCTCCAAAAACAAAATCATTATTTAAAAATGCTCCTAGTTACAGCTCCAAAAAAAATTATTTTGGAAAAGGTCTTTTTGTGGAATTAAATGCAAAGGATTATGGATCTGGATTAGAAAATATATATTACACCTTCAGTTCTGATGGATTTAAAGAATATAGCTCAAATTTACAAATGGACAATGAAGGAGAAATTGATTTATTCTACTATTCGTCAGATAATGTTGGTAACTCTGAAAAAATAAGAAATAAGAAATTTACTGTTGATTTAACTCCCCCTTCAACAGAACATTCTATAATTGGAATTGTTTATCAAGAAACTATATTGTCTCCTACAACTTCTTTTAAAATATCATCTTTCGACAACTTATCTGGTGTTAAAAACACTTTTTATGCTTTTGACGGGTCTAATAACTTAAACTACAGAACTCAAATTAAGTTATTAAATTTAAATGATGGAAATCATATTTTAAAATATTGGTCAAATGACAATGTAAAAAATAGTGAATTAGAAAGCGCTAAAACATTTGCTTTTTATCTAGATAAAATTGCTCCAGTTTCAAAACTAGAAATTGTTGGTGATTTATTTCTTGGAAAATATAATTACGTAAGTGAAAGAACTGAATTTAAACTTTCTTCAAATGACAATAAAGCAGGTGTAAAAAATATTCATTACAGAATAAATGGTAAAGAAAGGAATACATATTCAGGAAATTTTAAATTACCTAATAAGCAAGGGCTTTACAACATTAAGTACGATGCAATTGATAATGTTGAGAATCTATCAAAAAATTATTACAAAACTGTTTTTTTAGACAATAATCCACCTCAAACCTGGATAAAATATGGTTCGCCACAGTTTTTCAAAAATGGAGAGTTATTTATCTCTAATAAAACCAAAGTGATTTTAAATTCTAAAGATAGTGAGTCTGGAGTTAAAAACACTTTATATTCAATCGATAGTGAAGCAATGAAAGATTACAGTTCTTTTGTTGTTGAGGGCGAAGGAAAGCATGTTATAAATTTTTATTCAATTGATAATGTAAATAATGTTCATGACAATAGAAAAAGTAAATGCCATGTAGATAATACCCCACCAGAAATATTTCATAATTTCAGTATCGAACCTTCTGGAACTAAAAATAAAAATGGGGAAAATTTAAATATTTATCCAAATTATACTAGATTATATTTAGGAGCAACAGATCAAAAGGTAGGTACAGACAAGATTTTATATTCTATTGGAAAAGGTAAACTTGTTCCTTATTCAAGTGGATCTTCTTTAGATGTTTCAGAGTTAAATACTTTTTTGAAGAACAAACTTTATGAAGTTAACGTTCAGGCTATAGATAAGTTGGGAAATAAAAGTGAAAAAACAATTAGATTTTTTGTTGGAAAAAGTAACTAATTGGTTTTTAGTGAAATTGTCATTTCTACTTCGTCGCCCACTAACATGTCTTTTTTAGAGCCTTTATAAGTTACTTCATATTTTTGTCTATCAAATTTTAGAGTTCCAGTAGCAGATTTTGTTTCTACATCAAAAATCACATTTTCTACTACTTCACTGTTTGTTATACCTTTTACAGTGAGATTTCCGTAAACTTTGTTAGTCCCTTTCTCAGAACTTGTAATTTCAAAAGTTGCAGTAGGGAAGTTGGCAATATCGAAAAAATCAGGGGATTCTAAATGAGCTACTAGCTTATTTTCTTCAGTTTTATATAAACTGTCAGATTGAGTCATAGTTTCCATATCAATAGTAATAGAACCACCAGTAATTGTGTTTCCTTGCCAAACCATATTGCCTTCTTTTATTGAAACAAAACCATTATGAGAATATATACCAACCATAACACCTTTCCATTCCACGCTGCTAGTTGATGTATTAATATTTAAAGATTTCAGAACTGAATCTACTTCTTGAACTTCAGAAGGAGCATCTTGTTTATTTATTTCAGTATTTCCACAGGAAGAAATAAAAAGTGTAATAATAAAATTAAAAGCTATTAGGCTGGTATTTTTCATATCTATTTTTTTAATGTTCAAGATAAATATAAAAAATATGTTTATTAAAATTGAAAATGTAAGAGGTCTTTAATTTGTAATTATTTTTTTTTAAATTACTTACAGAACTCAAACTAAAACTTATAAAAATGAAAAAATTATTACTTTTTGCTTTACCATTTATTCTATTCTCAAGTTGTATTCAGGAGGGATGTACAGATCCAGCAGCTTTAAATTATTCTAGTTCAGCAGTTTCAGATGACGGAAGTTGTATCTTAGAACAAGATATACAGAATCTTTACATCGAAAATTTCACTCTATCCTTTGACAATTCTAGCTCGTTAGATTTTTATACTCCAAATTTCATTTACGAAGTTGGTGATATGATACTAATTGAAACTTTAAATAGTTTTGATGAATGGACTGCCTTGCCATATATTTTTGGGGTTGATGTTCATATAGAAGGAAGTTATGAAGAAGATGGAACTGTCTGGATATCTTTAAATAACGATGATGGAACTGGATATTATCCAACCTTAGCCCTTACTTTACAATTTAGAGTTGGTTTAATTAAGCAAAGCGGATTAATAATTAATCCTAATCTTGAGTTTATGAATATTGACGAAGTTAGTTCTAGTATTTAAACTTTTAATATAGACCTACATCGTCTTTTTTCTCTAAACAGTGTTTTAAGAAATTATTTTAAGAGAATTCCCCCAAAAATTATTAATGAATAATAGGGAGATAGCAGCTCTTTTGCTTACAATGTAGGTAAGACGCTGAATGATAATTTAATTAACAGTTAATCAATTAGTTATATTCATTATTATTAGGATATCTGCTCTAAATTTTGTATTGTAAAGAGATACATTTATAATTAAAATTTAAGTCATGGTAAATTTCACCCCAAAATTTATAAAAGAAAATAAAAAAATAATTTATGAAACTGCTTCAGATTATATGACAACCAATGTAATAACTTTTAAAGCAGATCAAGAAATTATGGATGTGACAGAGAAAATTATTCAAAGAAAAATTTCAGGAGCACCAGTAGTAAATAATAATGGGGAGATAATAGGAATTATTACAGAAAAAGATTGTCTTCGTGTTATTTACGATGAGAAATACCACAATTTGTTTCCTAATCAAGGAAAAGTAACTAATTACATGTCCAAAAAGGTCGTTACTGTAGATTATAATATTAAAATTAACGAATTAGCTAGTCTATTTATGAAATCCAACTTTAGAAGATATCCAGTACTTAGAAATGGTAAAATGGTTGGGGTAATAAGTAGAAGAGATGTTTTAAAAGCTTGTAAAAAAATAAAAAAAACATCTTGGTAATAATAACCTTGATAATGTTTTCCTTTGCGATTTAATTAATTGAATTAAAATCACTTAATACTAAAATGATTAATTTTTAAAATGATTTAAGTAGATGTTTTATTTAAAACATTACTTTTAAATTAAAATTATAAAATTTTAAAAATGAAAAAACCTTTACTATTATTATTTATATCCTTTAATATTTTTTGTTATTCCCAATGGAATAATGGAAATATTGCTTTTAACCAAATCCGAGCTAATATTGAATTTGTTGATTCAAATAGTTTTTTAGTTGCTGGTGGACAATCTTGGTCTACTGGTGGTACAAATATTAATATAGTTCAGTTAGCTCATCTATATAATATTTCAGCACATCAATCATCTATACTTGCTATGAATACTCCTAGACTAGAGCCTATAATGGTTAGAGGAGATAGTGGGGTTTATATTATAGGAGGTATATCAAATTGGGCAGATGTTAATGGTAACGGATGGTTGTATGAAAATACTATGGAAATTTATAAAGATGGAAATTTTACTCAAGTAAGCATTCCCTTTAGTACTGCTGATGGACATGCTGTAGCTTTAAATGGTAAAATTATTGTTGCTGGAGGTTTAAAATACTGGAAATGGTATCAAGCTGCTGCAGACGTAGTTGGTGAAACTCAATTTTGGATTTATGATGAAGCAACTATGGTTTGGTCTTCGATCCCATCTACTGATAATAGATTTTACAGCAGCGCTGTTACAGATGGTAATATAGCAATTTTTGCAGGTGGTTTAACTATGTCAGATAACCCAAGTAGTATTTTAGACGGTTATAGTTTATCGAACGCTTACGAAATTTATGATAGTCAAACAGATAGTTGGACAACAGGAAACCTTGGACCAAATTCCGCTCGAGCAAAAATTTCTGCCTGCTATTGTAATGGTTACTTTGTGTTTGCTGGAGGATCTGTTGGTAATAATGTTGGATCTCCAAGAGTTGATATTTATGATGGAACAACTTGGACTAATCAAAATATGGCAAATGGGACAAGAGCAGTTGAAGCATGTGCCACTGCTGGAAATAAAATTTTATTTGCTGGAGGATTAGAACATGATCTTACTTGGCATTATGGAGGTTCTAATATTACCAACCGAATTGATGTTTTTGATACACAAACACAATCTTTTAGTTATGATAATTTAACTCGCCCTCTAATGGATTTTAGAATGGCTGGATATGGTCGTCGTGCTGCTGCATCGCCTGGAGTTAGTTTTCCAGGTGGAAATTATACAGGATATAATGATGTACAAATTTATGAAGATGCTTCTTGGATTAATTCTATAAATGAAAATTTAAATGATATCTCATTATATCCTAACCCAACTAAAGAAAATATTACAATTTCTTTACAAAACTTCAATGGGAGTATTCAATCTGAAGTTTATGATTTAATTGGAAATAGACTTAAATCTACAAATGAAACTACCATTAGTTTCAGAGATTATGCTAAGGGAATATATATCATAAAAGTAACTTATGGAGATAGAGTAGAAGAGTTAAAAGTTATAAAGGAATAAAAACTTTTCTTACTTTTAGAGACAGAAATGAATATCACAATTGTCTCAGGAAGTCATCGTAAAGTCTCGCAAAGTATAAAAATTGCCAAAGCAATTAAGAGTGCGCTTAAGCCATTAAAAGAATGTGATGAAGCTAATATATTTGATTTAGCGGATAATCCATTACCCCTTTGGCATGAAGATATAAGGAATAATGGTAAGAAGTCTAAGTCATTGCTTGAGTCAATTTCTGAAAAATTAGCCTACAGTGATGCTTTTATTATCATTTCACCAGAATGGCACGGAATGGTTCCAGCGGGACTAAAAAACTTTTTCTTAATGTGGGGCAAAGGTGAGCTTGCTCATAAACCAGCGTTAATTGTTACTGTTTCATCTGGTGATGGTGGTTCTTACCCTGTTTCTGAATTGCGCATGAGTAGTTATAAAAACAATAGAATTTGTTATTTGCCAGAGCATTTAATCATTCGTAATGTAGAATCTGTATTTAATGACAACGAAATTGATAATAATTCTCCGTCGCAAGAGTATTTTGAAAATCGATTAGATTACTGTTTAAAACAGCTGCTAACCTATAGCAAGGCATTTAAACAAATTAGAGAAAGTGATGCGGTAAACATTAAAAAATATGGTAGCGGAATGTAAATTGTAATTATTTTTAAATTAACGTTTTTCAACGTAGTTTCCAATCCATCCAGAATTAATTCCCTTTCTAAATAAAATAAATACAAAAGTTAGTACTGAATAAAAGATGAAAAATAGAATAATGTATTCTTCCAATCCGACACACAACATAAAGCTTATAATTAACAATTGAAACCCTAAACCAAATGCAGAAATAGCTGTCATAAACCACTTGGGGAAGTGTTCAGCATACTTAGCATTCTTATCCATTTGATAAATAGTTTTATCGAAAATACTATAACAAATTTTATACATCCAAAACCATTTATTTACACTACTCTGTTTTTCGCCCGGCATAGCGGAAGGTGCCTTGTCTTCAAATATTCGACTTGTTTTATCTCCATTAAATCTATTGCGAAAAATTACATAATAGTAGTTGTACAAGGTACCTTGCAATTGCATTGCTAGAAAAGCGAAAAATGCCAATCCCCACGAACCATTGGTTATATAGCATATTGTAGCTAAAAAGAAAAAGTTTAGAATAATATCTGAAACGGAATCAAAATAACGACCTACATAAGATGGTTTTTGTTTTAAGCGAGCTAATTCGCCGTCAGAAGCATCAAGAATAGATTTAATAATTAGAAAAATAGCTGCAGCATAAAGTTGTTTATTTAGCATCATGAAAATTGCAAAGATACCGGCTACAATAAACATTGAGGTTAGATGAATAGCTGTTACTCTAGTATCTTTAAATGTGTTTGCTATCCATCTAGCAGGTGAACGACCATAATCTGAAAGGTCTAGAAATTTATGTTCTGATGGTAGTTTAGACATTAAAATTTAAATTATTCTAAATACTGAGGTAATATAAATGATTATATTATCAATATCTTTTGTAAAGTAGTTTATTCTTTAAAAGAAACAATATTTGAATGTCTATTTATATATTTTGTTTATTGATTTTTTTAAATTAATCTAAAACTTAGATGAAATGGTTTAATCGTAAATGAAATAATTGCAGACGGTATTCCATTAGTTTTATCTGTTCCAGGATTGGGAGTTTTTGTGATTCCTCCAAATGCGACTTCTGACCCAAACGGGACCTCCCTTACTGTCTCTGGTTACGGCTCGTTTGAAAGTAACCTCTTAACCATAAACGATATAATGGAGTTTGCACAAGATACCCTGACGTTCTCGTTTACAGGAAGTAAATAATTATATACTACTTTAATTACAGAGCCTCTTGACTAATCTACCTAATAACACCTATTATCTTTTGAATAGGATTTTCTTTTTTCTTACTTTAATGGTTTAATACTTACAAAATGAGAATACTTTTAATTTCAGTTATTCATTTATTCTCAGGTTTAGTTTATAGTCAAATACCTAATGGTTATTATAATGGTATGGATACGTTGGTAGGTAATTCTCTAAAAGTTGGCTTACATAACATTATTAAAAATCATACTGAATTTCCGTATACATCATCATCTACTGACGTATGGGATATTTTAAAACAAACTGATAAAGACCCTAACGATTCTAATAATGTAATTCTATTTTATACTGGATGGTCTGTTAATGCTGCACAAGAATGGAATAGTGGAAGTGGGTGGAGCAGAGAACATATTTGGTCTAAATCACGTGGTGATTTTGGTTCTAAAAGTGGAGCTGGAACAGATGCTCATCATCTAAGACCTGCAGACCCATCTGTTAACTCAGCCAAAAATAATCGTTGGTTTGACACTTGTTCTAATCCATATTTAGATAATGGAAACTACACTGGATGTTTTACGAGTACAACCAATTGGGTTTGGCAACCAAGAGACGAAGTTAAGGGTGATGTAGCCAGAATGGTTTTCTATATGGCTACAAGGTACGAAGGAAATAATGGAGAGCCAGATTTAGAATTAATTGATTATTTGCCAGCAGATAATAATACTTCTGACCCTGTTTATGCAAAATTAAACACATTAATTCAATGGCATTATGAGGATTCTGTGGATGACTGGGAACGTAACAGAAATGATATAATTTATTACAATTACCAGAATAATAGAAATCCATTTATTGATCATCCAGAATATGTGGCTTTAATATGGGATTATAACGTTGGTGTTTTAGAGGAAGAATCATCTTTTAACTTAAAAATTCACCCTAACCCAACTAACACTCTAATCAAAATAGAAATAGAGAACTATAATGGAAGCTTTGAAGCAAAGCTCTATGACTTAAGTGGAAAGCTCTTAGAAACTACTAATAGCACTAATCTTAGCTTAGCTGACTATCCAAGTGGAGTGTATTTACTTAAAGTAGCTTATGGTGATAGAGTTGAGGAAGTTAAAGTGATTAAGGACTAACCTCCCTTTACTTTCTTAACTAAGTCAAGTTTTTATTACTTTAATGGTTTAAAACTTACTTTTAAATACCATTAGTCAGGTATTGTCCATACATTTATATTATATTTAAATAAAAAAAATGAAAGTTAAAAATATTTTTAAAATAGTTATTGTTATTGCTTTATTACAGATTATTCCACTTGTTGTAAGCTTATTTTCGACTGAATTTAGATTAATGCTAGCTACTGATACTTTTGGAACTACCCCATCCAAGGATGCAATGATGATGTTTGAGAATTTTGCATTAGTTCTAAGTTTTGTATTTATAGGATTAATTTTTCATATGATTGGAGCAATGTCTTTTAACGATGAATCAACACTTAGAAGATTATCGTTCTTATATTTTGTAGTCTTTGGATTTACTTCTGCAACAGATTTAGTTACTTTTTTACAAGGTTCTACAATGACCGCACCTATTCCAATTATAATTCTAGGTCTAGTTTCCTTAGTATTGCTATATTATGGCTCAAAAAAGGGAACTGTTTAAAATTTAATTTTCAACCTTCCTTTGCTTTCTTAACTAAGTCAATTTTTGACTACTTATGTTTTACACATTTAAGCTAATTCACCTAAATACACCTATTTTAACTCTTTTGTATTTCAATTATTATAATAAGTTTATAATATTATTTAAAATCAAAATCAAAATAAAATGAAAACAATCAATTATTTATTCACTATATCAATTATAGCTATAATGTTTCAAAGTTGTGCAACATATAATATAGCTATAATGAATGAAAAAGGAGAAATACTAAAAGAACATACTTCTGAAAAGGTTTACACAGGGACAAAATCATTTGTAATTGATGCTGTTCTTAACCCTTTAGTTATGGTTTACAGTCTATTAATTCCTAATGGAGTACCAAAAGTAGAATCCAGCATAGGTGTTGGAGGGGGAATGTCATTAAAATCCTATATCGCTACTTATTATTCTTTATCGCCTGTATCTTTTGGAGGCGGGGGCAGAGGTAATTGGGTTATTTTTGATGCAAATGATGGGAATGAGTATTCTTATTCAGGTTACCCTTACAAACTTGAAAAAAAATCAAAATTTGAAAAAAAATAAATAGTATTTTTTTCATCAACTATAGTTTTTTAATTCAATATTCTCTATTTATAGTATGTTGAGTTCTTGGCTTATCTATTATAATTATTACGACCATAAAGTTGACTTAAAAGAATTAAATAATATGATATTTTCTCTCTTAACTAAGTCAACTTTTTATTACTTTAATGGTTTAAAACTTACAAAATGGGAATATTATTTTTTTTTAATTACGATTGGATTTTCTTAATTTAGAGAAATAAATTTAAATAAAATGAAAAAATATATAATTACATTTCTTTTTAGTCTTGTTGTCTTTTTTATTCTTGGTGGTGTTTT
>Ga0206682_10001025_pt1 | contig 28192 bp, 41 predicted proteins | sample M240m12015metaG_FD_155444 | JGI IMG/M metagenome (GOLD analysis project Ga0206682, IMG submission 155444) | Ammonia-oxidizing marine archaeal communities from Monterey Bay, California, United States - M2 40m 12015 | ecosystem: Environmental > Aquatic > Marine > Intertidal zone | place: USA...
ATGCTAATAAGATTGGATAATACAATCCTAAAAATTCTGCTACTTTCTCTTTTTTCATTTTACTTTAATTTATGTTTCTTTTTATATCTTTCTACGAAACTTAGACCAACACCCATATCTAATATTTGATTTTCTTTGGGTATCAGAGGTTTCAATTTTCTTAGGTTGATAATATCATCAACTCTTGTGTTCTCAAAAACTTCTAAAATTATCTTAGAGTTTTTTCTTGGTCCTTTGTGAACCACAACTACGGGTAAGATTTTATTTAGATTACCCATTAATAAATCATTGAATATATGAAATTAAATAATCCCACAACAACTAGCATTCCAAGTAAAGTTACACAACCATAACCCATAACTTTCATAGTTGATTCATATTGTCTATCACTCCTACCTTGTCTACTTCTATATTGTCTTACTTTTTTTTCTTTTTCCATAACTTTTTAAATTTAGATAATTTGGATTCTTCTATAATAGAACCATCCTTACCGTATATTGGTGCTTCTAATATACAATAGATTAGAATTAACCCACTTATTAGAAAGTAAAGTCCTATAATTTTTACTGCCATTATCTTATAATACTAAATGTTTTAATTGAATCACAACTTGTACAAACAACTGTATCGATTCTACCTCTTACACAGCTATCTTGTTCCCATAGTTCTATTAGATGGTTTCCATCTTCACACTTACAATCAGTACTCTTATCAGTACAATTAACCCCACTCCATTTCTTTAGTATAGGGTCTTTAATCCACTCACTTCTTAGTTTACTTATCATATCCTACAAATTCGTATTTAGGTTTATTAATTAAATTCTTACTAACTAACCATTCTAACTCTTCGTTGAGTTGATAGTTTTGTATATTTTTTAAGTCCTCAAAGATACCATCATAAATTGAATCAACATCATAACCTTCACCATAACCAGCTCCGAATGATTGTGCAATCTCATTCATTCCATCAATATCATTGTTTTTATAGAATTCTTCTAATTTCTTATACAAATCAATTTTGATAACTTTGGCAACCAAGTCATTCCAAGCATACATCTGCTGATTCCAAGGTTTCGTTATCTGAACTCCGTATTTTTGACCAATTACTTTTTTCTTCATCTCTTAGGATTATTTCAATTATACCCTAATATAAGAAAAATATTTTAATTATCCAAATTTTTCGGTAAGAAATTTTTGTAAATTTTTTGTAGTTATGTTGTAATCGTTTTTTAGATATTGAAGTTTGCTGTAATCAATTGAGTATCTTCTATCATGACCCAATCTATCTTCAACGTGATTATAATTAACCTTCTTATTTAGAATCACTCCAATTTGTTGAATGATACTTCTATTAGACCAACTATCTCCACTACCAATATTCCATATTCCGTTTTCAGATATCATCAAATCATAAACTAATCTAACATTATCTTCAACCCAAATCCATTCTCTGATTTGTTTTCCATCTCCATAAAGTGGAACTGCATTTCCTAAGTTAATTGATTTAATTATTGTAGGTAAGAACTTTTCGTGGTGTTGATTTACACCATAATTGTTACAAGTCCTAGTAATTAAGTAAGGTAATCCATGAGTTCTTCCAGCAGCTTCTACTAAATGGTCTGCAGCTGCTTTAGTTGCTGAGTAGTTTGATGATGGTTTAAGTGAAGTATGTTCATCGGCTTCCATCATTTTTCTACTTTCCATATCACCATAAACTTCATCAGTTGATATTTGTACAAACTTTTTTAGATTGGGAATTGCTCTAGCTATATCCAATAGATTATAAGTTCCCATTACATTTGTTTTAATGAATGGTTTTCCATTTGAAATAGAGTTATCAACATGCGATTCAGCAGCAAAGTTAACTATGTAATCAGCATCGTAGATATCTTCAACTTCTATATTACATATATCAGCTTTAATTAGTTCTACATCTGATGGTATCAATTTAGGATTAGCTGCATATGTTAGTTTATCTATGACTGTAATATCACAATCAACATTCTCATATAGGTAATTAACAAAGGATGAACCTATAAACCCACAACCACCAGTAACAACTATATTCATTTATTTTTTATTTTTATTAACCTTTGTATTTTATTTATTGCTTCTTCTAATGTAAGACAATGAAATCTTTCATGCCATCTTCCCCAAATTCCAAAGAACCACCTATCATTCCATTCAACAACGAATACTGATTTATCTCTAAGAGTATGTTCAATTATTCTATATCGTGTCATTTCGTTATTGTATTCCTCTAAATCCATTATCGTGCTTCTTTATTATTTTCATAATATCCTTTACACTATTATCTCCAACCTTTACTGTATGATATGGAGTTCTTGTTTCATCCAATACATTTTTACATAATGTATCTATCTCAACTGATTGTTTATAATTTTGAAATCTCTCATCATCATTATGAATAGTTGTTCCTCTCTCTAATAGAATATTAATACTACTATATCTTCTATGCAAATCAATAACCATATCGTGAAATACTTTACCATACATCTCAGCAGGATATCCGTTTGTGTAATATCTATGATATATTGTAGAAAATAATATTGGGGAATCAATTATTATGTAATCAACCTTTCCATAACATTCAGCTATTCCTCTATGTTGATTTGCAAATACATAAAGTTGGTCTGATATTGCTGGTATATTATTATCCCATGCTAATTTTTTTGGAAACTCATAAGGATTATTTACCTTAATATGTTTCTTCTTCATTTTATAAGTAATTCCAGCTGCTATACCAGATTTACCTATACCAGGTCCTCCGAATAAATTAATTAACTTGCTCATCGGATATCTCATTTAATAGGTTACCCAATCTTATTCCTGCTTTGTACAATCGTTCATCAACGATTGGTAAATTATCATAAACGTAATCATATGATAGATTAGAACCGGCTTCGGTTTCATAAATCTTTGGTACATATGAATGAGATTCTTTAGACCATTCTAAAGAGTTACCTTGTTCTACTGAAGTATCTCTGAATTGAATAATAAGTTTATCCGCATATTCAGTATAACTCATTTTATAATCATCAATCATATCAGTATCCCAAAGTACATGAAGATTGGTTTCATTATCTGCTCCCTTTCTTCCTTTGAAGTTTACTTTAATTTTACTACCACCATAATCTTCTTCTCTACCAGTATGAAGAGGTTGATGAATATCACCAACCAAATGAACTAAGTATTTAAGATAGAATGATTTCATATCCTTATCTGCTGATGGTGATTTTAATATTGAAATAGCAACATCAATTATCATAATAACGTTTTCTTTCTTAACATCAATCTCATCATATTCCTTATCGATGGGTAAGTTAACGTAATGCCAACTAGCAAATTCATCAAACTCAGGATTACTTCTCATTTCATCTGCCCAAGTACTTACAACTGCAAGTGATTGACCATCTAATATTTCATTAACCCATTGTTGTGTAGTTAGAGATAATTGTCTTTGTGCAATTTCTCCAACTGTTCTATGTCCTATTTTACCCCAAGCCGTAACTTCTCCAAAAGAACTTAGGAGTAATATAGATATTATTAATAGTAGCTTCTTCATTGTAACATTTTTATAAGTGAATAAAGATAACCACAAATCCCTACTACGTTTAATAGGGATAGGTTATATTGTTTTGTTAATTGTGTTTGAATTGTTATTAATGAAAGTGCCACCACCATTCCAACCTTTCCACTTATTGAATCTATGAAAAAAGGTGATACCATCATTAATAATGTTCCGAAGTAAATTACTCCGTATTTGTAAAGTTTCTGTGTTTGTTTCAATCTTTTAGTGATAAAATGTAATCTTTTAATCTATCTTTAGGTGCCCAATCCAATCTATCCAAAGTATCATCATTTTCTCTACAAGTTGATTTATAATTACCTGGTTGGTCTGGAAGGTGTACCTTACTTAATTCTCCAAATCTTTCTTTAAAGAACGAAAATACCTCATTAATTGAGTAGTTCATACCAGTTCCCAATTCCCAAGCATCTTCATGCTTCTCATTGTTAGTACCAACTTTGTACAATGCATCTACAATATCAACAACATGAGTGAAATCTCTACGTTGTTCTCCATCAGATACAATGGTAATTGGTTGTTCCTTTGAGACTTGGTCTCTCCAAATTCCAATTACAGCAGCCCATGTCCCATCCACTAATTCGTTTGGTCCATATACATTATAGAATCTACATATTTCAAAATCACATCCATATGCAGTTCTATAAGATTTAAATACATTCTCACCTATTTGTTTACAAGTTGCATAAGGTGATGTTTGTGGATTACACCATCGAGATGATGAACCAGCATATACAACTTTAACTTCATTTACTCTAGCCCATTCAGCAACAACGGAACAACCGCCAGCATTAACCCTAAATGTTTCAGCAGGGTCATCAAATGAAGGTTGGATTCTACTCAATGCTGCAAGGTGATAACATAAGTCAAACGATTCACCTTTCCAATACATTAAGTTTTCTATATCTCCATACACATAAGTACATCCTTCAATCTCATATTCCTTCAATCCAGTTGAAAGGTCATCAATTGAAATTACTTCGTGTCCTTCAGATAGTAATCTTTTAATCAAATTCGAACCGATAAAGCCGTTCCCGCCTGTTACTAAAATCTTCATATAGCTTTTTAAAATTTATAAGTTAGCTTTCCAAATACAGTTCTCCCATTTTGAAATTTAAGAAACTCACTATTTGTAAAGTTTAATATATTATTAGAACCTACACCAATTGTGTATTTTCCAAATTGTTTTGTTACAATTCCGTTTAATAATGTGTGTTGAGGTATGAACTCATTTTCATCTTGTGTACCACCACCATCAATATCTCTAAAGAAGTATTCTGATTTGTGTGTAGCGTTCAATACAAATGTGTATTTATCAAATGTAGTATAAGATGCTGATAAGTTAGTTAAGTGTTTTGGTCTTTCTCCTAAGAAGAACTCAGTTCCATCACCTTTAATAGCTTCAGTTTCTAAGTATTGATAAGAACCATCTAATCTCAATCCACCTTTTTGATACAATCCTTCAAATTCAATTCCTTTAAATGTTGCATCATTGATATTTGTGTATCCAAATAATATCGTTTGATTGATAAATTGTCCAACAAATACCGATTCAATTAAATCAGTTGTGTTTGTTTGAAATACATTAACACCAATTTTACTTCTTTGGTTTATCTTATACGATACTCCGAAATCATAAGATACAGAAGTTTCGGCTGATAATGAATTAATATCATTGATATCATATGTTAAGAATGCTATTTGGTTGTTTGATTGATAAAAGTTAATTTCATCTTCTATAAGTTCAGAACCTAATACATAGAACCCTTGTGAGTATCCACCTAAAGTAAGATACATTGTTCTAAAATCAGGTACTCTGAATCCACTACCAATTGATGTATTGAATGAGAATTTACCTACATCGTATTTAGCAGATATCTTTGGTGAGAAGTTAGAACCGAATTCAGAATAACTATCGAATCTACCACCAGCTATAATATTTAGTTTACCTAAGTTAAGATAGTGTTGTAGATATCCAAATGATGAACCTAAATTTCTTTCACCACCATATCTCTCAGTATCATAAGTGTAATCTCTCATACCAAATCCTAAAGTAGTTTGATTCTTCTCATTCCAATTATAAGAATTAATCATCTCAGGTTGGAATATGTTTTGTGTACTCTCATCTAATCTTTCAACATCTTGTCCAAAGAATTCAAATGATGCTTTGTTAGAATTACTAAAAGATGAGTTTGATAATTTGATTTCACTCACATACTTACCAAATACTCTTTTATAGTTTAAATCTAAGATTAAGTTATCGGATGTATTTTCCTCAGTAGTTTCAATTAATTGACCAGCTGTATTCGTTTCCGTTACAGTTTCTCCTTTCGAATCTTTATTAAAGTAATTAGCTGATAATGAGAATGTATTTACACCATCACTATATGTACTTCTATTTGAAATGTTTAATAAAGAAGATGGTAGAACAGTCTGACCATATGTATTTGGGTCTGAATCGAATCCATCTGAGTTTCCTAATGTTACCTTAGATACGTTCTGAAATTTATCTTTACCAAAGTTTCCACTCAATCCAATTAAAGATGTATTGTTAGTTCCATATTGAGTATTCAATTGGAATGATGGTTTACCACCTTTCTTAGTAATGATATTAACTACACCACCAATTGCATGATTACCCCATAGAGATGACATTGAACCTTTTACGATTTCAACTCTTTCTACATTTGCTAAATTGATATTGGATAAATCCAACGCTCCACTTTCTCTTCCAGCTATTGGAACTCCATCAATCATTACCAATACATACTCAGATGAAAGTCCTCTTAATTGAAATCCTCCACTTTTCATTGGTGCTACTTGAATACCTTTTGCTTGTAAAAGGTCTTGCATCGTAATTAAATTCAATTGTTCTATTTCCTTTTTTCCAATTACTTCAGTTGGAATAGGGGAATCTTCTAATGATATTTCACTACGAGTTGCTGTGATAACAACTTCCTCTAATTCAGTTGTTTTCTCAGTTTGTTGCGAGAATACCGATGTACTCAATCCCAACATTACTAATAATAGTATTTTTTTCATTTTGACTTATTTTTATTTATGTTTACTAATATACGAATAATATTTTAATTATCCAAATAAATCCAATCTTTATATTTTTCGGATTTAATTTTCTGTCTTACCCTTTCACCACTAAGTTTTAAATCCTTACTAGCTTCATGTATTGAGATGTATTTTTTATCTCCACATTGTATGGTTTCTGAAAAAATATGTAATCCACCTGCTTTATCTGATAAATCCCATAACTCTTCCATCTCTTTATATGATAAGTTCCAATCCTTTGGTTCTACTCTTTTCCAATGTCTGAATTTTGGATTGTTTGATTCAAACATATTTCTACATTGTTGTTCATGAACATCATCTAACAACTCACTTACTTGTTGAGGTGATTCAAATGGAATATCACAAACTACATATTTTATCTCAGGTCTAGTCTCTTCTCCTATTATCTGCCAATCCTTATATTTTGATTTTCTACTTATACATCTTCTCTTAACTTCAGAAGCTACCAACTTATTTGGTTCTATATCAATAGCAGCATGTCGGAATGTCAAGTATTTTGTACCATTTACTTGACACGTTGGTTCTCCTCCTTTTATTTCTTCAGTAGCAATGTCTGGATTTCCTTTAACAAATATTAAGATGTTTTGATGTACCGATGGTATCTTTCGGTTTCTATCGAAGTACGTTTTACCTACTCTAGATGCTTGGTGTTGGGAATTAAACAAAACCATATCGTTATAGAAATGTAATCCGTGAGCTTCACACATCTGTATTGTTTTACTCACTAACTTTCGATAGTTACCTATTGAGTAATTTCCAGTCGTTGAAGGATTTCTTACCTCACTAACCACAATACCAAAGAATCGGTTTTGTTTTAATTGAAGTGTTGATTTATAAATAATTTTATCGAACTTGATATCGAAGTTTCTTTCACTCATATTAGAAAGGTCGTTCATATCATCAGAATACACTTCTAAATCATAATAAGGAGGGCAGGTAAATACAAAATCATAGTCGTTATCTAAAAAGAAAATTTCTTTATCAGAATCTCCTATAATCCAATTTGGTTTTTTTGATTGTTTTTTATTTGCTAGGACTTGTTCTTCGGATAGTTCGATTCCATCGTAATGGAACCCCATCTCTTCAGCTACTATTCCTCTAACGGAACCTCCAGCGAATGGGTCTAAGATTTTTCCACCTTTAGGTACGAACCAATCATACATCAGTTCACAAAGAACCGGGTCAAAAATAGAAACATTTGAATTAGATTCCCAAAATTGAGATTTGGATTCGATATCCTCTCTACCCAATTCCGATTGAATTCCATAAGTGGTAATCCAATAATCTTTTCTTTGTTTCCACTCCTTCGTTCTTGTATCTAAAACCGAAAATGGTGTAATCATTATAACTTATTTTTGTTCTTACTTAATCACAATCTACTTCGTACTCCTCCCAACCTTTAGTTGGCTTAGCGTTAGGAAATACAAATTTTCTACAACTTCCACTTTCTTCAAAGTAGATGTGTTTTATCATATGAGTTGGTATCCATCCCTTAGTAGGAAGAATTTCAAATCCTTCATTCCATTCTAAAGTAACGGTAATCGTTAAATTTTCGATATCATCCCACTCTCTTTCTTTTTCTTCTAACAATCTCCATTCACCTCTATTAAGGTATTGGTCTTGAAGAGCACAATTTAAAAAAGAAAACGTTTGTTTTAAATTTTCTTTTGAATCCGAATAAGTAGCCGCAGGTGCAAGATGTCCCTTATCCCATACGTTATTGTAGTAATCCGCATTATTAGAAGTTACTACATCGGATTCCGTATAAAAGTTCATTGAACCTCTATCTACATTTTTTGGTCTATTAGTAGAGGTGTACACCAACTTTGTGGGTTGTTCCTTCACTTCAGAGTACCAAACTTTGAATACCGCATTTTCGATGATTACCTCATCCCTTAACTCAGGCTCTACGATTTGAGCATCCACACTACAAGAGTAGAGGAGAACCATCGTTAAAATTGTTATTAATCTTTTCATTTATTTAGTTTTAGGTTTATGGGTAAAAAGGAAAGAAACCCATTTCTACGGATTTCCATATGTTCTCCCCCACTTGGAGAATGAATTCTTCTATTTGTTTTTTAGTTATCTTAACCATCCCTTTAGATAGTTTAAACGATTGTGATATAGCTTATGGCAACAATTACAATCATTGGTGGTGGACATCCATCTTTTAAATGTTTTGAGGTGGGTATCCCTTTCGATTAAATCCCTTTCCCATTTGGGCTGGATTCCGAAGTTGTGCTGGATAATGTAAATAAAATATGATATCTTCATTATTTATATCAAAAACTGATTATTTTAAAATACTAATAAGTATGTTTTATTATTGCCTATAAGTATAAGTATTAACAAACTATCAAAAAAATCAAGGTTCCGACTCCCCCACCACCATAAAACGATTTTAAGGGGTGTTAATTCCCATATTCCTCATATCCACCATCCCAATCGTAATTACTATTACTATTTCTAGAAGCTTCATTTGGAAAGTCTACACCATCTATAACATCTTCATCCCCTCCATCGTTATCGGTGTTGGGTTCGTTCCATTCATCATTGAAATACATAAAAGCCCATTCTTTTTTTACCATACTTAATATATGTTAACTATTATTTTTGCAATTCCACCTTGTCTCATAACCGGCACAACCATATCACCATTGACTGGATTAATTAATAATCTACCCTCATCTAACATTTTGTTTTGACGAGGAGTTAACCCATCTAATATCTTTTTAGTTATTAGAGGGTCTTTTATTAAGTCATCATCGGTAATATAATCGTAAATATTCATTTAATAATTTGGTACTACTGAAAGAACACAACTACCTAAACCTTCATGTGGTGATTGTTCTGGTTGGATTGATTCGATTTTCCATTTCATCTTTTGGTAAGTAATACTACCACCAACTGATAAACAAGGACCTCCTTCGAAATCAAACATAGTAATGTGTCCTTCATCATTCTGAGCTTGTCTTGAGAATTGTGTTTCTCCCATAACTCTTAATCGGTCTGAACCGATTTTCTCAACAGTTCTATCTAAACCGTATCTACTTTTTACAATTTCCATTTTACTTATTGTTTTCGTTCTCTTCGAACATTTTTAATTTTTGGTTAAAATCAAAGATTAACTCTTTGTATCTAGCCTCACTATTATATATATTATTAAAATTATTTATTAGATTCATTACTGAACCATTCTTTAAATGAATATAATCTGCTGATTTAATACTCTTATATACTTTCATATATGCTTCCATCATCATCTTAATCCTTTTGTTGTTGTTCTACCCAATGCGATTGCTATCTCTGATGGTGTTGTTCCCATCTTACATTGTTTCTTATACCACCAATACATATCTTCGGTAGTACCTTTTCCTCTCTGCTTTTCCAAACATTTTTCCCACAAATCTTTTCCGAACTCCTCAGTCAATTCTTTTCTTAATTGATGTAATCTAGTCTGTTCTTCTTCGATTCCAACTTCCATCAACTTATTTTGTTTGATTCGTTTCATCTTAGCATATTCATGAGCCTCTACTTTCCTATCATTTATATCAACAATCAAAGATGTTTCCATATAGTGATTATACATCTTATTGTATAATTTTTCGTTATCATCAGCTTCTCTGAAGTATGGTGAGTATTCAAAATCACCATTCCTAATCTTCAATAGAAGTGGGAACTTTGATTTTAAAGGTCTCTTTCTATACTTACCTTCTGTGAAATATCTGAACGGATTATAAGCCATATCTTTAATTTATTATATAATGTACTTTTATTTATACAAATATACGAAAAAATGTTTAATTAAACAAACATTATTTAATCTTTTTCTAAAATCTTTTTAAGTTGAGATTCATTAAGTACCTTTTTCTTTTCGGTATTTTTCTTAACTTCTTCTTCAGTTGGGATACGATAGTTATCTACTAACGCTTCCATCCAATCTTTAGTTTGTTTACTCATTATTTAATATTTAATTGTTTTATTTATCTAATCTTACACCACAAAATACAGGAAATCTTAATGAACCATCATCAGTAGTTTCAAAGTATCTAACTTCTGCGGTTTTACCTATATACTCTTCTTTATTATTTAAGATATCCTCTCTTTCTTCGTGAGATAATCTAGCTCCAGTCTTTACAACTTTTCCGTTGTATTCTATCCAAATAGTTCCGTGAGTTGGAATTGCATCATTAGGTGTAATATCCACAATTGGAACAGCTACATCAAAGAACTTTTTATACTTCAATAAGTTATCACTTCTACCATTAACTTTATATCCATCAGTTCCCCATCGTATCATTATACCTTCATATCCTTCACTCATAAATTTCCCATAATAAGCTTCTAACTCTTCTGGGTTATTGATTTCTACCAATGGAACTACTTCTATATTTAGTTTGTTCTCTACTATGGTTTTCAAATCTGAATATCGTTCTATAAATGGTTTATCTGAAATCATATCATATACATGGTATTTCACATTTTCAGTTTGACCTTCTCTATATTTCTTTATGATTTTCATATTCTCTTGAAATGTCAATCCATGTGCATATAGTTCACCATCGATATAATCTTCAATTCCTTCCAAATCAGATTGAATGTGTTTCAGAGTAATAATTTCTTTATTTGCTCTTGAGATTAATTTACCATCATTTCCCAAACCTCTCATACCATCTAATTTTGGTTGAGCGTAGCAAGGGAATTGTACTTTCTTTTCTTTTTTGAAATAATCGTTAGCCAGCATAGGTAGGATTACCTTAACACTTTTAGCTTCTTCAATAGTTTTGAAATATCCCTCTCTTAGTTTCTTAACTATAAGAGCTTCAGCTTCAAATTCAGATTGAGTTACTTCAGTAGTTTCGTTTACCTTTCCGATGTTCTTCGGTTTACACAACTTCGTATGTTCTACCTTTTTACCATCTAACAATCCAGATGTTTGGATTAAATTACCTTCGTTGGTAGTTACTTCCAATACTCTTACTTTTCCTTTACTATCTAATTTGTATATCTTCATATCTTATTTGAATATAAAAGTCAGTATCCAATGTTTAATAGTATCCCACTTAGTATCATTACCCCATAGCATTGAATCTTCAATATCCATTAGTTCATTTAAAAGTGGTGTTCTTAGGAATAGAAAATCTCCACTAAATGTGAAGTTTTTATCTGCACCATTGGGTAGTGTCCATGTCATCTTTAGAAGAGAACCTTCTGAAAGATTGTATTTAACATTTAACAAATCAAATCCCCAACCTTCCCATGTGTTATTAATGAAAATAATAAGTGGTGATATTGTTATATGTGTTTTTCTAAATTTCCAATTTATCTTTTTTAACATTTAATAGGTTTTAAATTAATTAAATGAGATTGGAGGGGAATTGAGAGTTCCCCTCTTTTCTCTGCGTAATTGATTAACCCTAAAACATCGGAATCTCATCTTCCGAATTCGTTTCGGTTTCCTGCTCATTGAAGAGAGCTTCACCCTCATCCTTCACATACTTCTGAACTAATTGTTTAACATAAGTTCGTTCAGAATCAACTCCACCATCGTTAGAGAAGAATGGGAAGATTGAAATCTCAGCGGATTCGAATAAATCGAAACCATCATAAATCAATCCAGCCATCTCAACACTAGCACGAGTGGAAACCATTGCAGTAACTTTACCAGCATCACTCATCGATTGAGTTCGAGTGTGGTGTGCTATCTCAGCAACTGCTTTTAAATCTTCTTCGTTCACATCAGGGAACATAAACTTCAACAATCCGAATTCTTGCTCATCATTAAGAACATCCATCTCAATGGTTACGAATCGGTCAAGAATCGCTCGGTCAATAACTCTAGTCGAAGTGTATTCGTTACCAATGTTAGCCGTAGCGATGAAAGTAACACCTTCAGCTACATTAACAATTGGAGAACCTTCAGCCTCATCTAATCGTAAGTATCGTTGTCCACCATCTAATACTGTCATCAAAATGTTCCAAGCATCAGGGTGAGCACGAGATAACTCATCTAATAGAATCACAGCGTTAGGAGTTTTGATTGCTTTAACAAACGATGATTCTGAAAAGTAAGTACCATTCTTAGAATCGAATTGTGTATTACCAATCAACGTTGCTCTCGCATCTTGCGTTGCTCCTAAGTTGAAGTAAAAATCAGGACGGTCTAATGCTTTTACCAATGATTTGGCGGCCATAGTTTTACCACAACCAGCAGGTCCTGTCATCATAATATTCTTAGCTCGAACTGCTGAACGAATTAAGTATTTCCACTTTAAATCAGTCATCACCAATTCCATTGGTTTTAGGTTAACTGAACCATTGTGGATAAAATCTTTAATAGCCGTATGGTCTGATTTATCTTCATACTGAACTCCACCACCTTCGGTAGCCATTGGAGCCACTAAGTTGTTGTAAACATCCATACCAACTTTTCGGTAAACTTTCTTACCATTCTTTTGAACATAAGCTTGGAGAGCTTCTCCAGCCTCATAAGCGCTCTTCCGAGTACCAGTTCCGATTCCCATAGTACCAACTTTGATACCTTTAGAATCAATCAATTTAAATGAGTTACCAAATGCTTCCACTTTGTAAACTTCATTTTTTACGAATCCAACTTTGAAATCTGTCATAATTTTATTTGTTTTAAGGTTTAACGTTTTGGGGAAATCACCCCCACTCAATTACTATACTAATATAAGAAAACTTTTTGAAACATGCAAGCTTTTTCTTACTTTTTTTTAAATTATTTTGTTAAAAACAATTGGTTCATTGTTTTGGTTATCTGAGATACATTTGTAACATCGATAAGTTTAGCTCCTTTACCATACATCTTTTTGAATCCAGCAGATGGTTCACCATTCTCAGGAACCCATTGTTCAACGTAGTAAGATAAAGTCTTAATTCCCATACTTTCAATTTGCTTAACCATTTTTTTAGTATGTTCAAATGCCATATCACCAGAATAGTAAAGTTCATTATTACCAAAGTAAGGTTCACCATCCGAAATATTAAGGAAGTAAGAATCCATATCGTTTGTACTTCCTAAGAAGTTCTTCATAATAGCTTCGAAACATAATCCTTCAGGAGTAGTTCCAGTTGAATGAAGTGTTGGGAACATTTGTTTTACCTTAGAAAACTTATCAATCTTAGAATCGTAAGCCATTACTATATAAGGATTGTTGTTGGAAGTAGTTCTAAACGTTACCTGAATAGATAGGTTTTGAATCATATCAACAGCTTTACAAAGTGCTACCACATTTGTTAAAGTGTTAGTCCACTTATCACCACCCATAGAACCACTAGCATCAATCGATACGTGAAGGTTAGCTTTCTTATAAGAATCAGTTTCAATATAAGAGAAAACATTCTCGTTTCCAAATCCTAATGAAGCAATCATTCTCTTATCAATTCTACCATGCTTTTGGCGATTAAAGATAGTTGAACGGTCCTCACCTCTTACTTGAAGTTTCTTTCCTAAGATAGTTCCAATTCTAATACCTTCAGCAACATTGGATTCAAAAGTTCTTTTGATTAGACCATCTTCTTTCTGATTCCACCAATTGTTATGAGTCATTGGAAACATTTCTGATTCTAATAATGATTTAGTAAGTTTCTTAACTACGATACATTGTGTACCTTTGTAAACTTTACCCCAACCATTCTGAAGATTTGAACCAACATTGGTAACTTCAGAACCACTTTCATCAATTGCTTTAAGATTTTGATTATCTTTTTTTGAGATGGTTTTCTTACGAATATCACCATCCATAAAATCTTTTTGTTTTTGGATTTTCTTTTTAAGAAGGTCTTTTTGTCTATCAGTTAGTTTTACTTTTTCAGTTTCTTTACCAGCATCTGAATCAGATACATCAGAAGGAGTTCCCATATCATCAGGTGTATTCTCAACTTCCATACCACTACCACCATTTGAAGGTTCATTAGAACCACCAGAAGGAGCCGAACCATTCATTGAGTTAGATAAATCTTCAAACTCTTCATCAGTCATATCTCTAGCCTCATCCGAACCATTACCATTTCCACCTTCACCATTTTCGGTTTGTTGTTGGTTATCATCATTTCCCTCACCTTCACCATCTTCAGATGTTGGTAAGTTACTCATAATGATTTGGAATACCTTCAGAGCGATTTGGAACGCATCTGATGAGTTTTTTAATCTACTGATACTACCTAACCCAATTACTTTGTAAATCTCTCTAAGACCATTCAAAGCGTTTAAGTCAGTATTTTTGTTATGTAAGTTGATAATTCGGAACATATAAGAATCAACACTCTCTTCAGTATGTTCATCTGAAAGAAGAGCTTTATCAATCAACTTATCATTAAAGTACTTATCGTACATTTTTCGGTAGTAATCTCTATAACCTGGAGCTGAATCAAATACAAACTTATCAATTCGTCTATCTTCAACTACATTCCATAAATCTTTTACGATTTTGATAGGATTTGTAATACCTTTTTTGATTGCCCCATCCTTAATATGCTGAGGAACTAAGTTGTAGATATCACTAAGTAATTGAAAATTAGAAAGTTTAATGTGAGAACCTTCATGCAATGCCAACCCAACAGCAATATCGAAATCTTTAGGTTCAATAATGTTAGAACCTATAACAACCGATTTACCATCAGTATAAGAATCACCTCTTTGATTGAAGTTAACATCAATTTGGTCATTGGTTACAATATTTACGAAGTTTGAGATAGCTCTCTTAGATGCTGAGAGTTTGTAGAGGTCATGTGATTTCTTCTCTACATCGTTCATTGTATTAACTACAATATCTTCATCTTCCCAGTCTGAAAGCCAGTAAGAAGAATTTCCGTATTTACTCATATTTTAAAGTTTTAAGGTTTATATTAATGGAGCTACAATCACTCCCAATCAATTACAGTACTAATATAAGAAAAATATTTGAAACTACCAAACTTTTTCTCATGTATTTTTAATAAAATTTCTTAGTTATTTGATAATCAGATGATGAAAGGGATTGCCACCAATCATGTGCTACATCTTCAATAGGTACATCTAAACTCATATCGATATCACCATCTTCTAACATTGGGAATACAATTCCTTTATCGTAGTTTAACCAACTACCAACAGATTCTAATTTAATCATCCTGTCCTCACAGAATATCCAAGGGTTTTCAAAAGTTCCTTTAGCGTGTTTCATTTCTTTCATATTTTAGAGTTTCTCATTAATCAATTACAACTCTAATATACAAAACTTTTTTGAAACATGCAAGCTTTTTGTTATTTATTTTTGATTATTTTTAATAATCTTCGTAAGAGGGGAAATCTGATTCCATTTCATCAAGTAAAAATAATAACTCTTTTCGAGCTTCTTCTACCATATTAAAATCTTCGTATGAAATAGCTTCCTCCAACTTTTGCATAATATCTCTAATTCTATCTTCCATAGTTAAATCAATTTGTTTGAGTTAAATATACGTTTTTTAAAATTTCAGACTGTTTTTAACAGAAGTTGTCCAAATAATATCCTTATTAGGTATAGATTTGACAAAAGTTGATGGTAATATCTCTTCTTCTACATCATCCCGTCTATCATAGATTTCATTAGGGATTCCTTTACAATATCTAGTTATTGTTAATCTATTCTTAAAGAATCGTATGTTTAAGTTAATTTTACTTAAATGAACTCTTAGTAAGTTCTCTGGTGGAATCATATAATGTCCTTGATTAACATATTCCATTATATTAAGATATGTAGATGCATAATAATCCATTAATTTAGGTTTTGCAAATCCAAATATATCACATACACCATCAGAATTTTCCCAATTGGTAGTTTTTACTCTACCAGATGGTACATTTAAATAATCATTTACCATAATATCCAAATCACCATCTATGAACATATCTGTTCTACCTCTGATAACAATATCATAGCTGATATTTAGATTCTTAGATAGCATATTTGTTTTCCAAATTTTATACCACATAGATAATGTATGAAAACTTTTAGTATAGTTTTGTAGTTCAGATAATAATGTTGATGGTGCTACTATATAAGGTGTAATTACATCTAATGTAGATTTCTTAAAATTAGAATATTTTTCAAATTCTAATTCTTTAAAATTAAAAATAGATTTTAGATTATCAATAGTATCACCATTTTCTTTATTCTCATCATCCCAAAATGAACCATATACATCTATATCATATTTATCAATTAAGTTTGTCCAAAATGGTTTAGTATAATCAATATCTCTAATCAAACCAGATAAACACAATGCAATCTTTGGTTTTTTTCTGATGATTGGTTGTTTAGTATATGATAATCCTTCGAATGAATAATTAAAGTATTCTAAATCATCTTTCCATAGTTCATTCAACTTTTCTATTTGGTCTTTTCTATAAAAGCTGGAACAATTTATATTTTCATTAGTATTAGTAGGATATTTAGTAATATGTAAATTTACCATTCTACTAAATATATCGATATCTTCAGATAATCTTTCAAATCTAATAACTACACTATTGGAATCAAGTATCCAATTACCATCATTATCTTTTAGTTGTGAAAATAATGATTTTTTAAATGCAGGTGCATGAAATGGAATATTACTATCTAAATAGATATCTACGAATTTTTGGAAATCCTCTTTACTATAATTTTCAGTTGGTAACTGATGTGAACTTCTACACCAAGCCCAATCAGAATGAAAGTAGTTAAATAATAAATCAAATGGGTTTCGTATTATAGTTACCAATCTATCTGTTGGTTTTATGGAGAATGTATCCACATCTCTAGAAACTCCCCATTGTCTATTAGGATAATCCCAATCTCTCCAACCCTTTATCTTAGTGGGATATACCCAACTATGACCTACTGAACGAATAAGCCGTTCTCCATCTTTTAAAGAACCTATTTTATTATTAAAATTATCTTCAAAAAATGTAGACTTAGTTTCTGGAATTGTTATAAAAACTAAATCCATTATTTGTAATGTTTTATATAATCAGAACACACACCTAAACAATCATCAACAGGCCAATTGTGTCTTTCAGGTAATACTGCTATTCCTTTTTCTAATGGTTTAATTTTGGGATGTGCCCATATGATACCCCATGAAGTTATAGTTACATCATCTTCATCATGCCAAAAGTGGTGTAAATCAGTTTCACACATTAATTCTAATGCTGGATGATTCTTACAATGTATCCATAATTTATCAGAACGTTCATTTAACCAATTAATATCTATTTGATATTGTCCTAAATCATGTCCTAAGTATATTTTACCACCAATATACCAAATATCAACTTCCACATCATATCCCAATTCAATTGCAGAATCAATATAATCTGGTTGGTTTTCTAATTTAGAAATTCCATCTATATTTCCTCTATGTGATATTAAGTGCATATGCTCCGTGTTCTGGTAGGAATAATTTGTTTATATCAGAAATACTATAATTTTGTTCTGGTATAAATCCCTCACTCCATTGTTTATTAAATATATTTGCTACAATTTTATATGGTTCTAATTTTTTAATTTTTAATATTTCGAAATTATCTACCATTAATTGTCTACCATCCATCTTTCCCCATCTCTCTGGTTCTTTAGCCATAAGATAAGAACGGGTTAGATTTATTTCGGGTTCCCAAAATTCGTATTTTTTATTATCCATAAAATTATATACAAGTTCATTATCCATATAGAATTTAGTTTTTTCAAACATCAATTTTACATTAGATGTAGTACCTGCTATAATATGGTCTGATATGTGATATTGCATGAACTCCCAATGTCTGAAGAATATTGGTGAGCAATGTAGTTTTTTTGAGTTCATAGCTATTTCATAAGCTATGTATTCTATATTTGAGTAATATTCATCACCTCTGATTTTAATTACATAATCAGTTTCAACACATTTCAATCCATTATTTGTAGATAGGAGTTGATAAGCTATGTTTTGATGACCACCATTTTTAGGTAGTTTAGTTAATATTACATTATATGATTGAGGTAGTTTTGATAAATCAAGTTTAGAACCTATCCAAGTAGATACTACTACATTCTGAGTTGGATAGTGTTTTACAAAGAAGTCTATTGTTTCTTGCAGTATCTTACCCTGCAAAAGAATTGTAACATTTTTCATTAAGAAGTAAATCTTTTATTTTTTAAACTTTATGTTTATGTAGTTTATTAAACCCATAATAGTTGGTGCCCATAGTCCTATGAACAATGCCAACATTTCCTCTTCTAATACTAAAAATAAGAATACTGAGAATGCTATTGAGAATGCAACACACATTAATAAAATTAACTCAGATAAAGGTGGGGTAAATTTAGATTTCATAATTATTCAACATTTGGGGTATTGGTAATCTTGGTATCTAATGCCTTATTGAGTGTTTTTACTAACTCATCCAACTTTTCTATATCTTTGGAATATTTAGATTCAACTGAATCAGATTGGTTGGAGAAACGATTAATTCTATCCTCCAACCTATCTAAATCTTTTTGGTAATTATTTCTACCCAATTTAAGTTCATAACTTAATTCGGTCACTCTATTTGATAATCTTACGATTATAGTTGTTGCTGTTATTACTAATAATATTAAACAACTAAATATGATGAGATGAAAATAATCTACCGTGTCCATTAATTACTAAGATTTACTTATTATATAGTTCGTAAACTTTATTGATAAGATTTGTCTTAGTAAGTGATGATTCGAATTCAACATTGAATTCTTTTTTAGCCAAATCAACTAACTCAACTTTATTCATCCCTCTAAGAGATGATTTAGTCATTTTACCTGATTTTCTGCCTTTTCTCTTGCCACCTTTAGCCGCATCCACAACATCTTTCGATTGTTTCACAACTTCTTTCACAGCATCAGCAACATCTTTTGCTTCTTTTGCTACTCTTTTGGCTCTCTTCTTAACTTCTTTAGCAGTTTCTTTGATATCTTCGATACCATCTTCTACTACATCTGGAATTAAGTCTCCATCTCTATCAGCAATTTTACCTGCTTTTACGAAATAGATTACTACACCGGCTGCTATTGCTACCAAACCGATGATAATTAAAATAGTGTTCATAATTTAAACGTTTTATTTGATTATAAATATTAAGAGGACTAAATAAACATATGGAAGTCATCATCATTTTCTAACTGTCTCATTCTTTCAGAGTCATTTAGTTGACTGTTACCAGTCATTGATGCTAACACCATTGTTGCTAATCCAATTAATGTGTTTCGGAAATACTTTTTAATACTCGCCATATAAGGAATAAGATTTTTGGGGTTCTGGTTCTATAACTTTTTCTTCTTGTTTAATCACATAAGTGAACCCTTCTCTTGCATCCATATAAAACTGCGTATTTCCATTCTTTTGATAGATGTACTCTAATACATCTGTCAATGAATCTAAAACCAATGAAGAGTTATCTAAAGGAGTCCACCTATCTCCGGGTGGTACTCTCTTAGCAACTTTTACCTTTACCTCTTCGGTAATAACTTCTGGTTCTTTACTCATTACTCAATTACTCTAATAATTCTGCTTTCCCTTGCTCCACTTACTTTGTAGTCAATATTCACACCAGCTTCAGTAAAGTCTTTAACAACTCTTGCTTCTGCTTCGGTTACTGATTGTGCATCAACCAAGTAAATTTCTTTTTTTAACTTTGGGTTGCCGTTTTTAAGTGTGGCTACCTCCACTTCAACTGTAACTTCAAAATACTTTGCCATAATTTGTTTTTGTTTATATTAATATATATGTATTATTTAAGTAAAGATACGAAAATTAATTGAATTTACCAAATTTAATTTAAATTTAATATTCGTACTCTTTTTTGGGACCTGTTAAGTTCCCATTTATAAGAAAAGAACAATTAAAACATAACATTCTAAGGTTCTCATGCTTATGATTACATCTATCCCCATCTAAGAAATCCAATACCAATGGAACTCTGAAATCAGTTACCCTTCTTTCTTCAAATCCACAACTATTACACTTCTCCAACATATACCCATTATTGAGTAATCTCTTCTTTAACTTCCAAACTGGATAGTCTGGAAACATTCCTTTTAAAATATCATCTAAGGAGTGTGCTAATGTTCCAGGGTTTGTTCCCTTTCTTATACCAATTCCATGTGGATTTTTCAAATCTTCAAATACCCCATACTCCTTAGCGTATTTCTTATAAGTGTTATAAGATACACCTAACATTCTAGCTGCCTCAGCAGCAGAACGTGCTTTTTGTTGTACATCTTTTATTTCTGATTCTAAAAGTGGTTTAGCACCTAAACCTCTCTTTGTCCTTTGTTTTGGAGCTTTGGATAAATCTTTTGTTGGGTCAAAATTGGGGAATAGCGAATCCCCATCTGTAACATCTTCCATTTTTATATACTATTTAAAATATTCCTTCTATGTATATAAATATAGACTAATCCTTTTTTTCTACACCAAACCTAGAGAAACGATACCATAACCTTTCGTGGAAGAAATAAAGTACCATTTTAGTAATAACTTCTACACCACCTATGGTTAATCCCATTTCCCAACTACCAGTTATAAATGCAGATAGTATCATTGTATCTATCGTACCTATTATTCTCCAACTTATAGTTTTTGCAATGTGTCTCTTATAGCTTACCATCTTTTTTCATTTGATTACGAATAGATGTTGCTGAAATATCCCCAATCTCTTTTGGTGGTACGTGCTCTATGATATCATATCCTACTCCTCTACCATAATTGATAGATTCGATATCAGGTATAATGGTTGGTAATACTTTACCTGCTTCAATGAGTTCTTTTAACTCACCTTCTTTTACCATTTCTAAAATTTGTTCTGCTGTCCAAGGATTCTTTTCGTCTGGTTCAACATCTCTGATACCTAACCATACATTATATCCTTCTTTTAATCTTTCATTAATTAGCCATAGATGCCCCTTATGAAGTGGTTGCCATCTACCTGCAAAGAATGAATACTTTACTTCGGATGAGGAAGATTCTTTATCTGCCCTCGCTTTTACATTTGCCATTGATTTGATTTAGCGGTTTATAACTTTTGTTTGTCTCTTAAATAAGATACTATTTTTGTGAATGATTGTTTTGGATTATCTTTAGTTGTATCCACATCGAAGAAATCTTTTTGTGGTGCTACATAATCCTTTGAATGAAAGTGGTCTCTTTCTCTTGCTTCTGAACAATGTACATAAAACTCTTCGAAATTATCTAAACCGATTCTCTCTTTGAATTCTTGTCTTAACCACTCATAGGGTGCTACTAATGATACAACTACATCACAACCTTTGCTGGATAGATATTCAGCTAATAGTTGAGCCCTTCTGATGTTGTTGATTCTTCCTTGTTCGGTGTAATCTTTATTAATGGTTAATGCTCTTAAGTCATCACCATCTACGTGAAATACATCCTTTCTCCAATTTCTTTTCTCGGTTTGAAGAAGTTCTACTAACATTTTTCCGAGTACAGTTTTTCCATGTGCTGGTTGACCTGTAAGCCAATAGATATTACCTTTTGCCATAACTTGATTTTAATTGTTACTAATATACGAAATTAATTTGGATTTACCAAACTTATTTTTTCTTTTTCCAACCACCACCGGCTGCTTTATATTTCTTTGCTGCCCAACCATTAGCGTATGCTGATGGATAAACATCGAATTTCTTTTTTGCTTGTGCTTTATAATAAGACCATTTTGATGGGTCTGTTGGTACGTTTTCTTCTACAAATAGATTTATTTTTTCATCAATAGATACTGATTCTGAAAATAATCGTTTACCTGTACTATCTTCTATATGAACAACTGCATCTTTATGTTTGTGATAATTCTTTACTACATTAAATGCAGCAGGAACTGCTTCTGGTGTTTTGATATTTAATACTTGCTTTATTACTTTACCATCCTTAACAACAACCAAAGATACAGGATAACTCCCCTTTTTAGCTGCCTTATGAATTACACCTCTTGTTGCTTCAGTCATTGGATTACCACCTAATTTGATGATATCATTATCAATCTTATTTAACTCCTTACCATATCTATCAGCAATCTTACCACCTTCCGGTTCAGCTTCTTGCTCCATATCGCTCATTACTTGAGCTCTTTTCTTTTTAAGTGCTTTAATCTTTGTAGCGTTTTTAAGTGCTTTATAATCAGGATTAATTTTCTTTTCTTTTTCAACCTTCTTAGCAGCATCTTTATTTCTTTTCATTTGAGCTGCTCTAAGTTTAATCATAATTGGGTCATTGATACCCATCTCATTGATTCCCTCATATATTGATTTAAGATACTTAATGAAATCTTTATCATTTTTCATCTTCTTAAATTCACTATCTTTAAATACATTACTTACAAAATCTCTAACATCTTTAGAATCTTGTCTGATTGCATCTATTAATGACATCATTCCTTCATCTATTGATTCAAATGTTTTCTTCTTAGATTTAGATACAATTTTTAAATCCTTTTCTTTTGCTAAGATGTATTTTTCAAATCTACCATCTTTACCTAAGTTAACTTTGTATTCACCATTATCATATCTAACTACATCACCAACAAACTTTTTCTTACTCTTAGGGTCTATGTATTGAACTCTTGCATCGTAGAACTTTGGATTTATTTTTTCGTTTACTGATTCATCTATTTTGTATTTATAGATTACATCGTTTCTATCTTTTAGTTTAGTTTTACTATTTTGTAAATCATAGTTTGCGTTAGCAGTTGTTGCTTTTGCAAACTTACCATTCTTTAAATAGAATGTACCAATACGAGAATTGTTATCATCAGTTACATAGAATGTTGCGTTTTTCTTTTTCTTAGATAGTGCAACTATATCAGTAAGATTTTTAGCTTTTATAAAAGAACCATATCCTTCGTTTACCGATTCTTTTTTGAATCCACTATCTTCTCTATATCCTTTTTTCAAAAGTTCACTTCTAAACTTCTCCAACTCTTTTTTATTTTTAAGAATTTGGATACCATAGAAATCACTACCATCTTTGTGTTTTGATTTTCCATCGTGATACGATATTGTGTATTTTGCTGAACCAACTCTATCTTGTTGGTAAAATCTTTTCTTTCCTTCGTCCATAGTTTCGTTTGTTGATTCTTTTAATGGGTTCATATTTTTATCAGTAATGATATATGCAGAACCACCACCTGGAATTCCTTTTTCCATATCTCGTAATCTCTTTACTTCTTTTTCAGCATCTTTAAATGTTCTGAATTCTTTTGGTGGTAATTTTTTATCTCTTTTTAAATCATATCCACCAACTAAAGATTTACCTCTTCCTCTACCTTGATTACGAGTAATGTAGTATTTAGCTTCGTTTACTGATTCATCAATACCTTTCATTTTCTTTTGAACTATCATGGTAATACCACCCAAGTCCTTTGCCCACTTTTCAGCATCTTTCTTATCTTTATAAGCAGCAGTTGTTACTGGCTTTACACCTTTCTTTGGTGAATGTAATACAATATATGCTTCGTTTACATTTTCTCTTTTCATAAGTTTATGTGCCATATGAGCCATACTAACAACACCACCCTTAACAAACTTATCTTTATTAGATTGTTGTTTAAGTGCATCATATACTTGAACCATTAGGTTTGCAGATTGCATATCTACTCTTACTTTCTTCTTTGATTTAGTATCAACTACTAAAGAGTTTTGTTTATCTTTTACAATTTTTCTTAATTGAGTAATTACCTCAGGTTCTTTAGCTTCGTTTACTACTGATTCTTTCATATTTGATGTGATTGATTCTGGTGCATTACTCTTTACCCAATTAAACAGTTTATTTTTCCAAACTTTTTCTGCGTAAATTCCACCTTTTTCTTTTTTAAGAGGTAGTGAAAGGAATCCCTTTACATTACCATTTATTACCTTCCCATCTTTATCTTTAAAAAATACAGTATGTTCTGGATTGTTTAATATAACATCCACTCTACCATTCATTCCTTTAGGTAATGCTTTTGTAATAATTCCCCAAATAGTGTTAGATGCACCCTCATGTGTTTTTAAAAGGATATCTTCAGGTACCATTCTTGCTCTGTTCTTATTATTGTACATAGCAGTTACATAGTTTGTAAGTACCCAAGTTAAATGAACATTTTCTGGTTTGTATCCTACTTGTTTTAATTTAGGAAGTATTGAAGTGATATCACTTATATCTTTAGCAGTGATATCAAATAATATATTTGGAAGAGTTTCAGGATTATTTTTACCTAGTAGAAGTTTTTCTAAACTAGCATCTTTAATACCAATTGCCTTTACTAAGATATGAAGTGCATATACATGGTCTGGGTTCTTTAGATTAAAGTTTTGTAATTTATACCCATCCTTTTCGATTTTTCTAATTAAATCTAAATCTTTAAGTTTGATATTTCTACCATACTTTTTTAGGATACTTCTGATATCTAATTTACCTAATCTATTTAAGATTTGGATTTGTTTTTTCATTTCATCTACATCTCTAATTTTGAAAGATGCTGAATCTACGAAGTTACTAATAGCGAATCCTTTTCCACTACCAGCTCCACCTGCCATAAAAACGATTTGTCCATATGGTTTTCTATTACCATATGTTATTAACTTTTCGTTTAGAATATCTTCTGTTATTTCTTCAAATACCATATCTTCGTTTTTCTTTTTACCAGCACAATGAGCCTTTTGACTGAAACCTTTTGGGTTATTACAATCTATTGATTTCTTATACTTCTTACTCCAACCCATTTACTCTATAAATATATATAAAAAACTTAAAAAATTGTTATTTTGTTGTTAGTTTAATACCATTTTGTAAAAATCCCGATGGAACGTTTTTTAGAATAGTTGGTTTATCAGCATTATGTTTATTATGTAGTATCTTAGTAACCCCTCCTAATAAACTTCTTCTATCCGTCCAATCATTATTAGCACCAGATGTATATAAGGTAGTATCACCACTACCATTGGTTAATGATTGTTTTATAGAATATGGTGTTGCTAACGGATTTGCTTGTAATAATAATGCAGCCATCCCTGCTACTTGAGGTGCTGCCATTGATGTTCCACTTATATTACATTGACGATAATTGTTATCAAAATAATATGCCGAATCACTAAATTTGTTTGTGTTAGAAGTACAACTCATAATATTAGTACCCGCTGCATATAAATCAACAGCCGGTCCACATTCTGATGAAAATGCTTTCTGGTCTTTATTAGAACCATCACCATTTGTTGCTGAGTTTAGAGCTGAATCTAAATTACCTACTAAAATAGCTCCATCTGCGGTTGGAGATGAACCTCTATGATAATACTGAGGAGTTCCATTTGATGTGTAATAGTTGTTGTAATCAGGTCCACCAGGTACATCACATTTATTACCTCTATTTCCAGCTGCAATAGTTACATGAATACCAGCTTCAATCATTTCTTCAACATCAGTATCAACTGATAATACTCTTAAATTAGCTGCATAAGTTGAACCATCATATATGTTATAGTTTAATCCGAAATCATCTTCTCTTTTGGTTGATGTATCTATATCAGTTCCAGTATATGATGTTCCTCTATAATTTATAGCTGTTAATGATGCATTAGTATAAGTTGTAAGATATCCCCAACTCATATTAACCACAGTTGGATTAGGTACACCAGTTTCTGGGTTATCTACTTTATTATTATGCCATCCTTTAATTACATCAAAACAATCAGTTGTTGCAATACCAGTACTACCATCAGTAGAACCTTCTAAACCATTTACTTTTACAAAGTAAACATTGGCGTTTTTTGCAACACCATAATTTAATCCAGCAGCTATCCCTGCACAATGAGTACCATGTCCATCTAAATCTCTATCGTGATTTGAATTTTGAGTTCCAGTTACACCACTTAGGGAATACCAATCAATAGTTACAGTTCTCTCAACACCATCAGTACCTTTAAATTCTGAATGTGCGAATTCAACTCCACTATCTTGAATTACGATATCAACATTAGAACCATCTAATGTATATGTGTAATCTTCTGAAGTTGTTGAAGTACCACCATAATTGTTAGTTTTGGATTTATGTCTAATTAATCCCCAATTTAAAAAATCACCACTATCGGAAGTGGTTTTAGTAAAATTTCCAGTTTGAGTTACTCTGTGTTCTATAATGATATCATCTCTGAATTCGGGTGGTATCTCTACCCCTTTAACTCTACTATCATTTCTCAGAGTTGTTACCTCTTCAGCTGATAAAGTGTACCATGATTGTCTTGGGGAATTTGGTCTTAGATTTGGAGAATCAACTCTACGATTGGGAATGTGTAAAGTACCACCATCATCTGATAGTTCCATATCATCCCAAAAGGATTGGTAGTCAACACCCTTATGTAATATAACGTTATACGTTTCCATTTATCTAATTTTAGTACAATGCTGTCCATTGGAGTCCATCCCAAAACCAAGGTTTAATGGATGCTCCACCACTACTACTTACCATTAAACTACCACTTGGTGGATTTGATGGAAGTGTTGTTCTTTCTGGTAATGTTAATACATCTGAAATAGTTACATTGATACTTGAACTTAACAACATTGAACCAGATGATAATATGTTTACATTTGCAGCATCAATAGTTGTAGTTAGATTATTGAAGGTTGAATGAACTGGATTTCCTATGTTAAATGTACCTTGTACATTCATATCATTACTTACCGAACCAGTCCCCATTGTTACAGTACCAGCAGTTGTTATATTATCGTTTCCAAGAACATCTGCAAATGCTGCGAAACCTAAATTACCATTACCATCAGTTTTCAGTACCTGATTTATTGTACCATCTGATTGTGGGAATTCTATTGCTGAATTAATAATCAATGCATCAGTTTCAACTCTACCATATGAACCAGTATCATTACCAGCTCCAGTTAAAGAAGTGTTATAAACTAATTCATTTGCTATTACTTTATTAACATTTAATGTTTTTGTTCCAGCGGTATATGTGAAATCAGCCGCTCCAGTCATCTCATTTAAAGTATCTTCAAAGTAAACAGTTCCAGCTGCTGCACCTGATGGTAAGAATTGTGCTGATGATGAAAGTAACGTATTACCTACTCCCACAATTTGTTCAGAAGAAGATACCAATCCACCAGGCGCACCTACGATAGTATCCCATTCTACTGAAGTAACAGTACCAGCAGTTAGTGAATACCAACTACCTGTTTCGTTTACGATTCTATATCCAAAGAAATCATTATCATCAGAACTAAAAACCATATCACCTTCAGCTAATGTGAATGATGCGGTATCAGCAGCTGCAAAAGGATTCAATCTCATAGGAGAATCCGTTACTACTACTGCGTTTGATGCTGATAAGTTAATATTGGTTGATGAGTATAATGTTGGTGTACCAGAAGTACCAACTGAAATAGATTCTGCAGTTATTGCTCCAGAAGCGGATATTGTACTATCAAATATAGCAGGTGGTCCTACTAAGAAGTTAC
>Ga0206682_10001026_pt1 | contig 28181 bp, 37 predicted proteins | sample M240m12015metaG_FD_155444 | JGI IMG/M metagenome (GOLD analysis project Ga0206682, IMG submission 155444) | Ammonia-oxidizing marine archaeal communities from Monterey Bay, California, United States - M2 40m 12015 | ecosystem: Environmental > Aquatic > Marine > Intertidal zone | place: USA...
ATAATCCTATTGATGTTACTGAATTAGAATTAGTAGACTTAGTAGCTAACGTAGGATGTATTGCTAGAGACAGTATTGTCAATACAGGTACGGATGTTATGTTCTTGTCTGACACTGGTGTAAGAAGTATTGCTCGTGTTATTCAGGAAAAGTCAGCACCGATTAATGACATATCGTTTAATGTTAGAGATGACTTAGTTGCCTATGTAGATTCAGAATCTAATAAAGAAAAGATTAAAGCAGCTTACTATCCTAAAGATGCTTTTTATATTTTAACGCTACCGACATCTAAGTATGTATTTTGTTTTGATCTGCGAGGTAGACTACAGAATGGTGCAGCAAGGGTTACTATCTGGGATAGCATTGAACCCACCGCCTTACATGTCACTTATACAGGCGATCTTCTTCTAGGTAAAGAAGGTTACTTAGGTAAATACTTTGGGTTCTTAGATGACACAGCAAAGTACAGACTACGTTACTACACTAACTACTTTGACTTAGGTAGTCCAACAACTATGAAGTTCTTAAAGAAAGGTAACTTTGTAGTGGTAGGTGGTGTCGGTCAAGACGTAGCATTAAAGTATGGTTTTGATTACATTAACTCATATCGATCAATAACTAAGCAACTACGAACTGGTTCTGTTTATGAGTACAACATTGGTGAGTACGCTATTGCTGAATACTCTAGTGGTTTAGTTCTTGAAGAAGTAAACAGTAACTTAGGTGGTTCAGGTTCTATTATGCAATTAGGGTTTGAAGCAGATATAAATCAAAGTCCATTGTCAATACAAAAGATAGATATTTATGTTAAAGCAGGTAAAACAGTTTAGGGATTATTATGTCTGATTATACAAAAGCAACTAACTTTACATTAAAAGACGGATTAAGTAGTGGTGACGCAGGTAAGATTATTAAAGGATCAGAGATAGACGCAGAGTATACAGCTATTGCATCTGCTGTGACATCTAAAGCTGATCTAAATGGTCCTACGTTTACTGGTACACCATCAGCACCTACAGCATCTACAGGAACATCTAGCACACAAATAGCTACTACAGCTTTTGTTCAGTCTGCTTTAGTTGGTGCGTATCCTGTTGGTTCTATTTATATGAACGCTGCTGTAGCTACTAATCCTGCTACCTTGTTAGGCTTCGGTACTTGGGCAGCATTTGGAGCAGGTAAAGTACCAGTAGGTTTAAACGCTGCTGACTCAGACTTTAACACTGTAGAAGAAACAGGTGGTACTAAAGATGCAATTATACCTACGCATACTCACGCAGCTAGTTCAAACTCAACGTCTACAGACTCTGGACATACACACAGTGTTGCTAGAGGATTAGGTGCTTCTGGTACTGGTGGAGATGCTTTGTTGTCAGGAAGCGGTGTTCAGTCTGGATCAGCAACTGCAAACATAACTACTGAAACCACAACAACAATAGCCAGCGCAGGTGAATCAGCAACAGGTAAAAACTTACAACCGTACATCGTAGTTTATATGTGGAAGCGTACAGCTTAATTTAAAGAGGATATAGAGATGGGAATGTTTTCGAGCATAGCAAAAGTAGCAGGACCAGCTTTGCAAGTAGCAGGGATGGCAACAGGGAATCCTGCTTTATCAATGGCTGGTAGTGCTATAGGTCAGTACAGCGCAAACAAACAACTTGGTAAGCAAGCTGGTGAAACTGCTGCTCAGTACGCTGCTCGGATGAGACAGGCTGGTCAACAAGGTTTCTTTAGACCTGTCGATGTCAAGACACTCTATGGTCAATCTAACTACAAGGTTGACCCTACCACTGGACAACTAACAGAAGCTGGCTACACTGCCTCGGATTCTGTGCTCGCTGACCAGGCAAGATTTGAAGAAATGAAGCAGTCAGGATTGTCTTCTGCTGAACAAGCAATTCCTTTTGCTCAACAGTATGGCGCACCTGCTCAGGGTTTGTTTAACTTAGGACAAAGTTATCTTGGTGAAACACCAGACCAAATGAGACAAACTTATATGCAACAACAGATGGATGCTCTAAGACCTTACGATATTGAAGCAGAACAAAGATTACTTGCTCAAGGTTTTGGTAGAGGCACTACTGGTTTAAGTGTAGGCGCTGGTGGTAATCCAATGTTGAAGGCACTACAAGAAGGTAGAAACAGAAGAGACTTACAGCTTTTAGCGAATGCTGACCTTGCTGTTCAAGACAGAATTAACTTCGGTACGCAACAGCTAGACAAGGCTTCTGGTCTTCTAGGAACCGGGTACGACTTAATGCAAGGTTCTCTTGCTCCTTATCAGAGTTATTTAGGTGAGCAAGCTAAACTAGAAGAACTAGCTCAACAACCATTCCAGATGGGATTAAACGCTGGAGCAACTGCCATGACCGGGCAACAGTACGGTGCTGATGCGTTACAAGACGCAGCCTTAAATCAAGGTAAGGTCGCTATGGCTCAAGCACAAAACAAGTATGACGTAACTACTGGATTGCTTAAAAATAAAGAGCTAATGGAAGACGTAGGAGGTCTTGTTAAGGGAGGAATAGATAAGATAGGTGGATTGTTTAGCGGAGGTGTTCCTGGCTTTGGCGGTGGTAGTTTTGGAGGAGGTCAAGCGGTCCCTTACTCAGCAGGTATGTCAACACCTGGTTTGATGTTTGGTCAAACCTCATATTAAGGAATAATTATGGCTACTAATTTAATGGATATTTTTGGACCTACTCCTGAAGAGTTAGAATACCAAAAAAGACAAGAGCAAGAAAAAGCTGCCAGGTTAGACTACAGAAATAGATTGTCTAACGCTGGATCAGGTTTAGGAATGTACGCAGGACTAGCCAGGGCTGGTGTCGAAACCGGGGAGAGTTTAAGAAATCTTAGACTGTTTGGTGAGTCTCCTTCTCCTGAGATGGAAAGATCCACCGTCATGAATCAGATACTTAAAAAGTATGAGTCTCAAGATATATCTAATCCTGACGTTATTGCTAAAATGTCTCAAGAGTTGGGGCAATCAGGCTACCCTCGTGAAGCGTATCAATTAATGGAACAAGCTAAAGCTATCACAGCAAAGAAAATAAAAACACGACAAGACGCAGAGAAAGCTAGACTCGATGAACAAAAAACACTTGCAGATATAAACAAGACAAAGGCTGACATAGCAAAAATAGAAAAAGAATTAAATGAGGAAGACAAAGGAGATTACCTAACAGATAAAACAATGACTGAGTTTAAAGAGGACGCTGCACACATAAACAAGTTTAAAGGACTTAATAAAACAGCCGATCTTAGTTATTTTCAGTTATCTAGGTTTTATCTTAACCAAGCTAAAAAGTTTCCAGGAGCTGTTGCAAGAGCCACAGGTAAAAGCGTAGAACAGGTTCAAGATTCAGTTTTGTGGTGGACTCAATATGATGAGTTCTTGGCGATGGTAAGAAATAAATTGTACGGATCTGCGTTGACTGATGCTGAGATTCAAAACTTTAGGAAAAACATTGTTACAGAATTAACAGATGAGGACACAGCCAAAAAGATGTTAGCAGCTCAATTAGAAATAGCTCAGAAAGGGTACAGAAGGAACGCTGAATTCACACGCACCCAGGGAAGGAACATAGCAGGTGTTTATGAGTTAATCGGTGAGGTTAGACCTATGTCCGGGGTGACAGTATCACCAGAAGAGTTTGAAATCATTAGTGTCGAATAACAGGAAAAAACAAAATGGCTAAATATTCAGTAAGACACAGCAGCGGTAAAGTCATAACATTTGAAGGACCAGCGGATGCTAAACCTGAAGAAATAAAACAAGCTGCTGCTAGGTTGTATCAACAACAACAAATAGAAGAAAGAGAAAGTCAAGAACAGTTTCCAGAAGAGCAACTACCAGAAGAACAGTTTCCAGAAGAGCAGCCACCACAAGAGCTGAGGTTTGACCAAGCCTTGTCTCAGGCTGGACGTAATCTACCTGCATCGTCAGCTAGGTTAATTGGTGATCTATTTGAAGCTGTAACTAATCCTATAGACACTACAGTAACACTGAGTCAGGTTATAGGAGGTGGTCTAAGAAAAGGATTACGCAACCTCGGTATTGATGTAGAAAGCAGAGAAGACTCTGAACAAATGTTTGACGCTGTGGCTAACCAGCTTGCTGAGAAATACACAACCTGGGATGGTTTTAAAAGAGCGTTAGCTGAAGACCCTGCCAGCATACTTGCAGACGCTTCTGTTGTTCTTACTGGTGGCGCTGTTACTGTTGCTAAGACTGCTGCCACTGGGAGCAAACTAGCTAAGGGAGCGCAAGCTGTAGCAGATGTAGCGCCTAAGCTAGACCCGGTAGTGGCTGTTGCTCCTCTTGTTGGTAAAGGAGTGTCAAAAGTTGCAGGAGCTACAGCACCGGCTATTCTTAGCCTTACGTCTGGAGTAGGTAGAAAATCTATCGAGAAAGCGTATGAGGCTGGAGCAGAAGGCGGATCAGCTTTAAAACAGTTTAGAGATAACATGAAAGGAGAGGATCCGATATTAATACTTGATGATGCTCTTGCTAATCTTGAAACACTAAGGCAAAAAAAGAACGCTGATTATGAAGCAGGAATGAAAGAACTTTCTGAGTCAGGTATAGAGGTGATGTATAACAAGATAGATTACGCATTAAACCAAATAACAAAGAATGCTAACAAACTCTCCGATGGTTCTATGGATACGATTAATAGTTTAGTTCAGAAAGTAAAACAAGCAAAGGAAATGGGGTACAGTACCGTAGCTCAAATGGATCAACTTAAACAAGCAATAGCAGAAATAGGCGAAGCTGCTTCAACAGCAGGTGGTAAGACACACGCAGAGACTGTTAGAAAAGCTGTAGTTAAGGCTATTGAAGAAGTTGCTCCTGACTACATCGGAGTGATGGAACAATACGGTAAAGCTGCTGAAGCAATGAAAGAGTTAAAGAAAACTTTAAGTGTTCAAGGAAGTAAAACAAACCCAGACACTGCTTTAAGAAAACTGTTATCAATCATGAGAGATAATGTCCAGACTAACTATGGCAGAAGAGTTACGCTTGCTGAGGAACTAGAAAAAATAGGCGGTAATAAATTTATAAACAAGATAGCAGGACAAGACATGTCATCTATGACTCCTAAAGGAATGCTAGGACGAATCGTAGGTGCAGGAGGTGTAGGATATGGCGCAGCTACTGGAAGCCTGGCAGGTCTTCTCACTCCTGGTGCAGCAATAGCAGCTGCAATGGCTTCTCCTAGACTTGTAGGAGAGGCAGCACAGTTAACAGGACAAGCAAGTCGTTTAGCTAAGAAAGCAGCTCAAACCGTTCCGTCTAATTCCTTTAGTCAAGTAGGAGCAGCTCAACGTATAACTGAGATGGCAGAAGAGGAGAATCAGTAATGGCTAATCCGTTTGATGATTTGTTAACAAACCTTGTAGACAGATTAAAAAATGTTGGCATGGGATCTAGGACAGCAGCAGAAAACAGAGCCATGATAGATTATGTGACAGCAAGCAATAAACAAGCCCAGGCTGGTCAGGCTACTCCTCGTGAGTATGCGTACTACTACGGTAGTAATCCACCCCCGGCAACTTCTCTCAGTAACAATATTAATTCCTATGGCAACAATCAAACAGCAGGGATGGTAGGAGGATACGGAGGATACAGCGTAGGAAACAAACCTCAAGGAATGCTCAGTAACGCAGAGGTACTAGCAGGGGCGATCCCTGATCCTCTTGATGAGTATCGTTTAAATCAATTACAAATAGAGCAGAACATTAGAGACCGGGAAGACGCTGCTGCACCTAAAGATCGAGGTTTTGGTGAATCCACTTTAGAAAGAAGACTGTATGATGCTAAGATAGAAGAAGATAGAAGAAGAAGAGAAGAGTTAGTAAAAAACAACATATCGATAGAAAGAAGAGCAAACGAAGAAAGAAGGATGTTACAACAAGCTGAGACAGAGCAAAGAAGACGAAGTATTCTTGACTCTGGTGGCATGGATATGCCATATAAGGGACAAGGAGGAGTAAACACTATCGAAATAGAACCTGTAGTTTTAGACCTAGACGAACTACTTTCTAACAACGCGCCTACAGAAATAGTAAGGACATTAGAAAAAGAGTATGCTGACTTAGCTGCTGCTGGAGCAGATACTGCTACTTTAAGCGCACTAGCTAGGGAGATAGATTCTTACAGAGACAGACAAAGTTCTTTACCTTCTATTGTCTCTGAGGCTGCTGCGTCAGATGTAATAGAGAACGCTCCAGTTAACTATGATGCGTTTGGTAATGTAATATCTCAGCCTGAGACTGAAGTGTTAATGTCAAGACAAGCACAGATAGTAGATCCTGTAGATGATCGATTTATAAATTACATAGAAAGAGTTGAAGGATATAAAACAGGTAAAGGTAAAACTCCTTTTAGATATGAATCTCCTGAAGGTGGTCTTGATACAGTAGGACTAGGGCATAAACTTACTCAAGATGAAATAGATAGTAATTCTGTTTATGGTTTTGATTTAGACACTCTAACAAAAGAACAAGTAAAAGAAATATTTAGAGAAGATTTAATTAAGTACGAGAAGATGTTAAAGAGTGATTTAAAGACAAACTATAAAGAGTATGAGATGGAACAACCGATAGATTACGATACTCTCAATCAAAAGCAAAAAGAAATGTTTCTTGATTTTACGTTTAATTTAGGAAGTTTAAAAAGTTTTCCTAAGTTTACAGAGGCAGTATTAAAAGGTGATATGGCTACCGCTAGAAAAGAATATAAAAGATATTTTGAAAATGATAAAGGAGAAGTTAAAGAAGTTAAAGACAGAAATGAACAATTTTTTGAAACATATTTAAAGTAATGGAGCAGTTCATTATCAACTTCTGGGAGATAATCTCAGGTCTCCTTATCGTAGTGTTCTTAGCAATAACCTGGAAGGCAGAGATAGGCGCGAGAATCTCCGTGTTAGAAGAGAAAGTTCGCGCCTTGTTTGATCTAGTTAATAATAAGAAGGATTAAATCTCACACACTCCTGCTGTACAAGCCAGTGTCTGTACTCCCTCCACATTGTCATCAACCTCGATGAGACTGTCCCACTCAATACTCTTAGGCATCTTGTGCAACAGTTCTTTATACTCCTCCTCACTGCACTCTTCATAGGGTGCTTGTTTGTATGTCCCTCCGTCATATGGCAAAAAGCTAACACCACTGACATCATCGAAGTTCTTCCAAATCCATGAGCCTACTTCAACCCACTCATGCTCTTCAACGCTGATAGTGACTGAAGGCTTATGCTCACACCAGTGCTTCTGATACATCAACCACAAGTCTAAGTGTTCGATAGCTGTCAAGTCATCACGCAGCAGTGCATTGTCTGGTGACTTCTTGGGAAAGCTAAAGACAGTAGTAGATTCTGGTCGTAGCACACAGTCCTCAGACGGTATACCCTGCTCAGTCATGAACGTGGATAGAGGATCTTTCTTATCGCCTCGTACCCTGCGGATATAGTATTTACTGTGTCTCGTATGAATGCCACTGGCAGAATCAACAAGCTGACTAACAGTGCCAGAAGGCTTAATACAAGTGATGGCAGCAGATACAGGGATATCAAGCTCAGTGGATAGCTGTAAGTTTGTATCAACCGAAACATCTCTGAGTCCCTCAAGCATTGCTTTAGTTTGTTCACTGGTTTCTCCCATAAGTTTGTTGTCCAGGATACCAGTCAGTGACACACCTAGTAATCTCTCAGCCTCAGTATTCTTCTGCCATACTTTTCTGAGATAAGGAAAGTGAGTCATTGTAGACTGATACGTTCCTAATATAGTAGCTAGTCTGACCTTACGTTCTAGGTCGTACTTGGTATCTGTATCTCGTACCACTACCTCAGACAAGTTACAGAACTGATAGGGTCTAAGGATAATCTCTGAGCATGGGTTAGTACCAAACTCGAAGTCTGTATCTCTGCGACCATTCTTCTTAGCAGTAGCTACAGCAGCCTCACGATTAAAGATACCACGCTCACCACTATGACTGTGATACAAGCTGGTCCACTCGTTTAGAAACTGACCGACATCAGGCTTGGTAGCATACACAGCAGAGTTGTTAGCCAATGCACGTTGCGGATTAGCTTCCCACCACTGTCCTACTTTAGCGTGTCTCATCTTGTCATCTTCCAGATCAGACAGTGAGATCATAGCTGAACGTCTAACACCACCCACTACTACAACCTCAGCTACCTTGCACATAATGTCATGGCACTCTAGTGTGTTGAGCTTACGTCCTGCTGCACCTTGAAACTTGTTAATTACAAACTCAATCAACTCGTTGAGTGGTGCTGGTCCACTAGCTCTACCACCAAAGGTCTTGAGTCTAGCACCTGCTGGTCTGACCTTTCGTAAGTCCCACTTAGGTATCTCACCAGAGTACAGCAATGCAATAACCTGGCGTAATGCTTTAGCCCAACCTTCTTTACTGTCAGCAACAACGATAGTGGTGTCTGACTTGAATAACTTCTCAGGTATCTCAGGTAACTTGTCAACATACTTATGCTCAACACTGAAACCTACACCAGTGCCACACAGTAGTATGTACATAGCCTCATCAAATGCTTTAGGATCATCAACAGGTAGATAACTACAGTTGTACCCTGCTGTGTTGTCTCTGTCCAGAGCCTTACCTGCTGACATGATAGAACGCATAGAAGGCACAACCTCTAAGTTCTTGATAGCCTCACGTAACTCTGAGTCTGTCTCCATAGGTATCACATAGTTATGTTTAGTCTCCAGATGGTTCTTCATGAAGTCCATGTATCTATCGACTGTCTCAAACCAGTTCTCTCTACGTCCCTCATCCTGCACGAATCTGCAGTATCGAGACTTAGCAATATACTCTTGATAAAAATCCATCATTCTATTTCCTCTATAAGTTTGTCATAATTGTTTTCTACAATATCTTCAAATCTAGTTAATATATCTAAAGACGTAAGATCTAACATTTCAATTATTTCTATTTCATCTACTACAGATAATTTTTCTATAAGTTCAGGAATCGTGAGATTCATCTGAGTTCTCCATGTCTTCTATTTCCATCAACACTAAAGTACAGTATCCTGAAATGTCCCTCCAAGAATCATCATAGAGAGGATCACCATTAAGAATCCTAGCTAACTTGTTTGCAATCAGATCGAGAGATTCCTTCATGTAGTCAGGCATTTTAGAATAGTTAGGAGAATACTGCATAATATATTTTAATTCCTGACTAATCTTACTAACCACCTGATACTGACCGTATCTTTTTTCTCTATCGTCTAACACTTTTTTTATAGTCATAGCCCACACATCCCTTCACATTCGTTATCAAAAAGATCCATCTGATTGTCTACTTTTTTAGATTTAAACTCTACTTGATCTAAGGGAGTACAAGACCTATGTAAAAACATTTGTCCCTTAATTCTAGGATTGCTTGTTGATCTTAATCCTTTATCAAAAGCTATTGCTTGCTCAAACTCTTTTGGAGTTCTATCTCTAGTTTCTATCCAATGATCGTCACTCTTATAAGGACAAAAGAAACAAGCAGACTTCTCTGGTAAAGGGTAGTTATTATCTTTAAACCACTGTAAGCATTGTTGCCTACTGATGTTTAATTCAATAAGAGGATGTCTATTCTCAATGTACTTATCTCTTGACGGTTTCATTCTTTGAATTTCATCAGTAGATATTCCTATCCATTGTTCGACATATTTTCCTTTAGGAAATCTTTTACCAAATCCAACACCACAAAGCTCTCTAACTTTTCTTCTTACTGGTTGTATTTTATATTCGTTAGTGCATTGTCTCCTTAACATTCCTTTACTACCATCAAGATTTTTAATAAAGAAAGGAGCTGATGCAAATCGTTCTCCTTCCTTCATAGTATCTTCTGTTAAGTTTCCTTTCTGCACTACATAAATAGGAAAAGGTAACTCTGTTTTTAAAAACTCTAAATAAGAATAAATAGAAGAAGGCTCTGCCCCTGTATCAGCAAAGACAGCGCAGTCAGGCATAGGTAGCTCACCTTTAGCAGCCATAAGAGCCATAGCCGAACTTTGTACTCCTACGCCTAAACTAATTACTGTTAGTATTTTTTCCATATTTCTTCCTTAGATAATTTAAACTGATTGGCATCTCGTCAAAGCTACCACTGGTGACTTCATTGAACACCCACACTCCAGACCAGCTACCATTAGTCTGAGGATTAAGATACTCCTCATCATGTTGATAGAAGATACCAGCAAATAGACCAGTGATCCTAGAGCCATCAGCTTTCTTACTGAACGCTATAGACCTGTCCTGGACATGACCCATGACACAGCTCATGTGTTTCTTTTGTAATAAAAGATTAGGGCTACTGACAGGTCTACCCATAACACCAGAAGTAAAGTAGTGACTGTAAGCTATCCCATTGATGACCACTACATCGAGAAAAGGACGGACCTCCCAGTTATATTTCTTTAAATTAAAATCATCATAACCAATCAGTCCCTCTAGCTTCCTGTCAGACTCGATAGCTCTGTCGATGCGGTACTCATGATTACCAATAAGAAAGACCTTTTTAGGTTTCCAGACTTTCTTCTTGTTTAGTCGCTGCCTCTTCTGTTCTGCAATGATAGGTTTCATGAAGGTATCCATAGCTTTGTTACCAGCCTCGATATCATCATGATAAGTTCTACCCTCAAACGACTTCTTACCAATGTCATAAACGCTTAGGCTAGGCATATCCCAGTGATCTCCCAGGTGAACGATGACATCAGGTTTAATCTTAACAGCGTACTCACCTGCCCACGCTAAGTGATCGAATGAGTTATTAGGCTTGCATTGTGTATCAGGAATTATCAAGTGTCTCATTGGTTCCCTTTAATAAAGTAACAAAGTATTCAGCATCGATAACAGCAAGAGGCTTAGAATGATTCTGTTTGATAATGACTGTTGGTTGTCTACCTTCAGGACAGTTGTCAGCAGCCTGTGAGTAGAAAGCATAAACAGCCATAGACTCTCTTGATTTACATTCAATAGATATACCTAACTGATCTCCTACTTCTTGAGAGAACAGTATGTCCTCGCCTCCAGCCCCCATGCTAGTTGATCTTACATCGGACCTGGAAAACGAGAATTGTTCAATAAGTTGATCTCTGAACCACTGTTGTAACTTTCTGCCTTTGGCTTTTGCGCTTTGGGTTTTGATGACTTTCTCCCTGTATCTAAAAATTTATCTAGTCTTACTTTCTTAATACTTTTAATCCACTGCTTAGGTATGTGTATCCTAGAGTTAGACTGATCGTAAGAGATTGCAGCAGCAAGACAAATAGCATCTTTTGTCTCGTCAACAATAAACCCAATACTTAGAACAGGATGGACATCAGCTTTAGAATTATCCTCCCATCCTGCATCAGCAACAGCATCAACCCACTGGACATAACCTATCGTGAAGTGTTTGGCGGTTTCCATAATTGCTTCTCTTTTCTTCTTATCCATAAGAGCCTTCCACGTTCAGTTAGTTTATCAATGTCATGATCATACTTCTCACTCACAGCTTTGAAAAGACTTTTCTCAGTTGTGCAGTTTTCCAGAATCTTCCTGGCTTTGACTGGACCAATACCTTTAAGACCAGGTATGTTATCAACTCGATCACCAGTAAGAATCTGAATGTAGAAATTCTTAATGGCTTGAGCTTCGGTAACATAATACAAATCTTCTTTGACAAAGTTGTAGTGCCATCCTCTAATCATGTCTAAGTCTTTATCTATAGTCATGACGCAGCTAGAATCTTCTGGTAATGAATATGCTTTAATTCCGATAGCATCATCAGCCTCTTGACCTTCTTGGAGTTTAAAGCCCCACTTAGTAATGAGATACTCACGCAGAGAATCGTAATGGACTGGTCTTCTAGCCTCTTTACGATTCCCTTTGTAAGCTTGCTCAGTAGCAATTTCTGATCTGTAGTTTTTCTTCCCTGTCAGATAGCCTTCATAAGAATCTATTCCTGTGACCTTAATCAACCTATCAACAAAATTACCCATCCGAGAAATAGCAAACTTTTCCTCATCAGGTTCATTAGAAGAAAAACCAATACGATAAATCAGAATATCTCCATCGATGAGTGCCTTAGCATTGTTCATCGACTTAGACAAATTACAACGACTCTTCAGCCACTGGATCAGAAGAAGGAACATACTCAATCAAATCAGTTATGACTAACTTGTTGATGCCTGTTCCTACACCTGTTTTGCCCTTCCAGTTGTAAGCATACGGTTTAAGAGTAGCTATTGCTTTGGAGCCATTCTTAATCTTGCAAGTAATTGGTGAGCCATCAGACAACTCAGCCTTTATAGGATAGTTCTTAGACTTAGCTGTAACGTAAAAGCCTTTGTCATCTTTCTTCTTGACATTGACACCCATCGACTCAAGCTCATCGATAGCCTTTGTTGAGAGGTTACACAAGTCTACCTGGTACTTACCACTCATCTCGTTAGGTGTGTCAAGAAAAGCCCACATAACATCTGCTTGCACTACTACTGGTTTTAGATTAGCCATATATTCCTCTTAGTGTGTTGTTGCCCAATTAGCACCTATTTTAAACTCGCCATCGAGTGGACAACGTAGCCCTAAAGCGAGTCCTGCTTCCTGAATTGACTGAACGCCTAAACGACCTACAGATTCAGCAAGTTCTTTTGTTGTCTCTATTTGCCATTCATCATGAACATTAGCGACAAAAGAGCCGTGTATTTTACCAGCTTTTAATTTGGAATGTAGTAATACTAGAGACTTTTTCATAACCACAGCACCAGCTCCCTGCAGCAAAGTGTTAAGAGCAGCGTGTTGAGATCGAACAATTAAACGCCTCCCATCGAGGCTAGGAAGAGAACCTTTCTCAGCTATCCGATTAACTTTTTCTTTTAGCTTATGCAAAGCAGGTGTGTTAGTAAGAAAGCTATCAATTAACTTCTTACCTTCTTTCTCACCACCACCTACAATCTGACCGATCTTAGCTGGTCCAGCTCCATAAAGAAAAGCATAGATAAAAGTCTTGGATTGATCTCTGTTAGTAAGACCTGCTGCCTTCATGTTAGCTGTGTGGATGTCACCACTCAATATCTCATTAGTGTAATCATCATCACGCATGTAGTGTGCAAGCATACGCAACTCAAGACCACTAGCATCTATACCTACCAGTACATTACCATCCTCTACCGTCCAGCATTCTCTGCACTCTTTACCAAACGGATTACCTACCCTCGGCACTTGAGCCAGATTTGGTTTGCTATGAGTCATGCGTCCTGTCACTGCTCCATTCGTAATCACACGACAGTGGACTCTATCGTTCCTGTCAGCGTAGTCAATCCACTTCTCAACCTGAGTAATTCTTTTCTGAAGAAGAAGATACTCAGAGATTAGTTTAGCCTCTGGTATATCTATGTTAGACAGAACCTTCTCATCGACAATGACAGAACCTTTTTCAGTGTGCTTGGTAGGTTTCCAACCCAGAGCCATGAGACGTTCTGCTATCTGTTTACGACTACCGGGATTAAAGATTTCTATTTTGTCCTTGAGTTTTTTGCCTGTCTTCTCGCTAACACGCTCAGTTACAATAGGTCTGAAAACTGTTTGTAATTCTTCCTCAATTTCTGCCAGTCTTTTCCTCCAGTCAACCAAAAGGAAGACTGCTTTCTTAACATCGAGCTTGAATCCAATATCTTCTTGTTCTTTAAGAATAACAGCGACTTGATTTTCAAGAGTAGGTGACTCACCCCAGTCGAGTAGATCTCTACTAAGATTCTCAAATAGTGTAGCAGTGACTTCGACATCCTGGATGCAGTAGTCAACCATCTCATCACACAGCCCTCCATCGAAAGCTGTGAATTCTCCTTTGTGCTTTCCTAACCGTAGTCCCCATGATTTTAGCGAGTGTCCTCCTTCGAGAACTGGGTTTAGTAGCCTTGACATTAATAATGTGTCTCGCAATTGGCTTGATTCTATATTCAAGTTCCAGTGCTTCTTTAGCACTGGAGCATCGAATCCTACGATGTTGTGACCAATCAAGATATCGTTTGGTCTTAGATACTTTTGTAACTCGCTTGCTTGAGTCCATACTTTAGCCTCCTCTTTATTTGTTAAGTCTTTGGTGACAGCACACCAGATCTGACTGATGGTGCTGTCGGTTTCTACATCAATAATTATGTTTCTCAAAAGTCCTCCAGATCTGGTTCTCCAACAACAGGAATATACTTTTCAATGTAAACACCTCGATACTCATCTGGGTCATCACAACAATCATAGTACCGTTCTTTACAATAAGCCAAAGAGCCTTTAGCTACAAGCGTATTGTAGTGTTCTCCGCAGCCTCCGTAAACATTAGCCCAGACTAAATATTTATATTTCTTCATAAAGCATTCTCGTCCTCTTCATCAAGACGTTGACACATCCTACCATACTTTAAATCATAAAGTAATCGACCAGCAGGACCAACCTGACCGGAGTGCCTGTTCTTTAAAACCCTGACCTGTGTAGTATTGCGCTCAGTAAGGTCAGGATGCTGGCTAGAACGCTCTAAGCCGATAACAATGTCCGACAACTGAGCTATCGATCCAGAGCCTCTCAGAGCTGATACAGAGACTTGCGCTCCATCCTCAAAACCCTTACCCTCTGGACGTTTAAGGTGAGACACCAAGAAAAGGGTGATACCTGTCTCCTGCACAAGCATTCGGAGTTTAGTCATAATCTCATCAATTGCTTTGCGTTCATCGCTCGCTTCCTGCGCTGACACGACTATTGAAACGTGATCGAGGTAAATGTATTTACAGTTCAAGGCACGAGCAAAGTACCGGACGTTATCCACAATCGTGTCGATTGAATTAGATCCAAAGTGGTCATAGAAATAGAACCTGTCGTCCTTCAGTAAGGCATTGTAAGCATCTGCTAATTCTTCATCAGAAACCTCAGTGTCTGGTAGATGTATTGGTTTGTTTAAGTGTAAAGACATCAGTGACCTTGCTGTTCTTGCTTTGTCTTCTTCAAGAAACATGATTCCGAAGTTGTCATTGGTCTGATTAAAGATGCTGTAAGCAAGCTCTCTAATAAACTGTGACTTACCAAGACCTGACCCAGCGGTGACAGTCACAAGCTCTGCTTCCCGGATACCCATCGTCATCTCATCTAGTGCTTGAAAGGGATATCGAACAACAGCCTTCGTAGGTCGTTTTAGAACCTCTTCTCGCAACGATGAAGAGCTTACAATTCCCTCTGGAACATGACGTTCTGCTTTCCACCAAGTATCCATAAAGATCTTGTCATCACCTCTGGACAGATAGTCACAAGCATCTTTGTAATCAGCTTGAGGCTTAAACACTTTAATTTTAGATCCAAGAACCTTAGTGATAGCCTCGACAGCAGCCTTACCTTGCTCATCGTTATCCATGAACACCACAACATTATCAAAGCTATCGAGCCACTTGTAATACTTACGAACATCGACTGATGCGCTGGCTGCACCATTCCTAATTGACACCACTGGAAATTTAGATCCGAGCATTTGAAATGCTGCACTACAATCATGCTCACCCTCTACCAAAGTTACATATTTGCCACCTTTGGCAAAGTGACTCATTCCGAACAACTGAGCGTTAGACCAGTCACCTGTAGTGCTAAATTTTTTCTCAGTGATGCCACGCTTTTTGTAAGCAACAATTTTACCGTCACCGTCGGTGTACGGAAACCAGTAATTTTGTCCATCTGATTTCACACCAAAAAACTCCATTGTTGCTCTCGATATACCACGCTCTGGAACTGATTTAAATATTGAATCTTCTGACGGATGGTTGAGAGTCTTAACCTCTTTCCAGGCTGATGTGCTGTTAGAAACTAACGTCATATTTCTCCTTTTATGTTCACCTGAGTTTTTATCATTTACATTTACAGCCTCACAAGCATAGCACTTTGTGCCCCAATCGTAGACAGCCAGAGCATCTGACGATCCGCAGTCTGGACAAGGTTGATGTGCCTTTAATTGATTTCCCATAACAAATCCTTTTTTATGTGCTAAAATTTACTACTTAGTTTAAGTTAATACTAATTATAATAATAATAATTAATACTAATTAACACTACTTAGTGTTCCTTCTGATCTCTCCTGGATCATCTGATTCATTGTCAATAAAACAAATTGAGGAGAGTAAATATCTAACAGCTCTAAAAACTCTGAAATCACTGCATGAAAATGAGCCTCCTCCTCAGCGTCAGCAAACTGTTGACCGTCATCATGTCCATCTACATCATAAAATTCATCATCCATAATTTTTCCTTTTTAAGTGTCGTAAGATGAGACATCAGGTATCCCATCGATATCAAAATCAGTAACGTACAATTCATCGTACTCAAGACCTGTTCTGTCATCTGCTGCTTCCATCAGATCCAATCTCTCAAGAACCATTCCAGAATTATCAGACGATTCAAAACAATAATTACAAAGGTCTATGTATTCTCTTTTGTAATGCTTCTTACCTTCAGTAATTTCAGTGGTTTCAACTGACTTTCTGCTTGCTTCAAAGTCAGACAGCAGTGCGTCACAGGCGCGGCATTTCATCTTTTTGTACCTTTGGTTAGCTGGTCAACAATGTTTCCTGATTTGATTGTACCATCTTTAACGTCATCGACCAGCTCTCTTTTAGCACCATCACCTTCCTTGAAGACAATGGTTTTTCTTGTTAATTTTTTACCTTCGTAAAAATCATCTGCATCGTTCCTACCAGCGTAATACTGAGCCACCAGCTCTTCTTGAGACTGTACCAGCTTGTAAACCTTACCCTCTAAGACATATCTTGGTCTTTTTGCCAGGTTAAAAAAAGCGTCTTCTTGACCGCACTGAAATGGTGTTTTATTTTTCATTAGAAATCTTCCTTATCGTAATTTTCAAAGTCATCGTAATAATAGTTGAGTTTTTGACCATATTCCCAACCTTTATCATATTCTATACGCTCTTGCTCATTCCAGCAAGCCCTATCTCGGTCATATCTTCGGTAGTGACAATCACACTTGCCTTGCTCGTATGGAGTTTTAAACTTCATGACAATGCTCCTAGCCACATCCAGACAAGAATGCCAACGTGAGCTGCTGCTAACAAACATAAAAATAAGATCATTCCAAAGTTGTTCATTTTATCTCCTCATCGTTGATCGTAGTGGTTCTACGAACTATTGTGTAGACAGCAGAGTCCAAAACATTTTTGTAACTCTTGGCTTCTTGAAGATCCTCAAAGAACATCACAGCTTCGTGATGTCCTTCGGAGGTATTTGCTATGATGACGTACTCTACGTCTTTGTACTGAGAGTTCATGATGAAACCTTGTTGTAAGGTTTATCGTAGCTGCCTAGCTTTAAGCTCATGTAATAAGCCGTGTCGAAGTAATCAACCATAGCGTCTGATCTATCATAGTAACCAGTGCCTTTGTGATAGCCTTCTCCCCGGATAGGAGCAGTCTTGATGATCTCAATAATCTTTTCAAAGAACTTGGAGTGCTGACCATATCTGTCAGTGTGATATGGGTTGATAGAAGCATAACCTTGATCCTGGTTAATATCCCTGAAATCTACTGGTCCTGCTTTGATGGTGACATCAACCCTCATGTTGCTTGTTGTTTTACGGACACCAAACTTGAATCGTGGGAACTCTGCCTTGAGTTCGTTTCTGATTGCCTTAACGTCTTCTTTTGTGATGTAAGCCATTTTTATTTCTCCTTGTTTATTAATTAATATTCCCTTACCACACCTCTATGTTAATTGTACTTTTATTTTGAGTCAAGCATTTTTCGTACTAAATAAACAATTTATTTAGGCATATTACTTATTCCTTTAAAGCATAAATAAATCAACAGATTATGTAGACTGCCCGGTCATTTTTATTTGCCTGATAATTGCGTTAATGTCAAGCATTATTGTGTAGTGTCCTGGGATCTGTGGAGTCCTGTGAGGCTACCACTCCGATACATTCTCCCCTGGAAACTTTAACTCCCCCTGTGGATAACTTTGTATAACTTGTGGATGGAATGTGGATAACTTTCTAGACTATGTAAATGCGAATCATTATCATTTACAAATCTAAATAAGAATCATTCTCATTTAGCAACTTGTGGATAACTTTGTATAGTTTGTGGATAACTTTATAGGGGGGGTGTGTAGAACCTGCGCGTAAATTATTCTTAATACCCTAACAGACACAAAAAAAGTGAAAATGAAAAGAGGATTGACCGCTAAGAACCGCTAAGGACCGATAACGGACGTTAAGAACTGATAAGCTCATTTAGAACTAAAGAGAATAAGTACCCTACAAAAAAAAAGCATACAAGAATAAGTAAAATATGCTAGGATACCTCCTTTATGTAGCCTAAGAGGAATTATGAATAATGATTACCGTCATTAAACCTCTAAACCTACATAGATATCTAATTAGAGGATAAACATTTGTCTGATAAGGATAATGTCCCTAAAAAAAGGGGTCGCGGTAGACCGAGAAAGACTGAGGTTGAAGCTAAAAAGAAAAGAAGTGTTGTCGGAAGACCACCAGGCGAGGCTGCTAGGATAAAAGAGTTTCATGCCCGGTTGTTAGCTACCAGTGGTGAGACTGTTATTAATACGATCATCACCAAAGCTCTGGACAACGATGACAAGGACCAGGTGGCTTGTTTGAAGATGTGTATTGATCGAGTGCTGCCGATGTCCTACTTTGACAAGGGTAAAGATACAGGCAGAGGCAGCGTTAACATTCAGATATCGATGGTAGGTGATAAGCAAACTGAGGTTATAGATGAACCACAAGATATTGAATACGAGACCGTAGATGTCAGACCTGAAAATTAGTCTACTACCCTGGCAGAAGGACGTTTGGTCAGATAAGGCTAGATTTAAGGTCATAGCTGCTGGTCGTAGAACAGGTAAGAGTATGCTGGCAGCTTGGCAGCTTCTTGTTAAGGGATTAGAGGCTGATAAGGGTCATGTCTGGTACATAGCCCCTACGCAGCAGCAAGCTAGAGACATTATGTGGCAGCAACTGTTAGAGCTGGGAAACCCGGTAATAGCGAGCAGCCATGTAAATAATATGCAGCTCACGTTGATTAACGGATCTAAAATATCGTTAAAGGGAGCAGATAGACCAGAGACAATGCGAGGTGTAGCTTTAAAGTTTGTCGTACTCGACGAGTATGCAGATATTAAACCTACAGTGTTTGAGCAGATTCTTAGACCAGCGTTAGCTGACTTGAAGGGTCACTGTATATTTATAGGTACACCGAAGGGACGTAATCACTTCTACGACATCTACAAGATGGGAAAGAGCAAGAAACCAGAGACTAAAGATTGGCAGTCTTGGCACTTTACTAGCTTTGATAACCCACTTTTAGATAAAGAAGAGATTGAAGTAGCAAAGAACACCATGTCTACGTTTGCGTTTAGGCAGGAGTTTATGGCTAACTTTGAAGCACCACAGTCAGACATATTTAAAGAAGAATGGGTAATAGTAAGAGATAAAGAAGAAGAACCAGACTTCGGTACTTACTACATGGCTGTTGACTTGGCAGGTTTTGAGAACGTATCAAAGCAAGCCAGTAACAAGAAGAAGTACCTAGACCAAACGTCTATAGCTATTGTCAAGGTAGGTGATGACAACAAGTGGTGGGTAGATAAGGTTGATGCAGGAAGGTGGGATATTAAAGAGGTATGCGAGAGAATCCTAAAGCACACCCAGTTATACGGCATTCAGGTAATTGGAATAGAAAAAGGTTCTTTGATGAGAGCTGTTATGCCCTACTTAACCGAGATGATGTTAAAACAAAACATCTATCCAAGAATAGAAGAAATAGCGATAGGTAACAGAAGTAAAGTAGACAGAGTTGTAGGTGCATTGCAAGGTAGGTTTGAACACAGGCAGGTAGAACTCTGTGATGGTGAATGGGTAAGAGAGTTTAAAGATGAATTGCTTAATTTCCCTACTACCGGGGTACACGATGACATGGTTGACTCAGTGAGTTTAATTGCTCAGATAGCTAACGCAGTGACGTACTTTGAAGATTTTGATGAAGAATATGAACCATTAGACTGGGTGTCCGGATACTAAAGGAGAGAAGTAGTGGGAGTGGGCGCAGTTAAAAAATTATTTGAGTTAGCCTCTGGTGGTGTCTTAAAAAAAGCTAGAACTTTTAAAGAAGATGTAAAGGCAATTGAATCTGGAGATTCTTTTGCTTCAATAGTTAATCTTAATGAAGGCAAACTTAGTGATAGATATGAATCTGGAGCGTTAAATGATTATTTGGCGAAAAAAGGTTTTTATGTAGATGATGACAAGTTTGGAAATGTAATTTTTGGAAAAGATAAACAATCTGTTGAATATTTAAAAAATGCAAAAAACCCATATGAGTATGGCAAAGCATACGGATACTCTGATGCTGATATAGCTAAGTTTTACGAAACTAGGCGAGGCGGTAATGAAATGTGGGAAAGCGAGTTTTTAAAAGACAAAAATTCATCAAGGAGAGAAGTAATGGGAGCAGGGGCGATTGTAAAAGCAGGAGTTGAATCGTTTGAGAACGCTGTTAAAGCGTACAAAAAGAACAAATCTACAATAAAGGGAGCTGAAAGAAAAGCGTTCCCTGGGGTTTATGACGATCCTGCAAAAATAGCCAAAATTGCTTCGGAAAGAAGCGCTCCTGAAACACCAGCAATGAAAGAACTGTTTGGTGTTGATCGTAGAGAGCTTTATGAGATGTCTCAAGAAAGAGGGCTTGGTGGTGAGTCAGTGTTTCAGCGAGGTGCTAAAGCAAGAGGCGCTAAGGCAGCCGAACCTATTATGCAACCTGCTAATACCCAAAGAGTTACTGACATTCTCACTGAGGGCGGAAAATACCCTGAGATATATGAAGGGATGGATGCTTGGTATAATTTGGACCCTCTGTACAATCAGTTTGTTAAGCTGTTTGGAAAAGAAGAAGGAGCCAGGCGTTTTAAGCAGTATAACGCATTTAGTGGGATGTCTAGTCCTATGTCTGATGTGCTGACAGAAACCAGCAGAGGAACTGCTGCTAACTGGCTTCATAACCAGGGACGTTTTGAAGACTTTGTTAAGTACGGAGGTAAAAGAGGAGACCAACCTGGAGAAACACCTCGTCCACCTGGGATGGGTGACTATCCTGGTCACATGGCACACACGACTGCTCAGACTCCTGCTATGCGTAAATACATAGCTAATGCTGGAGCTGTGGACATGAAATCTCCTAAGGTTCCTGTCTACATCCAGGCTGCTCTTCCTGAAGAGTTAGGAGGATCTTGGAGAGTTCCTGTAGGGGATGCTCACTGGTCCAGGGCTGTCGGATTACCTGACACAAGAAATTTAAAAAAAGTTGATGGTGTGTATAAGGTTAATGATGCTTCGGTATCTCCTTCGGAGCTAGGTTCACTAACTCCCTGGTTTTCATCAATTGCTGATGATGTAGGAATACTTCCTGTACCTGCTCAGGCTAGATTGTGGGGAACAGCAAGCCACGCAACAGGGGTTGAGTCACCTATTGGAGCGTCTAAGTTAGAGTTAGTAGCAAACAAAATATACGACCAAGCCCAGAAAAGAGGCGTTGATCCTAAGCTGTTTAGAGATTACGTCTTAGCAGGAGGTGATGTTAAAAAGTTAGGTTTAAGCTCTGCTGCGCTTGCGTCATTAGTTGGTATTCCTGCACATGCTAGTGAAAACGCACTAACAGAAGCTGGTGGGATGTTGTCAGGAACAGATCTGTCATTAGCTCGCAGAGATGATAGACCATTTTTTAAGACTATGGGAGAGTACGGATTATCAGCACTTAGAGGGATACCGTTAGGCATTATAGATACGGCTTATGCTATTGAAGACGCTGCCAAATATCTTGGGATGATGCCTGACAATAGTGCGTATGTTCCAAGTTCGGTAAGCGAACAAACAAGAGAAAACATGAGAAACCTAATTCCAGATTATGAAGCAAAGTATGCAACTGATGAGGACAAAAGTATTTTTGAATTTTTAGGTGGTTTATTTTCTCCAATTTAAGGAAACAATATGAGTCGAATGCCGGAGTTTATAGATAGAATAAACAATCCACAAAACTATCCTTACATTGATAAGACAGAAAAAGGTGCGTTCATGGATCAAGAAAGATACGCTACGCATTTAATGTCTAACACTACGGTAGACGGCAGACCTATAGCTTTTCCTATGATCCAATATATACCTGAAACTGGAGAGCTTTATGAGTTTAAAGATTTTAAAAATGCTAGGGATCATGCTATGCGTACAGGAAACTTTAAAGAGTTTAAAACAGAAGATGAAGCACTAGACTACGCTAAGAATTATAAAAAAGGTACTCCACTAGAAAAATTCAAACCTGGGAAATAAAAATGGCTGAGAACTATAATACAGATTTCATGGAAGAAGAAGCACCTGAAACACAAAGTGAGAAAGAGCTGGTGTCTTTCGTGGTTGACCACTGTGACAGGTGGAGAGACTGGAGGGATACTAATTATGAAACCAAGTGGGATGAATATGAAAGGATATACTATGGAGTTTGGAGCGCGGAAGATCGTACAAGGGACAGTGAGCGTAGTAAAATCATTAGTCCTGCTACCCGTCAAGCTGTTGATAACCGGGTTGCGGAAACTATGGAAGGCTTTGCTGGATCCGGAAAACTGTTTGAAATAAGTGATGATGGTTTAGATCAGAATCCTGCTGACGTTGAACAGATGCAACGTCTTTTATTAGAAGACACTCATAATAATGCTTATTTAAACAACGTATCATCTATTGTTAAACTTTCCGAGATATACGGTACTGGTATTGGTGAAATTTTAGTAAAAACTGAAATGGAAAGAGTACCTACTACCCAGGATATACCAGAACAAGGTATCTCAGAAGTTGGCGTTACTGAAAGAGAAAAAATATCTATAAAAGTTAAACCTGTAAACCCTAGAAATCTTTTAATTGATCCTAACGCTGACTCGGTAGATGAATCTTTAGGTGTAGGGGTAGAAGAATATCTCAGCTATCACCAGGTAGTTCGAGGAATTACTTCCGGGGTTTATAGGAACGTAGATGTTAAACCTTCTTATGATAATGACGATTTAGATGATTCACAGCTTGATTCTACTCAGTATCGAGACGATAAAGTTAAGGTTATTCGTTATTATGGGTTAGTACCTAGAGATTTATTAGAATCTTCAGGTGAAGTAGAGCAAAAAGCAGAAGAACTGTTCCCGGATGATGATGAAGCTGCTGAATTGTCTGATTTAGTCGAGGCTATAGTAGTTATTGCTAACGATTCTCAGCTTTTAAAGGCAGAACGATCTCCATACATGATGGAAGACAGACCTATTATTGCGTATAGACCTGAGGTTCGTCCAGGACGTTTCTACGGTGTTGGAACAGTCGAGAAGGCATATAATATGCAAAAAGCTATCGATGCCCAGCTACGCTCTCATATGGACTCTCTGGCACTGACTACAGCACCTATGATGGGTATAGACGCGACAAGATTACCGAGAGGTATGAAGTTTGAAGTTAGACCTGGTAAAAACATACTAACTAATGGCAATCCTACAGAAATCTTACAGCCGTTTAAATTTGGGAGTACGGATGCTTCTAACTACGACACAGCAAAAGGTTTTGAAGCAATGCTGCTACAAGCTACAGGCACACTAGACTCGGCAGAGTTGGTCAAGAGTGCAGCAGGAGGTGCAGGACAGAACAACGGCATGGGAATGTCGTTAGCTATGTCTGCCATCGTTAAAAAGAACAAGGTAGCGATGGCTTCGTTTCAGGATGACTTCATCATTCCAATGGTTAAGAAAGTTGCGTATCGGTATATGCAGTTTGACCCAGAACGCTATCCAATGAAAGACTTCAAGTTTACTACGATGTCTTCCATTGGTGCTTTAGCTAGAGAGCATGAGCAGCAGCAGTTGATTGGTCTGTTACAGACACTGGGACCAAATTCACCTATTGTTCCTGTCATTCTTAAAAGCATAGTGTCTACCTCTGGTCTGTTAAACAGAGAAGAGCTAGTGGCTCAGTTAGATCAAATGTCTCAGCCTAATCCACAGGCTCAAGAAATGCAGATGCAAGCACAGCAAGCTCAGTTGCAGTACCTGGCAGCTCAGACTGCTGAGTTACAGGCTAGAGCGCAGGAGTCTGTAGCTGATGCTCAAGAGGCACAGGCTAATGCTCAGAAGATAATGATTGAAGCGTCTTTAATGGAGGACAAGGTTAAGACTGACATGATTAGAAACTTGTCAGCTAACATTAAAGATGAGGACACTGAAGAGTTTCAGAAGAGAGCTAAGATTGCTGATCTAATGATTAAAGAAAAAGATATTGAATCAAAAGAAAGGATAGTCAATAAGCAAATGCAAGAGAAAAGGATGACTCAATAAAGAGAGGGGCTTACGCCCCTTTCAAGAAATTGGTTAATGTTTTTGGCAAGCCTTCCGAGTAGGTCCAAGAAGCAAACTCTAAGACTTGTTTTTTACATCTTGTTATTGGATTACCTCTTTGGGGATTTGTTCCTAAACATGGATCACCTTTAACAACCTCTTCAAATTTGTCGGCTACTTTATTAGCCACTTTGACAACTCGAATTGGCGTGGTCATCACAACCACTTTAGTCCATTTCCTTCCTCTCTGATCTACAAGAGCAAATCGTGTTGTGTTGTCGAAGTGTCGTGTTCTGATTAATTTCATTTTGAATCTCCTAAAAGTTGGGACCGAAGTCCCGTTAAAATTATTACCAATCTGACAACCAGCCCTCTTGATTTTCCCATTTGACAAAATCCCATTTCGCTGCTTCCAGTGCGTCTTTTTTAGTCATTTCACAATTTTCTTCTAAACTCTCCGCCCAATTTTTAATCCAATTTTTCTCAAATATTTTTTGTTGTTTCTTGGTCATCTCTGGGTACAAAACATTATCTAAATTTTCCATTTTTTTCTCCTAGTTTAAGGTCTATACAGAACAAAATCTGTTTCTAATTTGTAAGCTAATTCTTTTAAAACTTCGTAAGCCTCTTGAGTTTCTGGTGTGCATTTCTCCACACCTTTTTCCTTGATTAAATTAGTAATATAGTTAAGAGCTTTAATTTCTTCCATTTTAATATTCTCCTTTTACAATCATTTTTTTATCAAACTGGCGCTGCTTCTTGTTACCTCTTTTTTTAAGTGCTTTTTCCCAACCTCTGCTAAGACTATGAACTTTTGATTTTTTATCTTTAACTTTCATTTTGAATCTCCTAGTTGTTGTGTGTTTCTCAAGTGTTGAATCTATTTTAAGACCTAATTTCAGAAAAGTAAACACTTTGCACAATTATTTTGTTATATAAATACGATTTTTTATAATAAAAAGCTATATAAGCAAATAATTTAGACAAACCGTTCTATTTGTGGTAGGATAAGCCTCAATTAAATAGGAATGATTCTTATTTACATTTACAGGAGAACTCCCTTTGGATAAAGAACTCCAAGAGTATTACGAAGAACGGTTCAACATGATGTCAACTAAAGGTTATAAAGACTTGTTGACTGATGTTGAAAGAATGATTGAAGAAAGAAATAATCTGATGGCTACTACAAGCCTTGAAGATTTAAACTTTCGTAAGGGACAGTTAGATGTCCTACATTGGCTTAGAACTCTCAAAAAACTTTCTGAAGAAGCCTGGGAGCAACTAAACGATGAGTAAGAGAATGTTTGAGTTTCGGTGTGGCGAAGGTCACATCACAGAAGAATATATTGACTCAGAGGTAAACGCTATTGAGTGTCCTGTTTGTCAATGTATGTCTCTTCGTATTATCTCAGCACCACGCATTGCGCTTGAAGGAATCACTGGTGATTTTCCTACAGCAGCCGATGCTTGGGCTAGGAAGCACGAAGAAGCAACAAGAGTCGCTGAAAAACGCAGAGGCTGAAGCGTCAGTGACATTTTTTATTTCCTACAATCACATAGTGACAGGAGTTTATACGCATGGCTCATTTTGAAGATCCGTTACAAGAAAAACTTGATTTTACACCTGATGAAGTAGGTGGTGATAATCCTAAAGTTGAATTAAAAAACGAACAGGAACCACAATTAGAGGACAACCCTGAAAGTTCTTTACCTGAAAAGTATCGAGGCAAGTCTGTTGAAGAGGTAGCTAAGATGCACCAGGAGTTAGAAAAACTCAACAGTAGGCAAGCTCAAGAGGTCGGTGAACATAGAAAGTTTGTTGACGATATGTTGAAACGGGAAATCTTACTAAACAAAAAAGAGCAACAGCCATCTCAAGAGATTGAAGAAGACCCTAACGAGAAATTTTTTAAGAAACCGACAGAAGCGATGGATGAGTATTTATCTAATCATCCAACCATCAAACAGGCACAAGAACAAGCCTTTCTGATGAAAGCTCAGTCTGCTCAACAAAACTTGCAACAACAGTTTCCTGATTTTGTAGAAATAGTAAAAGACCCTGCTTTTAAAGAGTGGGTAAATGCTTCTCCTATCAGACAAAGACTGTACGATGCTGCTGATGAGGGGTATGACTTGTCTGCTGCTTCTGAATTGTTTGGTACTTGGAAAGCTATTTCAGGTTCTAAACAAACAGAGCAACAGGTAGTCAATAATAATGAAGTTCAGGATAATAGAAGTAAATCTTTAAAAGCTGCTTCTGTTGATACTGGTACTTCTTCTATTAGTTCTAATAAAAGATATTCCCGGAAGGCAATTCAAGATCTGTTAAGAAATAACCCTGATAAATATTATGCTCACTCAGACGAAATCCTTAAAGCATATGCAGAGGGACGAGTCTATTAAATGAAAAGGAAATAAAAAATGGCACTAGGTTCTAATCATGTCACCAAGACCACTGCGGATAAGTTTATCCCAGAGATTTGGAGTGACGAAGTTGTCGCAGCTTACAAGCAAAATCTTGTTGCTGCAAATATGTTCAGCAAGATGTCTTTTAAAGGGAAGAAGGGTGATACGCTCCACATTCCTAAGCCTACTCGTGGTTCTGCTTCTGCAAAGGCAGCATCAACTCAGGTAACGCTTATTGCTGCAACTGAAACAGAAGTTCAAGTAGCTATCGACAAGCACTTTGAGTATTCACGTTTGATTGAGGACATCGTTGAGACGCAAGCACTTGCTTCTTTGCGTAAGTTCTACACTGATGACGCTGGTTACGCTCTTGCTAAACAAGTTGATACTGACTTGATTCAGCTTGGTCGAGCAGTTGGTTCAGGTACTGCTTACTCTACAGCTGCTTCAACCACTAATGCTTTCATTGGTTCTAACGGTACAACAGTCTATAACAGTTCATCATCTAACGCTGCTGCGTTGACTGATGCAGGTATCAGACGTTCTATCCAGCGACTCGATGATGCTGACGTACCAATGACAGATCGTTGTATGATTGTCCCACCATCAACAAGAAATGTCCTTATGGGTATTGCTCGATTTACTGAGCAAGCATTTGTTGGTGAGCAAGGTGGAGCTAACACAATCCGTAACGGTATGATTGGTGATCTATATGGCGTTATGTCTTATGTATCAACTAATGCTGATAGCGGTGCTGGAAGCTCTGGTGCTGACCGTATTTGCCTACTTGCACACAAGGACGCTTTTGTTCTTGCCGAGCAGATGGGTGTACGTTCTCAGACCCAGTACAAGCAAGAGTACCTCGGTACGCTATTCACATCAGATATGCTTTACGGTGTAGCTGAGTTACGTGATAGCTCTGCTGTTGCTCTAGCTGTTCCTGCTTAATTAAGTAGGTATCTCCCCAGGCTCATAAGGTCTGGGGAGTTTTATTATTGTCGTTCATCCATTAGGACGGAAGTAGGGAAACCGAAGGAACGCATCTTTCTTTATAGGAGGGTGTTATGACTTGGCAAGACTTCTGCCGTAAGCGTGAATTAAATAACCACAAAAAACAACAACTACTTAAACTACGACAAAGGAAACACTATGTGGACTAAACCTGAATACACTGAGATGAGATTTGGTTTTGAAGTCACGATGTACATTGCAACTAAGTAAGGACGTATAATGGCTATATTTAGAGGAGCAGGAGGACCAGGAGATGCCACAACAGATGCTGCTAATCAAGCTAGTGTAGCGTCTACAAAGGCTGCTGAAGCTGCTGCATCTGCTACTGCT
>Ga0206682_10001029_pt1 | contig 28114 bp, 29 predicted proteins | sample M240m12015metaG_FD_155444 | JGI IMG/M metagenome (GOLD analysis project Ga0206682, IMG submission 155444) | Ammonia-oxidizing marine archaeal communities from Monterey Bay, California, United States - M2 40m 12015 | ecosystem: Environmental > Aquatic > Marine > Intertidal zone | place: USA...
GCTCTTTATTTTTCAAGTTTTCTTTAGTTTGAACGAACCAAGGGATATGACTCTTATCTGCTTTATTTTTTTTTGCTTTTAATTTCAGTGAGCCATCTGGGCCTAAAAATCGCATCCTTGTAAAGTAATTAATTATAGTTCGAGACCTTTTGTGGCCTTTAAGTTTTGAGTTCCATAATTTGGGAGTATCTCCCCACATATTTTCTAATATCTCCAAAGAGTTTTTCTGCATTCCGACTTGTATTTCTTTAGATAGTTTTTTAGCCATTCTTATGTCCCAAATGAAGGGTATTCCTGCATGGGATATCCAAAAAGTTTCCTTGGTTTTTTTTATTTTTATTTCTAGTAGCAGAGGTAAACCTTTTAACCATGAATGAAACATCATTTTATTTTTTGACTCTAAAATCTTGCTCAGTGACTTATTCTTTTTTTTATGTTCTATAAGATAAAGCAAGTAAAAGTCATGATTTCCAAGAACAGCTTTAACAGATTTTTTATGCTTCATACAAAACTCCATCACCTCTAAAGATTGCGTGCCTCTATTCACAAGATCACCTGCAAATATTAACTTGTCTTTATCTGGATTGAACTTTATCTTTTTAGTTAGCTGATCCAGCTCTGAAAAGCATCCCTGAACATCTCCAATAACATAATGAGCCATTATTCTTTGAAAGCTTTAGCAAGTTCGACGTAATTACTTAATGAGAGTTCTTCCGGTCTTAGGTTGAAGTCAATATCAAGATTATCCCAATCAAAATTTTGTTTTTTTAGATTATTTTTAATATTCTTTCTTCTCGATGAGAATGATAGATCGATAACTTTATACAAGTTTGTAACTAACTTTGAATCAAATTCCAGATTCTGCTTTGGGGTCATTCTTATAAAACTAGACATGACTTTTGGCTTTATATCGAAAGACTCCGGCGGCACATCAAATAATATCTCAGTATTGAAAAATGCAGCTATCTTAATCGATAGCTTTCCCCAGTTTTTTGTTTTGATTGTTCCTGTAATTTTTTCTGCAACTTCTCTTTGGACTAGAAAGTGCATATCTTGAATGTATTTTGACCAATGAATAAACCTCAAGATAATTTGAGTAGATATATTATATGGGAGATTTCCCACAACCCTAAAAGTATCAGCCTCAAGAAAATCTAGCGATGTTTTCAATATATCATCATTAATAAATTGAAATTCTGCTGGCCCTTGAAAGTTTTTTGATAGGTAATCAATATTATCTTTATCAACTTCAATGGCTAAAATTTTAATATCTTTTTGATTTAAAGTTTTGGTAAGGGCACCCATCCCTGGCCCAACTTCTAAAAATTTATCTTTTGAGTAAGGACCAATTGCTTGTCCCATTTCAAAAATAATAGCAGGATCGGATAAATAATTTTGCCCAAACTTTCTTCTTATATCTCTTTTACTCATCAAATCATTTTTTTTGCAGCTCTGATGGCTTCTTCAAAAGAAGATACATCAGTCTTTCCAGACCCAGCTATATCTAAAGCAACACCATGATCTACAGAGGTTCTAATGATTGGAACCCCTAATGTTATATTGATTGTATTTCCAAAACTAAGCGCTTTTATTACTGGCAAAACTTGATCATGATACATGCCAAGATATGCATCGGTATCTGCTAATATTTTTTTTGTGAATGCAGTGTCAGCGGATAATGGCATAGAGATATTAATATTATTTTTTCTAAGTTCTTCCACCGCAGGAATAAGAATATTTCTTTCTTCAGTACCTATTTTTCCTCCTTCTCCTGCATGTGGATTCAAGCCAAGTAATTTTATTCTTGGGCTTTTAATTTTGAATTTAGTAATTAATTCATTATGCAAGATCATAGCTTTGTTAATAATAAGCCTCTTGGTGATTAGTTTAGGTACCTTTTTTAAAGGCACATGCGTGGTTGCAATCGCAACCCTAAGTTTTTTAGAACCTAGCAGCATCAACACATCATTACTTAATGTTTTCTTTTGAATATATTCGGTATGACCTGAAAATTTTTCATCGATAGTAATTATATTTTCTTTACTTATTGGGCCTGTTACCAAGCCAATACCTTCTTTTATTGACTGCTCGATACCGTAGTCTAAATTTTTTAGAACATAGGCTGCGTTAGACTTATATAGTTTACCCGGTTTGGTTATTCTGCATTTTGATACTTCTTTAATTTGAATTACTCCAAATTTATTTTGATTAGCAGAGTCTAGGTTGTTTAAGATATCTATCTTTATTTTTTTATTAAGCACTTTGGCTCTGTCTTGAATAAGTTTCTTATCTGCCAAACATACAATAGGGATATGAATCTTTTCCCAGAAGGGCGTGGAACAAATCTGAATAATTAAATCAGGTCCAATACCTGAGGGCTCTCCAGGAGAGTATAGAATTTTTTTCAATCTAGATCTTTAAATTCAACAAAAGCTTCTGCTCTCATTGATCTTAGAGTGTTTTCAAGTTGCTCATCATATTTTCTAGAGTAAAGAACCTGATATGCTTGATCTTCAATTAGTTCTCTTGTCATATCATGGTTTCTTGTATCCATAACTTCTAAAAAATGGAATCCAAATTGAGTTTGGAAGACATCAGATAAAGTTCCTATTTCAGCAGAGATCATTGTTTCTTCAAATTCAGGTGCAAGAACACCTTTTCCAAGCCAATCTAAAACGCCGCCAAGCTTGGCAGAGCCAGGGTCCTCAGAGAACTCCTTAGCAAGTGCTGCAAAGCTTTCACCATCAATAACTCTTTGTCTTATTGCATTAAGCTCATTTTCAGTTTCTTCTTCAGTTCTAATTGCTGATGGTATTAACAATATATGCCTCGAATACCATTGATCCTCATACCTCACAAAAGTACCTTTTTTTTCTTCTAATTTAAGTATATGAAAACCAGCACCACTTTTTAAAGGATCACTCACAAAACCCACAGTCTTCTTGTTAACCGCATCAGAAAATAGCTTCGGCATATCTGCTGCTTTTCTTAAGGGCATAAGTCCGCCATTTGCAGCATTACTGCTGATTGAAATTTCTTTAGCAATTTCAGAAAAATCTTCTCCATTATTAATCCTGTCAATCGCAGAGTTAGCCTCATTTAAGGTCTTTACAAGTATTTGCTTAACTAATAACTGAGGTTCTAATTCTAGAAGCGATTCGTCTGTTGCCAAAAATGCCTCAAACTCTTTTGCCGTTATATCAATTTCAGACTGAACTCTTCCTCTTTGAATTCTTTGAATTATCATTTCGTTGCGAATTTGCTCTCTAAGATCTTCATAGCTAGTTCCTTCTTTTTCAAGGCTTGCAATAAAATCTTGAAGCTCCATTTGATTATTGGCTGCAACTCTTCCCATTGTTTGATTGAGTTCAGAATCACTTATTCTTATTCCAGCTCTATCAGCCATCTGTAGTTGTAATTCTTCTATGATTAACCTTTCAGTAACTTGTTCTAAAAGATCTTTATCATCTGGCTTTGGTATGTTTTGTTGATCATATCTCGCTGCCATCTCTTTAAAATCATTATTAATTTGCGATTCCATAATTACACCGTCATCGACAATAACAGCGACTCTGTCCAAAATTTCTATCTCAGAATATAAAGAAGTAGCTAAAAGGGTAAATGCAGGTAAGAATATTTTTTTCATATTAAATTTAGTAATTAAAAAGTGAGTTATTTAGTAGTCTATTTATTTTGTTAGAGGATGAGTTAAAGCCCTTGAGTTCAAATTCAAAATTTACTCTACCTTTATTTTCAATTTCGATAATATTATCCCATGCTTCGTCCAAATATGGATAGTAAATCTCTTTATTACTGTACCTCGAAAGATTTTTATCAGATCCTGTTACTCTAAAAGCAAAGCAACAATTTTCATATTCAAAGCCCACAACGCTTTCAATATTTTTATCAATCTCATTATCTTTCTTAAGTTTTGCTATAAATTTAAATTTAGAGCTTAGATTAATATTTGCATATACCTCAGAATAATCCATAAGATAATTGAAATCGCCTGACATTCTTCTATATCTTTTAGCAACCCCAAAAGAACCTTTATCGAAATTATGGTTCAGCGTAAAACCTCCAAGTGGCACTTTTTTATTTTCTTTAATATAACCACCATAAGCCATAATCATTGTTCCTTTTTTTGGCATCCACTTGCCCATCATAACTATTGGACCCTTATCCATAGACATTCCCATTGAGCCTTGATTCATTGACATACTCATTAGGCTATCAGCCATCGACATGCCCATTGACATAGAGTTCATTGATCTAATCCAAACCTTTCTGTCATCAAGAAAATATTTTTTAGATATTGATAACGAAACTTTTTCCATACCCATTTTAATTTTCTTATACTTAAGGCTTAGGGTATAAAATTTTTGATCACCTATTCTGTCCATTCCAGAAAAACGCAGATTAGAAAATAACTCGTTATTCATGGATATCTCATCGCTATCAAAAACAGGATTGCTTGATTGATCTACATAGCTAGAGTAGCCAATCACAATTCTTGGCTCGAGGACATCTTTACCGCTTGCTGTATCTTTAAAAAAGATTGAGCTCATATCAATCAAAGCATTTGGAACATTCACATCTGTTGTATCAAAAGATGAGTCTTTTAAGCTGTATTTAATACTTTTTATTCCAAAGCTTGAGGCAATATTAATTCCATTAATGTGGCTATAGTTAAGGAATGATAAGTCTGAATAAAATCTAGTTCCCTCCGCAGGATCTTTAATGGTTTTTAAATATCTTCCTGACATGTCTTGAGTACCAAAATAACCATGGATGGTGCTAGCTTTAAATGAAGACACATTGATGAACTCATTGAAAATAAAGCGCCCAACTCTATCTGAGTAATGCAAATCTATTGAAGGTGATTTTTTATACCCATTTGTTAGCATAGGATTTAGGGCTTGGTAGCCTTGGTGTTCTATTCTTAAATAAGCCTTATTAAATTGCCTAGATATTGCAAAATTTTGACTTAAATTTTGTATTCTTTGAGAGCCTATAGATGTTATATCTCCAGGCACATCTCTTAAAAACAAACTATCTGAGGCTTTTGACCAATTTAAATTAAACTTAGTAGATTGAAATCTCAATTCATCTGATATGTTAAATGCCCATCTTGGGGAGTCATCTCCAAAGCCTTCCTTTTCGTATTCATCATCTTTATTGAAATACACAAGGTCAAAGTTTCGTAGATTTTTATTTTTACCGTGAAGCGATCTGAAATTTATCTCTATTCCTTCTCCTCGCTTTGCTATCATCCGAGGCGCAATAGTAATATCTGAAGAGTCGGATATGACCTTGTAGTAAGGAATTGTTACATCGACCCCATCGGATGAAAAAGAGAGCGAGGGCTCTAAAAAGCCAGTCATTCTATCGCTCGAAGTTGCAAAAGGAAGTTTGGGTAACGCAAGGACAGTTCTTCCCATTATTTTAAGCTTAATATCAGAGGCCATGCCTCTTTGAGATTGAGTATCTAGATTTATACTTCCTGCCTCTATAGCCCACCCTTGATTCATATCAGCACATGACGTCACTGATGTGCCCGATAGACTTATCTTCTCATCCAAATAACCATTTAGATCATCAAAATTAAATATAAGATTCCTCTCATTCATGAACGCACTGCCATTAGAAAGCGCTAATTCACCATCTTCTTTATTAAAAAAACCATCCTCTGCAATAAAGTAAAAATCTTGTAAGAAAATCTGACCTTTATTGAACTCAATCATTCCATTTTGCCTATCTAAATTTGCAAGACCTGCTCTCAACAAACCTTCTGGAAAATCTAACTCAACATCACCTTTTAATATAAGTTTTTTGTCATCTAGAAATTCAAACTCATCTGAGTTTACCTTGAGGTCTTGACCTTCTTGAACTTCACCAACTAAAGGTGAATAGATTAAGCACTTATTGGTATTAGATTCTGGAGCTGGGCTAAGAATTAATTCTAATTTTTTTTCTCCATACAGAACAAATGGCATAGCAAAAACAAAACAAATATTAAATATAAGCAAGGGTTTCTTCATAGTTTTATTTTATACCTCTTACATTTGAAAGAGTATTTTATAAAAAGTTCTATTCCTTAAGATAATTGATATATTCTTCGAGCTGGTAAAGATGATCTTTACCAAAGAATATCTCATCATTTAGAAAGAAAGTTGGCACACCGAAAGCTCCTCGATTAACTGCATCGCTTGTATTTGCAATTAACTTATCTTTGCATTCTTGAGATGTGACTATTTTTATTATAGCTTCGGCATCAAGGTTATTTTCATTCATAGTGCTTTGAAGGACATCTAAATCAGAAAGATTTTTATCTTCTTCCCACATTGCTTTCAGCATGATTTCAAGATACTCGTCAAACACTCCAAGTTCCTGTGCAGCAAGGGCACCCCTTTGAACCTGAACAGTATTCATAGGAAAGCTTGAGTTAAATTTATATTTGATCAGTTTATGTTGTTTAATAAATCTGGCAATCTCAATCATTTGATAATCATTTTTATTTTTAATATCTGCATAAGCAACAAAAGGGGGCTGATTCCCAGATAACTTCATTATTCCTCCGAGCAGGCAAGGAATATAATTAAACTTAACACCAGTTCTATTTTCAAAACTCGGTATAAGTTGATGACAGAAATACGCATTAGGGCTTGCTATATCAAAAATAAAGTCTACTTTCATTTGTACCTACAATTTTGTAAAGTTATATAAACAATTTAACACTCATATGAAAGATTTTTCAAAATATTCAGCAATAATTATAGGTGCCGGAGATGCTACGGGATCAGCTCTTACAAAGAAGTTTGCAAGCCATGGTTATAAAGTATGTCCTGTGAGGAGGCCTGGAAGCGCAGAAAAAGTAAATAAACTTGCTGATAAGATAAATAAATCTGGTGGCTGGGCAAAGGGTTTTGGGGTAGATGCGCGTGATGAAGACTCAATTATTAGCTTATTTAAGGATGTTGAAGAAAACATTGCTCCCATTGATGTGGTTATTTTTAATCCAGGAGCTAATGTATTTTATCCAATAGAAGAAACCACTTCTCGGGTTTTTAGAAAAGTATGGGAAATGGCTGCTTTTGGTGGGTTTTTAACTGGTAGAGAAGCTGCTAAACACATGAAAAAGAGACAATCAGGAAGCATCTTTTTCACCGGCGCGACTGCCTCATTAAGGGGAAGTTCTGGATTTTCTGCATTTGCTAGTGCCAAGTTTGCCCTTAGGGCTCTCAGTCAAAGTATGGCCAGGGAATTGGGACCACAAGGCATCCATGTCGCACATTTTGTAATTGACGGAGCAATAGATACTGCATTTATAAAAGAGATTTTTCCAGATACATATGCTCTTAAAGAAAAAGACGGTATCCTATCACCTGAAAGTATTGCAGATGCATATTGGTTCGTTCACTCACAACATAGAAGCGCATGGACGCATGAGTTAGATCTAAGACCCTATATGGAAAAATTTTAAAAATAAGGAAATATTATGAGTTTAAAAGATAAAGTAATTTTTATGTCTGGTGGAAGTAGAGGCATTGGTTTGGCTATGGCAAAAAAGGCAGCTCAAGACGGAGCCAAAATAGTCGTTGCAGCAAAAACTGCAGATCCACACCCAAAGCTTCCAGGAACTATTTATACAGCAGCAGATGAAATTATTGAAGCTGGTGGCGATGCTCTACCAGTTTTATGTGATATCAGAGATGAAGATAATGTAAGAGACGCGATTAACAAAGCTGTAGAGCACTTTGGTGGTATCGATATTTGTATTAATAATGCATCAGCAATTCAGCTAACTAACGTCACTGATACTGAAATGAAAAGATATGATTTGATGCATCAAATAAACGGAAGAGGAACCTATATGGTAAGTAAATATTGTCTACCCCACTTATCAAAAGCTACTAATCCACATATTCTAAATCTGTCTCCACCATTAGACATGAGCTCAAAATGGTTTTCAGGAACTGTTGCTTATACTATGGCTAAGTACACCATGAGTATGTGTGTTCTTGGTATGGCTGCTGAGTTTGCAGAAAAAGGAATTGCGGTAAATGCATTGTGGCCAAGAACTGCAATAGCAACCGCAGCTGTTCAAAATCATCTTGGCGGAGATGAGATTATGAGATTATCTAGAAATGTCGATATTATGGCTGATGCAGCATACGAAATTCTAACCAAAGACTCTAAAATGTTTACTGGAAATTTCTGTATAGATGATTTAGTGCTTCATGCAGCTGGAGTAAAAGATTTTACAAAGTACGCAAATGTGCCCTTTGGCGAGCTCATGCCAGATTTCTTTGTACCTGATGATACCCCACTGCCTGATGAGGTAAAAAACAGCTAGCTTGATAGATTCTGAAGTAATACAAATTGCCCATGAATGCGGTTTTCAGATAAGTAGTGTTCAGCCGCTTAAGCTTGAGGCAAGCGGAAGAGAATACTATAGAGTTATTGATCAGACAGGTAAGAATTTTGTTTTGTGCTACTTAAACCCTGCAATGGGGACGCATGCAAAGTTTGAGCATGTCTCAAAATTTTTTCATGACCACAGCATAAGGTGCCCTAGTATTATTTATTCCAATATTGCTCTTGGGGTAAACATTCAGGAAGATTTAGGTGACTCTTCCTTGATAGATCTCGATCTACTAAGCAATGAAAATTCTGCATTATTAAATAAATCTTTAAGTATTTTAGCAAAGATTCAAACAGCTAATATTCCTCAAATACCAAAATTAGATCAAGACAGCCTGCTTGCACAAATGAATAGTTTTGAGAATATCTTTATAAAAGATTTTTTATCAATCGACCCACACGTTGATATAAGTAGGTTAAAAAATGAGGCAATTGAAGAATTGCTTAATCAACCCTGGATGAATTGTCACTTTGATTTTGAAAGAAGAAATCTATTACTTCTTAATGACGGAGAGGTAGGAGTTGTTGACTATCAAGACTTATGCTCTGGACCAGTTGGGATAGATCTTGCAGGTTTATTTATCGATCACTACATAAAGTACTCAACCAAAACAATCACTAGTTCACTTGTTTATTATGGACAGCTTCTTCAAATTAATTCTGATCCAGATAGTATCTTTGAATGGGTTAGGTGGGGAGCAATTCAAAGAAACATGCGGATATTAGGAACTCTCAGTAAAATTTATTTGGATACTGGTAGAACATTCAGACTAAAAGATCTGAAAACTATTTTAAGAAACTTAATTGAACTCATACCAGACAAAAATTATAAAAATTTAAAGGACTATCTTGCTGGTGAAATTCACGAGACACTTGAAGCAAGGTTGAATCAAACATGAAGGTTATGATTCTTGCTGCAGGCTATGGCAAAAGAATGCTTCCGTTGACAAAAACAACACCAAAGCCTCTTTTAAAAGTTGGTGGCAAAACTCTAATTCAAAGAAATATAGAGGCCTTATTAGATGAGGGCTTTGAAGAATTTATCATCAATACTTCATACTTAGGAAGCATGATCAGAGATCATGTAAGTGAAAAATTTCCTTCTATTAAAGTTAATTTTTCTGAAGAAGATGAGCCTCTTGGAACTGGAGGTGGAATTGTGAAAGCTCTTTCACTAATTGGAGAAGACCCTTTCATTCTTATCAATGCAGATATTAGCCATGATATTAGTATGAAGCCTTTAAATAAAAATATTATCTCTGCTCATATAGTTGGGGTCGAGAACCCAGATCATAATATCAATGGTGATTTTTCCTTAGAAGGAGATATTGTAGTTATTAAAGAGGGTAAAAATGATTTTACTTGGACGGGTATATCTGTAGTAAACCCCTTGATATTTGATAAATATAAAAATCACAACGGATTTTTTAATATATGGGATCCTGTAATGCTTGCATGTATTAGTGGTAGATCTGTAACAGGAGAAATAACAAAAGGTAAATGGATAGATACTGGGACTGTTGACCGACTAGAGCTTGCTAATAAGATGCATAAAGACGAAAATTAGATTATGACTGATTCAAACTATATTATTGCACCATCAATACTTGCATCCAATTTTGCAACTCTGGGTGAGGAGGTCGTCAATGTATTAAATGCTGGCGCTGATTGGATTCATTTTGATGTAATGGATAACCACTATGTACCCAACCTCACTATAGGTCCTATGGTTTGCCAGTCTTTAAGAGATTATGGTGTTAAAGAGTTTATTGATGTTCATTTAATGATTGATCCGGTTGATGATTTGGCTCAAAGCTTTATTAAAGCTGGCGCTGATTTAATTAGTTTTCATCCTGAAGCATCAAGACATGTTCACAGATCGATTCATGCAATAAAAGATCAGGGCTGCAAAGCAGGTTTAGTGTTTAACCCAGCGACTCCTCTTCATATTCTTGACAATGTAATAGATGATTTGGATTTAATTTTAATCATGAGCGTTAATCCAGGCTTCGGAGGACAATCCTTTATTCATAGCTCGCTTGATAAGATAGCCAAGGTTAGAAAAATGATTGATGAATCTGGAAAAGATATTCGCCTAGAAGTAGATGGTGGAATTAATAATGAGACCATAGGCCTAGCTTCTTCTGCAGGTGCTGATACTTTTGTTGCAGGCTCTGCAATCTTTAATACGGATAATTATGAGCAGACAATCTCAACACTTCGTTCAAAGATCGTTTAAATTTTTTTTATACATTTGTTTTATCTCCAATATCAGTGGATCTGAACCTATTCCGCTAGATAGCTTTTTAAACAAAATAGAAGTTGCTAATGATTTTCAAGAAAGAAAAAGAGGGCTTATGTATCGAAAAGCACTTCCTCAAGATCAAGGAATGCTTTTTAAATGGGATTCAAAAAAGATTCAATGCATGTGGATGAAAAATACTTATGTACCTTTAAGCGTTGCATATGTAGATGCTGAAGGTAAAATTATTAATATTTCTGATATGACTCCATTATCTAGAGCATCTGTATGTTCAGAAAAACCAGCTTTATATGCTTTAGAAGTTAATCAAGGAGTCTTTAAAAAAAACAATATTAATGCCGGCGATATTTTAGCTATAAATAAAACGTTACAAAATGATAAATAAAGAACAATTTCAGCAATATACCGATCAAGGATTCAATATCATTCCTATTGCTAAAGATGTTCATTTAGATAATGTAACCCCACTTACCATCTACTCTCAGATATCAGATAAGTCGAATACTTTTTTATTAGAATCTGTTGAAGGCGGTGATACTTGGGCACAATATTCCATTGTAGGGTTAGACTGTTTGGACACGATCAAGGTCACTGGAAATACGATTGAGACCAAGACAGGCTCTCAGATTTCGTCATTCCAGTCAGACAATCCGCTAGATGAAATCCAAACATTAATCAGTAGTCTTAAAACTCCTGAAATTAAAGATCTGCCAAGATTTTACGGTGGTTATGTTGGCTTTTTTGCTTATGAGAGTGCTAAGTATGCAGAAAAAAGAATTGCAGATCTTGTAAATAAAGATTCAAAGTTTGAAGAGCATATGCCTGAAATTTTTCTAGTTAAGGCTCAGAAGCTAGTCATTTATGACAATACTGATCAATCAACACAGATTATATTTAACGTTGATCCCTCAAAGACTTCTTATGAAGAAGCACTAGAAGCTCTTGAAGAGATTAGCAGCCTATTAGATAGTGGCGATAAAGTTCTTGATGATGCTTTTAAAACTCCTTCTGGAGAAATGGCCTTTCACTCTAATTTTGAAAAAGATGATTATATGAAGGCTGTGGGTCTTGTAAAAAATTATATCGAGGAGGGTGATGTGATGCAGGTCGTTCTTGCTCAAGACTTTTCTCAGGATTTTCAGAATAATCCTTTCGATTTATACAGAGCACTTCGACAATTAAACCCATCTCCATATATGTATTACCTAGATCTTGATGAGTGCCAAATTGTAGGAGCTTCTCCTGAAATCTTGATTCGATTAGAGGACGACAAAGTAACATTAAGACCTATTGCAGGAACAAGAAAAAGAGGATCGAATGCGGAAGAAGATTTAGCTAATGAGAAAGATTTATTAACCGATCCCAAAGAAATTGCAGAACACTTAATGCTAATTGATCTTGGTAGAAATGATGTCGGCAGGGTCTCTAAAATGGGAACCGTTAAGGTTACAGACAAGATGATTGTTGAGAAGTATTCTCATGTAATGCATATCGTATCTAACGTTACGGGCACTTTATCCGAGGATTTGGATGCTATCGATGCGTTAAAGGCTGCATTACCAGCTGGTACTTTATCTGGAGCTCCAAAAATAAGAGCAATGCAAATTATCAATGAGCTTGAGCCAAGTTCAAGGGGGATATACGGTGGAGCTATTGGCTACATCTCTTGGAACGGCAATATCGATACAGCAATAGCCATAAGAACTGCTGTAATTAAAGATAGCGTTATTCATGTTGGAGCCGGAGCTGGAATTGTTGCTGATTCTATTCCAGAAAATGAATGGCTTGAATGCAAGCAAAAAGCGAAAGTCTTTTTAGATGCCATGGAGATGATTTCATGATCCTGGTTTTAGATAATTATGATAGCTTTACCTATAACTTAGTTCATTACATAGGTGAAAGCGGACACGAAGTTCTAGTAGTTAGAAATGATGAAATAACAATCGAGCAAATCAAGGATTTAAACCCAGAAAAAATAGTCATTTCTCCAGGACCTTGTACTCCCAAGGAGGCCGGAATATCTATTGAGCTAATTAAAAATGCAACTGTACCTTTGTTAGGAGTTTGTTTAGGCCATCAAGCAATTGGTGCAGCTTTTGGTGGAAATATCATAAAAGCACCGGAAATATTTCATGGAAAACTGTCTGATGTTGAACACAACAATGAAAATATTTTTAAAGGTATTGATAGTCCCTATTCTGTAGTGAGATATCATAGTTTAATAATTGAAAAGGACTCTTTGCCAGATGAATTAAAAATTACAGGAGTGCTAAAAGACAATCCTGAAATAATTATGGCAATTGAGCATAAAGATAAACCAATTTACGGTGTTCAATTTCATCCCGAATCTATTGAAACGGATTTTGGTATGAAACTTATAGAAAACTTTTTAGCCCTATGATTAAAGATATTCTTAAAAAATTAAAAGATAAAAAAGATCTTCAGTCTGAAGAAATGCAACATGCTGTCGAAAGTATTATGACAGGAGGGGTTGGAGATAAAGATATTGAAATCTTTCTCATTGCTCTCAATGAAAAGGGTATTAAAGAGCAAGAAGTAACTGCGGCCGCGTCAGTAATGAGGGCTAAATCTCTTAAATTTGATATAGGCGATGGTACACATATAGATACATGTGGAACTGGTGGAACTGGCTTACATACTTTTAATTGTTCTACAGCATCATCCTTTGTTGCTGCTGCAGGCGGAGCCTCAATAACAAAACACGGCAACAAGGCCATCTCAAGCAAATCAGGCAGTGCAGATTTTTTAACAGCTGCAGGCGCAGATATCACACATGATAGAGAAAAACTTTTACACATATTCGATCAAGTTGGATTTGTATTTTTATTTGCTCCTCTTCATCATGAATCCATGAAATACGTAATGTCAGCAAGACAGCGTATTGGTCAGAAAACAATATTTAATTTATTGGGACCTCACACCAACCCTTGCGGAGCAAAAAGACAAGTTATTGGTGTCTACGATAAGAATTTACTTAAAACATTTTCAACAGTAGCAAAAAATTTAGATATGGAACATGTTCTTGTTGTTCATGGAGATGATGGATTAGATGAGATTAGTATCAGCGGGCCAACTCAAATATCTGAATTAAAAAATTATAAGATCGAGAATTACTCAATATCACCAAAAGATTTTGGCTTATCAACCTCTGGGCTTGAGGAGATTACAGCACAATCCCCAGAAGATAGCTTGCGACTTGTCAGGGAAGCATTTTCAGGAGAGCAATCTGCAGTTCAAGATATGATTGCCCTCAATGCAGGGGCAGGACTTTATATTGCAAGAAAAGTAGATTCAATTGCAGATGGAGTAGAATTGGCATTTACATTAATGAATAACGGCAAGGCCTCTGATAAGTTAGCTGGGTATGTGAGGGTTTCTAATCTCTAATGACTATCCTTAACGACATAGTCGAAAATACCAGAGAAAAGCTAATTCAAAAAAAAGAGTCTCTACCTCTCAATGACATCAAGATAAAAATTGGTGAATTAAATCTCTCTAAAGGAGCTTTTAAAGAAAGTTTAGCTAACAAAGATCAGGCTATCATTGCAGAAATTAAAAAAGCTTCACCTAGTGCGGGAATCATTGCTGAAGATTTTGATCCTATCAAAAAGGCTAAAGAATACGAAGCTTTTGGAGCCTCTGCATTATCTATCCTTACTGAAGAAGATTTCTTTCAGGGGCACAATCAATTTTTGATAGACGTAAAAGCTATAACCAAACTGCCAATTATTAGAAAAGATTTCATGGTCGACGAATATCAAATATACGAAGCTAAACTTATTGGTGCTGATTGTATACTTTTAATTGCTAGTGTTCTTTCTGATGAAGAGATGTCTCACTTTGTGAATGTGGCTGAAGAACTAGAACTAGATTACTTAATAGAGGTTCATGATGAGGAAGAGCTAAAAAGAGTTGAGCACTTTAGCAATGCAATGATTGGTGTTAATAATAGAAATCTTAAAACCTTTGAGGTAGATCTAAATAATTCAATCAATCTCAAAAAGAGATTTAAGGGCAATAATATTTTTATTGCTGAGTCAGGGATTAAAAACCAAGACGATATAGATTTTCTTAAACAAGAAGATATCCATGTTTTTTTGATTGGTGAGAGCCTAATGAAAGGGGCTTTTAGTTGAAGCTAAGAGATTGGCAAGAAAATGCATTCCCTTTATGGTGGGAAAGAAAAAGAGGCATCATAAAGGTTGTAACAGGTGGCGGAAAGACAGTCTTTGCTATCCACTGCCTAACTAAATATTTAGAAGAAAACAAAAGCAATTCAATTTTAATTGTTGTTCCATCTATAGCCCTATTAGATCAATGGTATGAAAGCTTATCTTTAAGTTTTAGCTCAAAAGAAATAGCTCTAAATGGTGGTGGAGAGCAAATCGAAGACCTTGCAAAAATCTGTATTACAACAATAGATTCACTTAAGAATATCATAAGTAAAGTTGACCCTAAAAACACACTTCTCATAGTTGATGAGTGCCACAAAATAGGGACTGAAAAAAGGGGAGAAATGCTAACAAATAGCTGGCATGCAACTTTAGGATTATCAGCTACCCCAGAAAGAGATTACGACGATAATTTTTATATCATAATTAAAAAAATTCTTGGAGATATTATTTTTGACTATGATTATATAGATGCCAGAGAAGACGAGGTAATAGTAAACTTCAAACTTCTTTATGCCTACGCTGAAATGACAAAGGAAGAAGAGGATAAATACAAAAAGTTTACGAAAAGTATACAAAGAAGAGCTGCAACTATTGGCGGCAACAATATGAATGACTATCCGTTAAAGATGCTTATTTTTAACAGAGCTAGAATGGTAAAAAATTCAAAAAATAGAATACCTTTTGGGGTAGAGCTGTTACAAAAGCACAAAAGAGAGAGCTGGATAGTTTTTACTGAAAACAAAAAACAGGCCAAAGAATTTAACAAAATTATTAATACCAAGGGTTATAAATCAGCTATCTATAATACTGATCTTGATAATGCGGAGCGAGAAGAGAACTTAAATAATTTTAAGAGCGGAAATCTTAATGTATTGGTGAGCTGCACGGCATTAGATGAGGGTTTTGATATGCCCGAGGCTGATGGTGCAATGATTCTTAGCGCCTCCTCATCAAAGAGGCAAAGAATTCAAAGAATGGGTAGAGTACTGCGAATAACTGCAAATAAAGAAAATGCATTAATAGTAACTGTTTACAGTTCAAATACTGAGTACGTAAAACTAAAAGAAGAATCTAATAGATATCAATTAGAAAATGTACCCATTAAATGGCAGCGTATGAAATAGTTAAAACGTATATCTAAAATTCGTTGAAAAAGAGTGGTTTGATTTTTTTGATATATCTGGTGGATCATTATCTAAGGCAGTCGAAATCTGTATTTCAACCAAGATTTTTTCTGATATTGGTATATTTAATGACATTAATGCAGAAACTTTATAATCAGAACTAAAATCTTGAAGTGATGGTTGATAAAAAAGTGAGGCTGACAAAAAGTTACTGTTAGCTAACTCTACTCTCTTATATAAATATAAATTTACTCTATCTGTTTCTTTATTTATTCCTTGAAGACTTTCTTCATTTTCATGCAATAGGCTTAGCCCGATTTTGGACTCCTTGCTGATATCAAACCTCGCTCCAAAACCAATCAAATCGCGTTTTTTATATGATTGAAATGGGTTTTTACTGCTTTGAACATATAGTTCAAAATCATATTTTTTGTCAGATTTAAATAGTAATCTGCTATGAAAGAACGATGATTTGTCCTCTAATACATCATCCTTTGTTCTTTCAGAGTGGCTTACTGTGATCAAGGACTCAATATTTTCAGTATTTTTTGTGAAAGCTAAATTTAATTTGAAGTCATCCCTGTCTTCATTTCCTCTTGAGCCATTAAGCGATAATCCAGCTGACTTAAATTCACCAACTTCACCAGAATGCCTTAAATTTTCTATATTAACTATTGGCTGTGAAAGTACTAATGATGAAAATGTAATGCTCATCAGAATATAGATGTTCTTCATTGTTTTTCTTAGATATGCGTACTTGTTGATGTCATGACTTTAGCTGTATATTTCATGATTTTTTTTGCAGGTATTTTTAATTCTTCTCCACCATTATCAACAGCTTGTTGAGCATGAATATCTTCATCTTCTCTCATGGTTTTTAGAATTTCAATTGTCTCAATATCTTTTGGAGATATTTTTTCGAGATGTTTATCAATATGAGCCACCACTTGTTTTTCTGTTTCTTCCACAAAGCCTAAGCTCACCTTTTCACCAAATGATCCAAATAGTGCACCTATGCTAAAAGATCCTGCATACCACAATGGATTTAATAAAGACCCTCTGCCTCCAAGATCATCTAAACGTTTTTTACACCAAACAAGATGATCTGTCTCCTCCTCCCCAGCCTCAATAAGGTGGTCTCTAACTTTGGGATCTTTGCACACTAATGCCTGACCTCTATATAGGGCCTGTGCTGCTACTTCGCCAGCAAGATTTACTCTCATCATTTGAATGGAAAGCTTCTTCTCTTTTTGCGTTAGTTCCTCAGTATTTTTACCAGAAGGAAATGGTCTATTAGTGCCTGATTTTTTATTTGATAAAGTTTTTAGTGCAATATCAAACTCATTAACTATGTTATTTAGAATGCTCATTTAATTCCTTTAAAGCCTATATCTTTTCTGCAAAAAGCACCTTCGAAATCTACTTTTTGAACTAAATTATAAGCTTTAGACTGTGCTTCCTTCAAATCATTGCCTAGCGCAGTAGCACAAAAAACTCTACCGCCTGCTGTAACAATTTTTTCATTTACTAATTTGGTTCCTGCATGAAATAACTTAACATCCTCATTAGTATCTTCAATAATTCGAACTTCTTTATTAGAAATATATTTTTCTGGGTAGCCTTCTGATGCAATCACAACACCACATGAGTGCTGCTCTTCCCATTCAACATTAACTAAATCTAATTCCTCATTAATTGCAGCCAAACATAATTCAACTAGGCTTGACTTAAGCCTTAGAAGTATTGGTTGGGTCTCTGGATCACCAAATCTACAATTAAATTCTAATACTTTGAGCTCACCATCTTTAATCATAAGACCTGCATACAAAAACCCAAGGTATGGGGACCCATCTGAAATGAGGCCTTGCATTGTTGGCTCCATAACTTCTTTAATAATTTTTTTATGGATTTCATCATCAATTATTGGAGCTGGAGAGTAGGCACCCATACCTCCAGTATTCAACCCAACATCTCCTTCACCAACAGCTTTATGATCTTGGCTGGTGGCCAATGGAACTAACTTATCTTTGCTTACAACAGCAATAAAACTTGCCTCTTCGCCTTCCAGGAATTCTTCGATAACAACGCTACTGCCTGCATCACCAAAAGCTTTATCTTTGAATATATTTGCCAATGCAGCCAGGGCCTCTTCCTTATCTTTGCAAATAATGACGCCTTTGCCAGCAGCGAGGCCATCGGCTTTAATTACAGTAGGGTAGGAAATAGTATCTAAATAATTTAAAGACTCATCGTAAGATTTAAATGAAGCATAGGCAGCAGTCGGTATTCCATATTTAACAAAGAAATCTTTAGAAAAGGTCTTTGAGCCTTCTAGTTGTGAAGCTTTCTGAGATGGCCCAAAGGTATTTATTCCCTTGCTCTGTAAGTAGTCTGACATTCCATCAACAAGTGGTTGCTCGGGTCCGATGATTACTAATGCCACATTTTCTTTTTTACAAAAATCTGCAACTTTTACAAAATTATTAGTATCGATTGCTAGATTTGTAATTTTTGGTTCAAGAGCTGTTCCTGCATTTCCAGGGGCTACAAAAACCCTAACAACAGAATCGTCTTGAGAACACTTCCATGCTAATGCATGCTCTCTTCCTCCAGATCCAATTACTAAAACCTGCATTAGTGTCTAAAATGTCTTATGCCTGTGTAAACCATAGCAATATTATTTTCATCTGCAGCTGCAATAACCTCTTCGTCTCTAATAGAACCGCCCGGCTGAATAATTGCAGCTATTCCAGAAGAAGCTGCTTTATCAATACCATCTCTAAAAGGAAAAAATGCATCAGATGCCATAACAGCACCCTTGACCTCTAAACCTTCTTCTTTTGCTTTTAGATTTGCAATATCTGCGCTAATTACTCGACTCATTTGTCCCGCACCAATACCAATGGTTTGTCTATTTCTTACGTAGACTATCGCATTACTTTTAACAAATTTAGCAACTCTCCAAGCAAACATTAAATCATCAATTTCTTTCGGAGTAGGTTGTCTCTTAGTAACACACTTTAAATCTTCTCTTTGAATTAAATGCGTATCGTCACCTTGCAGAAGAATGCCACCAGATACTTTTTTGATAACACCCGGATATGGGTTATCTTGTTTTAAATCAACTTTTAAAACTCTTACATTTTTCTTTTTAGCAAACTCTAATATAGCTCCATCTTCGAAGTCAGTTGCTAGGATAACTTCTACAAATTGTCGACTATTGATCTCTTTTGCTGTCTTAGTATCTAACATTCTGTTTAGAGCAATAATTCCTCCGAAAGCAGATGTAGGGTCTGTTTTAAATGCTAAGTCATATGCATCATATATATTTTCAGACTCCGCAACTCCACAGGGGTTTGCATGCTTAACAATTACACAAGCAGGGTCATCGAACGCTCTTACACATTCCCATGCTGCATCGGCGTCTACAATATTATTATAAGAAAGCTCTTTGCCCTGAAGAATTTCTGCATTAGCTATGTTCTTATTTTTAAGACCAGAAAAAGTTAATAAATTTGCAGCTTGATGAGGATTTTCTCCATATCTTAAAGAAGTAGCTTTATCAAAACTATAACTAGGAAGAATCACATTGGTGTCTCCTTTTAAATACTCAGATATAGAATGGTTATAATCCGCCATAAGACTAAAGACCTTTTGAGATAATTCTTTTCTAAATTCGTATGAAATACCATCCGCATTTTTCCATTCTTGAATTAGTCGCGAATAATCATCTGGATTAGAAACAACAGCAACATCTTTAAAGTTTTTAGCTGCAGATCGAATCATTGTTGGTCCGCCGATATCTATTTTTTCGATAGCTTCTTCAAATGAGCAGCCTTCAGCAATAGTTTCCTTAAATGGATAAAGATTGACGATTACTAAATCAATTGGCTCATAACCTCTTTCTGCAAGAATATCCAAATCCTGATCTCTTCTTGCAAGAATGCCTGCATGTATTTTTGGATGAAGTGTTTTTACTCTTCCATCCATCATTTCTTCAAAGCCTGTAAAATCAGAAACCTCAACTACTTCAGAGGTAATCTCTTTTATTGCCTTGAAAGTACCTCCTGTTGAAAGAATTTTTACTTTTTGGGTTACTAAAAATGAAACTAACTCATTCAATTGAGATTTATCTGAAAGGCTTATAAGTGCTGTTTTTGGTTTTATCGCATTCATTATTTTATATCGTATTTTTTAAGCTTAGTTCTAAGTGTTGTTCTATTGATTCCTAAAATTCTTGAAGCTTTGGATTGGTTATTATTTGAAAATTTCATTACCGAAGATAGAAGTGGCGGTTCAATTTCATTAAGTACTAACTGATATACATCAATTGGAACATTCTTTTGATCTAATTGCTTGAAGTACCTCTTCATTGCCTTTCTTACCTCTTCTTTAAGAGGACTTTTAGAATAGCTATCAAAAGATTTTTTTTTATTTCCCAAAATTTATTAGTAATTAGAAAGAATATTCAGTTTACAGTTGTTTAAAAATTGCTCAATAGGTTTTTAAAGATTTATTAGTGTTTTTCTTTCATCGCCAAAATAAAGTTCAGTGACTTCATTATTTTTTACAAGTATTTTGGTTAAAGAAGTGTAGTCAGGATAAAAACATAATAATTTATCATTGTTAGTAAATTCAGCTATTAATGCATTTATGACCATAAAGTGACTAAAAATTATTGTATTTTTCTCTCTCTCCATAATCTTTCTGATAAGTTTCAAGCGCCATGAATTTACTTCTTCGGGCAAACTACATAATTTCATATTTACAATGTTTGATAGCCATTCTTTTTTGTCTTTGGGCTCTACATTAGTTGAAGGAATCTCAGTAAATGCATTATCAATCTTTAAATTTTTATTATATTTTTTAATTAAAGGGGTCGCTGTCATCACGGCTCTAGATTTTGGGCTAGAGATGAAATCATATCCATCAAGTTGATCTAGATCTTTAATGGTTGTGAGTTTGCTGGCTTGACTGATGCCTCTTTCGCTTAAACCTGGGTCTGGATCATCACCCCAAGCAGCGGAAGCTTCTCCATGCCTTATTAATATTATGCTTATCTCTGACATTTATGAGGAACCTATAGCTATAATACTAAAGTGAGAATTCATAGAATATATTGTAAATCAGTATCAGGAAAAGATAGTACTTTTGATTTAGATCAATCCCAGTCAAGGCATTTATCAAAAGTCTTGAGATTAAAAATTGATGATAAAGTCGAAGTTTTTGATGGTCATGGTGCGGTTGCCATTTGTAAAATTTTGGTAATAAATAGATCCGATATAGTCTTAGAAAGAATAGGTGATTTAAAAGTATCTAATCCTGTCCACCCTAAAATAATATCCATACTTCCAGTTATCAAAAAAGATAATTTACATTTTATGGCACAAAAACTGACCGAGGTTGGAGTTTCCGAATTTATTTTTTATAAACCCCAACTTATTGATCAAAGTATTGCAAAAAAAGATTTGGATAAAACTCTTATCAAAATTAATGAAGTTGTAGTTAATGCCTGCAAGCAATGTGGCTCCAATGTTGTTCCAAATATTAACTTTTTTGAAGAATTAGATCAGGCAATTACTCTAATGCAGGATTCAAGGTATGGAATATACGCCTTTGATATAGATGGTAAAAATATTTTTGATTTAAATGAAATTGATGTTCAAAATGATATTGCTATTATTACCGGGCCTGAATCTGGTTTTTCGAAAAAAGAAATTAAAAGTTTAAGAGATAAAGGTATTCAAATAAGATTATTAAAAAATAATATATTAAGAGCAGAAACAGCTCCTATTGTTATATCATCTTTGCTACAAAATCATTTTGGAAAGATTTAGGAATGAGTAAAAAATTATTATTTATAACTGATTCATTAAAAAGTTTAAAACCAGAAAAAGATACATCAATTTTCATGATGGAAGAATCTATTGCTCTGAACTATAAAGTTTATCAATGTGAAATGCATGATCTTTATGTAATGGATGGAATAGTGCTGGCTGATTCAAGAAACATCATTGCTATAGGATCAAATAAAGTCGAGAGCATTAAAAAAGAAGTTATAAAAGTAGCTGATTTTAATTTTACTTTTATGAGAAAAGATCCGCCCGTAGATAAAGATTATATTAATGCTCTTCATTTGTTAGGTTTAGCAGAAACTCAAGGAGCAACTGTATTTAACAAACCAAACTCTATTAAAGAATTTAATGAAAAAATATTTGCTATACATTTTAAGAATCACATTCCTGAGACTCTAGTAACCTGCAACATTAAAAAAATTATTGAGTTCCAGCTCAAGCATGACACTATAGTTGTGAAGCCTCTTGATGGTATGGGAGGCGACTCTATTTACAAGATGGATAACTTTGAAGATGACAATTTAGATATCTTGCTAGATATGACTGACAACGAGCATACACAGATTATCGTACAAGAATTTCTTGAAGATATTTATAAGGGTGATTTTAGAATCCTAATTATAAATGGAAAACCTTTTCCAAAAACCTTGGCTAGAATTCCTCAGGGAGAAAGTTTTAAAGGGAATCTTGCGGCAGGAGGAATTGGTGTTGTAAAAGATATAACAGAAGTTCAGCAGAAAACGGCTGAGGAAATTGGTAAGTATTTAATAACAAAAGGCATTAATTTTGCTGGTATAGATATGATTGGGAAATATTTAACTGAAATAAATATAACTAGTCCTACTTGCGCGAGAGAAATTTTTAAACAATCAGGAATGAACCCAATAAAAGAATATTTAGAGACGTTATGACCTCAATTTTGCTCAAACAAAAAATCAGCAAGAGATCTTTAACGCTCAACAAGTCCTTTATTCTATCGCTGGCATTTCATAGTTTTTTGATATTGGGAATAACGTTTACGACTTTTTATCAGATTCCGGTTTTAAAGGAGTCTCCAATTATTAATGTAAAACTCGCAAACTCCTCAGAAGATATTTTTGGTAATGAAAATTTTAATCAAGACTTATTAAATACTGACAGTAAAGGGCGCGGTGAGAAACAAATAAAATCAAATACTAATTCTTACCAGCCACATAAAATCAAAAAACTTGAAGCTAACTCAGTGGTCAGTAATGAGGAGGCTGTGTACCTGAATTTATGGCAAAGAAACATCGAATCTATTGGTGATAAAATTATTGCTAAAGAGAATGGGTCTTTTAATGAAAGCAGGGTACAAATTATGGCTACGATAGACTCATTTGGAAATTTAATAAAATCAGAAATTCTTATTTCCTCAGGGATAAATTCTGTAGATCAGTTGGCTTTAAATATACTCAATGAGGCAGCACCCTTTGCTCCCTTCGACCCTAAGATGGTTGATGAGTACAGCGTTCTTGAAATTGTTAGGGACTGGAACTTTTCTTCCAATTAATATGCAGATCGTATCCTTTGATTTTGGAACTAAGAAAATAGGCATAGCTGTGGGACAAACAGAAACAAAAACTTCCTCACCACTAGAAGTTATTTTTAATAAAAATAATGCTATTAATTGGGACTCAATAGAATCCATCATCAGTGAATGGAAGCCCGATCTCTTGTTAGTAGGAAAGCCACTTAATATGGATGGTTCAGATAGTGATATCATGGAAAAAGTAGATATCTTTTTTAAAAAATTAGAAAAGATAACAAGAGTTCCATGTGAATATGTTGATGAAAGATTAACTAGTTTTGAGGCCAGACAAAATATATCTGAGCTCAAAACAGATCTTGTTGATGCACATGCAGCTAAGATTTTAATAGATCATTGGTTTAATAAATAAATATGTCTATACCCTCAAGCTTTATTGATCGACTGTTAACCTCTGTCAATATAATAGATATTATAGGAAGACGATTGCAGCTTGAAAGAAGAGGCGGTGGCTATTGGGCTAAATGTCCATTCCATGGCTCTGGCGAGGAAAGAACAGGCTCTTTTAAGGTGTATGAAGATTCTGGAACTTATCACTGTTTTGGGTGCAAAGAGTCTGGTAATGCTATTCATTTTTTAAGAAAACATGATGGGCTAGATTTTATGGAGGCTATTGAGCTCTTAGCTTCATCTGTAGGAATGGAAGTTCCTCAGCAAGAAAAACCTGTAGATGTTTCAGATGCTTTAAACATAAACTCTAGAGCTGTTGAGATATTTATAGATCAATTAAAGTCTCCATTAGGTCAGGCAACCATAGAGTATCTCAAGGCTAGAGGTATTAATGGAGAGACTGCTAAATTTTTTGAATTAGGCTATGCAGTTGATAGGAATCCATCTCTCTATTCTGTCCTATCTCCTAACTATGACAGATCAGATCTTGAAGATTCAGGATTATTTGGATCAAATGATAATGGAGAAATGTATGACAGATTTAGAGACAGACTTATGTTTCCAATTAGAAACATAAAGGGTGAGCATATTGCTTTTGGCGGAAGACTTTTAGTAGATAAAAAGGACCAAGCTAAATATTTGAACTCTCCAGAAACAAAAACATATAAGAAAAAATATGAGTTATATGGACTTTATGAAGCTAGATTAATAGAAAAGAGGCCTCAATCATTATTTTTGGTAGAGGGTTATATGGATGTTATTGGCTTGCATCAGCACGGCATAAAAAATTCTGTAGCCTCATCTGGAACAGCTTTTACACAAGAGCAGCTTAGAAAGATTCTAAGTTATACAAATATTATTTACATAGTCTTTGATGGCGATGAAGCTGGGCAAAAGGCCTCTTGGCGAGCTGTTGAAAATGCACTTCCTTTGCTTAGAGAGGACATCAGAATGAGTTTTATTTTTCTAAAGCCCGGTGATGACCCTGATAGTTACATTAAAGATAATGGTAAAGAAGCATTTTTAAAGTTAGCCAAAGAGGCAACATCCTTTTCTGACTATTTTTTACAATCTATTAAAGATCATGATGACCTATCGACTATTGAAGGAAGATCAATGGTTGCTCAATTTGCCAAGCCTTTAGTAAACAAAATATCTAATCCAACTTTAAAAGAAGCATATACAAGTGAAATTAGTAACATATGTGATTTAGATTTTGGAAAACTTCTTTTAAATGAGGACAGATTCCAGCCAAATAAATCTTTACAGAAAGAGGAAGTTAAAAAAACGTCAAATACAGTTATTAGGAAATCTGTGCTTGGAGTTTTTGTTGCTCTTATACAGTACCCTAAGTTAGCAGGTGATAGAGTATTCGATTTAATAAGAAAAGACTCAAGATTTTTATTTTTAAATGATATTAGAAATTTTTATAAAGATAATCCAGATGCAGTCCCATCAGTACTTTTTGAGCAAATAGAGAATGAAAAAATAAAAAATCTATTTGGTGAGGCGCTCGTATCTGAGATTAAATTTTCGGTTGATGATGCAAAAGCTATGATTGAGGATTGTATTGATCTCATATCAAAAACTGAAAAAGATAGAGAGGAAATCTTAAAAGAAAAGTATAATATGCAAGAAATATCATCTGCAGAAAAAAGGGAATTACAACAACATATTCTCAGAAAGGCTTCCATGACAGAAGAAGATCAGATTTTATTGAAAAATTTAAGCTCTAAATAGATTGAATTTATAGAATTAATCACTACATAGAGTAAACATATTTGGAGTAACAGAATTCGTGGATAAATTAAGTAAAAAAGGTTCAAAAATAGCTGAGCTCATTGAGAAGGGAAGAGAGCAAGGATATTTAACGTATGCCGATGTGAATGATCATCTTCCAGAAGATATTTCTGATCCAGATCAGGTTGATGAAATTATTGGAATGATCAATGATTTAGGTCTTCAAGTTCATGAAACAGCTCCAGATGCTGATGACTTATTATTAGCAAATTCAGAAGAATCTGATGATATTGCCTTAGAGCAAGCTGCAGAAGCATTGGCAGCTGTAGAGAATGAAACTGGAAGAACAACTGATCCTGTAAGAATGTACATGCGTGAGATGGGAACCGTAGATCTATTGACTCGTGAGGGTGAAATAGAAATTGCTAAAAGAATTGAAGAGGGTATGAGAGATCTTCTCGCTGCTAGTGTTGTGTATCCAAAAACTGTTGAGTTTGTTATTGATTACCATCAGATGGTAAAAGATGGCGAAAAGAAAATTAATGATTTCTTGACTGGTTTCCTAGAAGAAATGGAAGAGGTACCATCTGCTGGTCCTGGAAGTCAGAGGGCCAAAGAAGAGGCGGCTGCCGCAGAAGAGTCTGATGATGACACTCCATCAGGTCCAGATATGGCAGAAGTTCAAAGAAGGATGACTAACCTAAAACGTCAATACAATAAAACATTAAAAGTTATTGAATCCAAGGGACGTCATTCTAAAGAAGCAAACGCAGAATTTAAAAAAGTTGGAGAGATTTTTCAGTTCCTAAAGTTTAGCCCAAGAATGTTTGATGATATTGCATCTATTGCTAGAGAAGGTCTAGCAATGATCAGAGCTAAAGAAAAGTTTATACAAGAGCAGCTGGTTAGAAATGCTCGTATGCCAAGAAAAGACTTCTTAGCCATGTATGTAGACAACCTCACAAAGGTAAGATGGGTTGACTCTTTAATGAAAGAGAAAAAATATAAAAAGGATCTCTTGGAAAAAGTTAAACAGGATGTGGTAATAGCGCAGAAAGATATTATTGATCTTGAAAACAGAGTTGGATTGAGTGTAAAAGAGATAAAAGAAATTAATAGAAGTATGTCTATGGGTGAAACCAAAATGAGACGTGCTAAAAAAGATATGGTTGAAGCCAATCTTAGACTTGTCATTTCTATAGCCAAAAAATATACAAATAGAGGTCTTCAGTTCCTAGATCTTATCCAGGAAGGAAATATTGGTCTGATGAAGGCAGTAGATAAATTCGAGTATAGAAGAGGTTACAAATTCTCTACTTATGCAACATGGTGGATTAGACAGGCTATTACTAGATCTATTGCTGATCAAGCTAGAACAATTAGAATTCCGGTTCATATGATTGAAACAATTAACAAGCTAAATAGGGTTTCTCGTCAGATGATGCAAGACATGGGAAGAGAACCAACTCCAGAAGAGCTCAGTAAAGAACTTGACATGCCTGAAGATAAAGTAAGAAAAGTTCTAAAAATTGCTAAGGAGCCTATTTCAACAGAAACTCCAATAGGTGATGACGAAGATTCGAGCTTAGGTGATTTTATTGAAGACACCGTTATAGAATCTCCGCTTCAAAATGCAACTGAGGACAGCCTGCACTTTGCAACTGATGACGTTTTAGGATCTTTAACCGCAAGAGAGGCGAAAGTCTTAAGAATGAGGTTTGGTATAGGAATGAATACTGACCATACTTTAGAAGAGGTTGGAAAACAGTTTGATGTTACTAGAGAAAGAATAAGACAAATAGAGGCCAAGGCTTTAAGAAAACTTAGACACCCTAGCAGATCAAGTCATTTAAAAAGCTTTTTAGACGAGTAGCTTTACTTCCAGCTTCCTTTTCTTCCTGATAAATCCCAGTTGATTCTCGACCACATTAACTGGATTCTTCTTTCTATGTACCTTCTTGCAAAAAAATCACTTATCTCAGGAAGAGGTACAAAAGATGATGATCCTAGACCATCAATAATTTTTAGAACTATAGAATTATCTTCGTAGCCCACAACTATGTTATGCGGAATAATATTTTTGGTTAAAACTAAACTTGACCTCAACCAATTCTCAAAGTCATTTAATGCATTTTTTATTTCATCCGTCATGCCATATGTAAAAAGATATTTTTCAAGTGTTATTGCTATAGCTTGATCTTCATCTAACACTAATTCAGTTTCTGATGCTGGGCCAATAGATGTTTCAATCATTCCATGCCACCTTGCTAAATGTTTCCATTTATTTGGGTTATCCTTTCTAAGAGATCTTTGTTGGTATGCAGACTGCTCTCTGAGATTATCATCGAAACTTTCTGCAGATCTCAATTTTTTATACCATGCCGCATTTTTTTTTGCTTTTTTTGACTGTCCCTCAAAAGAAACTTTAAGACATCTATCCTTCTTCAAAGGATGAACAAAACACATCCTATTGCCACCCTTAGCAAAGGGTTCAACGTCATTTAGATTTATCATTCTTTAATAATAACTTATATGACCAGGATCAACATCTTAAA
>Ga0206682_10001030_pt1 | contig 28114 bp, 39 predicted proteins | sample M240m12015metaG_FD_155444 | JGI IMG/M metagenome (GOLD analysis project Ga0206682, IMG submission 155444) | Ammonia-oxidizing marine archaeal communities from Monterey Bay, California, United States - M2 40m 12015 | ecosystem: Environmental > Aquatic > Marine > Intertidal zone | place: USA...
TGCGGCATCCAGTTCGAGATTACCAGCTTGATATTGCTCTCTTGCTTCGCGAAAGTATTCGTAATACTTCTCCGAACCTACACGGAAAATGTTGTTCTCAATAAGAGAAGAACAAGTCCCACAACATTCAGGAGTTCCACATTTGTCGTGTTCGTTAAATCTTTTCATTAGTTATCCACCAGTATTAAATCAAATATTGCACCGACCTCTGAAGTCGCACCAGCCTTTGCACGAATCTCAATATCTGTCTTCTCGTCAATTTCAAGAGGAACAGGATAGTGATAGTGAACAGAGTTTGCGAATGTTCCGAACATTGCTTTTACTTGCCACGCACCTTGTGCCGCGCCGTTTCTAGTTCTAATCATAAATGATGCTTCTTGGTTCTTACTTAGTGAACCATGAAAGTCATCAAGATATGCAGTCTTACCAGCGGGAACTGTATAGACTGCCATGAGTGTTTGACCACCATTCCCGCCACTTATTCTCGCAACATTATTACCACCGATAGAGGCAGTGATGTTACCCTCATTTGTGCCACTTGAACCAGCGGTCAGGACTCTTATTCTGAAAACACGATAGAATGATGCAGTGGTCGTGACTGCGGCAGTTCCGTTCATTGTAACAGTCTCTGTTAGACTATTATAATCAGCATCAAGACCTTCGACCTCAACCGTCCTTGCACCTGTGTCTCCATCATCATCGTTTGCGTCAGCAGATACCAGAGAGACAACACCCGCACTTGTTGGATAATATTGGTCACCACCCAAATCGGTGACAGTTTCAAAAGATGTTCCAACCGCAGTATTGTAACCAAACTTATTGACATGCGATGTTTCAGCCACTGCTCCACGAGCAATCGCAATCGCTTCACCTAACGAACCGTCTCCAAGATAGTGCGACTTCGACATTCTTATCTACCTAATATTTTCTTGATGTCAGCAAGTGACTTGATGGACTTTTGGAATTTCTCTTTATCATTAGGCTTTGTCAATGAATTAAAACGTGCCAGCGCTGCTTGCGCTTGAGCGCGAGAGACTTTTCCTTTTCCTCGTTCAAATTCAACTTCTGTTCCTGTTGATAAGTCAGCCGCTTTACGCAACTGCATGATGATGTTTTTGTTCGCTGACTTGCGGTCATCATCAGATGCCTCAGTGTCTTTGTCTTTCTTAGTCGTTGCCATACCGCGAGTTGCACTGCGAGACTTCATGCTTTTCATTGCATCACGATATGCACGAGACTCTTCGACAGACTCACCAAGAACACTAATCTTCTTCATGAAACTTCTGTCCTTTGCAAAGCGGTTAGCAATACCAAATTGTTTCATTACTTTTGCGATTGCTTCTTTCTCGCTTCTTGCTTGAACAGTAGCACCGCCTTCGCCTTTGATGTTGACTTTCCATTTACCTTCTTTGATTTCAGGTTTCTCATGAGTATAACCCATCTTCTTCATACGTTCATGGTCTTCGGGTTTCTCTGCTTTGTAACCTTTACCAGTCTTCGGGTCATACATCATGTGTGGTTCAAAGTCATCCTCTTTCATCTTCTCTTTCTTTGAGATAGCGATAGCGGCTTGTTGTGCTGGAGAGACTGCTTCGACTTTGACTTTGTTTCTCGTAACTTTAGACATTGCCATGACACCATCAGCGTCATACTTGTCGAGAACCTTATCAAGCATCTTACCTTTTGGCATTGAGTTGATGGTTGCGAGTTTTTTAATCTTACCGATACCAACCGATTTGTATACAACAAACGTATCTTTTGCCTCTTCAATAGATTCTTTCTTAGGCATCAATGCTTTAATCGTTTTGACATCAAGTTTCATCTTCTTGGCAATCTGTTGAGCAGACATACCACGTTCAATGTAACCGTGCAGTTCTTTCATGCGACCTTCGTTCAGAGTCTTTTCTGTGAGTTTTTTAAAAGTTTTCATTATGCTAAATCCTTATCGTGGTTCAGACCACCTTTTTTCTTTTTTACGATGAACGCATTTACTCTTGCGTATCCCCACTGTTGAGGAGTTGTGCCTGGTCTATGACCAGTTTTCCATGCGGCAACACCACGGTTATAAACTTTTCTTAATGTATCGACAGAGATACCAGACTTCTTAGACTTGTCTGCCAACGCCCCTTCTTCGATATACTGACTAAACTTAATCATTTTGTCTCTCTATTCTTTGCTTTTGCACGGGCGATTCTTGCACGGTCGAGCATCGCATCATGTTTCTTTTTATCTTGTTCTTTTTCTCTATCAATAGCTGTTTTTGCCTGTTTGACAGCATCTTCAGTCTGAGCCCGAACACCACGAAAGTCTTGCTTAGGGAAGACTGTTTTCGATTTACCTGTTCGTGGTTTATCAAGACCCAAATGTTTTGGTAATTTACCTTTTTTGATAAGGTCTTGCATGAAGTCGATAACGAGACGAGGACGTTCAACACCGATACCACGCAAGAAATCAAATGCACCAGTTGAACCAGCCTTTGGATTCTTGCGTCTCCAATTCAGATATTTACGCAACACGTTTTCGTATTTCTTTTTGTTATAGACCTTCTTGTCCATCCACTGGTCAAACGCTGGCATCAAAGTTCCACCATAGCCTTTGTCACCGAATGCACCAGTCTTACCAAAGAACTTCTCGTCTACACCTTCCATTGGTGTATCCTTCTTATACTTCTTGACTAGTTTATCTGTGCCTTCTTCGCCAGCACCAGACTCACCATACATTGCCTTGAATGACCTAGTATACTTGGACGGTTTGGTCTTCGCACCCTTGTCGCCTGGCGCTGGTTTATATGCAGACGCATCATCATCGTCCTTTGCAGTGCCTTTCTTGAAGTGTGCGGCGCGTTTCTTCTTGGTCGCGACAGACATATCGTCACCTTCAGCGTCTTTCGCATAATACTTCTTAGGTTGTGTCCCCTTGACATCCTTACCAATCTCAGAGTCTTGAGGTGCTTTCTTCTCAACCAGTTCTACTGCGTCCAACCACTTACGAAGTTTCTTGTCACCACATTCAACGATGACATAGTTCGCACCCAGAACAGATACGATACCGACTTCATCACTTTCTTTGACAACAACAGTATCACCAATTTCAAACAACTCACCAGAGACATATGCCTCACGAGTGTCATCCAGTTTACCTAAGTCGATGTGTCGTTTGAAGGAGCGTTCCTCTTTCAGACCCATACCCTTGCGAACATCATTGAAGAGTCTGCGAGTGTCCTTGTCGGACATAGAGTTTGGAATACCCTGTGAGAATACTTGATAGTCATTGTCTGATACAGCTTGACGCATCTTACTTGCAGACATACCCTCAACACCTTCTGCATCAGGGTCGCGTCTACCAGCAGATACAACATCAATTGATTCGAAGTTATAGAATCCGTGACGCGCCTTCTTACCGTTGTATTTGTTCAACAGGACTTCAAAGGTTCTTAACTGGTCGCCACCGACAACCATTGTGATTCTCTTATAACCCATGTCATACAGTTTGGTGGCAATGTCGATTGCGTTTCTTGCAGTCTTATCTACGATGATGTTACGACCATTCTTTGGGAACATCTTGCGTAGGTGTTTAATTTTATCTGAGTATGACAGGGGGTTTTTCTTTGCGTCTTGGGACTGCGACACATAAATCTTATAGTCTGCACCCTTAGACTTCTTGACCAAAGAGTCAATCAGTTTGCCATGACCAATCGTTGGTGGATTCATCCGACCAAATGTAAAGAAGACTTCACGTTCTTCTTCTACCAAATATTGACTGAAATTCTTAATCACTCTTCTTTGCGCCTCTTTTTCTTGCGAGCTCTGACTTACGAACCGTTGGAAGAAGTTTCTTCGCGATTCTGTCAATGCGTGAACCCATTTTACTTACACGCTTCTCAATCTCTGCGCGGCGAGCTACTGACAACTCAGACTTATCTATACCCTTAGTAATCTTCTTGACGATTGCTCCACGGGCCTGACGGCGAGCGCGTTTCTTTAACGTATCCATATTCGCAACACGGCGTGCTGCAATCTTACGTCCTCGCGCAATCTTCGCTTTATTCTTCTTGAGATTTCTTGCCAGTTTACGGCGTTGTTGGACAGTGAGTGCTTCTGTCTCTATAGGCGCGTGGGTGGAAGAATACTCTGCATCCGTTCCTGCACCGATATCACGCTTACGTTTCTTTGCGTTATATGCCTGTTGAGGGTCACCCGTTTGGGTGTAGTCAACGTTGATAAAAGTCTTCAGGCTCATTGGTTTAGCCATTTTATTACCTCTTCGGTTTATCCCATCCCTTCAGTATGTCAGGACTGAAGTTATTATACGAAAATTCTAAGCGGTCAACCAACTTGACCGCATCACCACCTAATTTGTCAATAGCAACGAAACCTTCTGCACCAGTGCGAACCTTGTAACCTTTTGTGGTTTGCACAAATGCATCATAATTTGAAATACTATTAAGTTTATTTATAAGTTTTAATTTCGCTAATACAATACTTTTTTGTAAATCAAACATGTTTACGAGAGATTTCTTATTCTTTGGAGAGAAAAACTTCATGATTTCATCAAGTTTCTGCTGTTGAACCATGCGACCCTTCTCTGACTTACGTTTCTCCATCTCTTTGACAAACTTGTCATTGACCCACTTGATGAGTCCTGTCACATGTATGCGACTATCTGGAATGACCTGACCCTCACGCACAAAGGTATTATTGTATTGTTCAATCAATTGTGCGAGTCCTTGGTTCTTTTCAAGTTCACGGAGTGTCGAACCAGCGATACTGTTGAACAACTTACCAGCCGTTGACAGATGCTTGGTCACCTCGGCAGTCTCTTTCTTATCCATAGTAGCGCCACCGACATCACGCAACATTGCATCCTGTGACCAGACATTCTTAGATTGTTTGAACTTAGATACGTCAACACCATACGAGGCTTTCAACGACTCGAAGTCATTACCTTTATATGTAGTGTGCCATACAATACCAATCTGTGCCTTACGAACAGCATCAGCTTGGTCATATGGGATTGCATAGATGATTGTGTTTGGATGAAAGGTTGTATACTTCTCACCATCGATGACTTCATTCTTAACATCTTCTTTCGAGAACAAGAAGTCTCCCTGAATAATACCTTTAATACCAAGGTCTGGAAGATAACGTAGTGCAGCTTTCATCTTGTCTGCAAGGTCACCCGACATCTCTGCATCAATCTCTGCGGCAGACTTATAGATTTTAGGGTTCTTGGCAAAGATGCCCTTCTTCGCAACAAAAAAGTTACCGTCACTAGGGTCTTGTCCTGCGAAGATTGCAGGCGCACCATCCCACTTGACCGACAGTTTCGAACTGGTCTCACCCGCAAGCATGTCACGGAGTTCACGCAATGCATTGATTGCCTGACGAGTTCCGTTCACACCACCATAGAGAACCTTGTCCTCGATATGAGTCATGTGAGTATTCTTTTGCTCACGGAGAAAATCTGGGAAGTGAAGTATCGTGGTGGTCATTACATTACCTTCAAATGGACTGCGGAGTCTTTGGTTTGGGATTTAGCAATACGGTAAAGATATTCGATTACCTGTTGTTCTCTACCTTCGATTGCGGTAAACAGTTCGGTTACCATATACTTAGACATCAACCAATCAACCTGTTTTCCCTCTAGTTTTTTGATGAACTGTTCTTTGGTCATCTTTGGATTATTGCTCATCGAATAGTTCTGATAGAACTGAGTGTAGAACTTATCAGGACTTGATTTGAAAAGACGTTCAATCACCTTCTTATCAGTCAGAGGTCTACCGACTGCGAGTTTCATTGCCTCACTGATACCACCGTATGATACCTTACCATGCTTTGCTTTAGTAGCGACAATCTCACATTGGAAGGTTGGGAAGGTTCGGAACTGAATCTGACCTTTACCAGCAAAGTATAGATAACCATCTTTGGCAGCAAAGAACTCTCTCTTGCCGTATGTCTTGGTTGTAAACTTCGGCGCTTTGAACGGCTTCTTATAGTTCACCTGAACCAGTTTTGGTTTCTTACCAATTTTCTTGAGAGAGATGCCTATGATATCTCTCTCCGCATATGCCTTCAACAACTCGCTATTGAGTTCCGAGATACTCGATGCGTTGAGAATATTGTATTCGTTCTCTGCGCCTCTCGCAACTGCCCAGATATCTGCGGGAGTCCACTTGTTTACGTTCTTAAATATTTTCTCTTGTCGATTAAGTTCTTTGAATTTGTTCTCAAGTGCATCAACCCACGAAGAACCACGATGCCATGTATACTCTTTGCGTTTGAGTGCCTTATGTAATAGTCTTGCACCGTTGATAGATGATGCAATCCAACCGTCATCTGACAGAAGGATTTCATCTATCTTCGCGTCACTGTTTACCTTTGCGTATGCAGCCTTCAAGTCATCAGGGGAGAACTTTGTATTTGGATTGTCCCAGATTACTTGTGCATATACACATTGTGCGGATTCGGTTGCACGGGTCTGGTCTGCACCACCACCCGAACCACGAGTTCCACCACCGAACTCCTGAGACTTCTTGAGTTTACCGAATGCGAACTCTTCGCCGTCCAGAGTTTTGAGGGGTTTCGCACCTAGACCCTTCTTATTGCCTGTGCGGATTGCTTTCTCAACTGCGGCATCATATTGGATTACGACTTTATCACCAGTGGTCAACTCAAATGGTTCACCCATTTTCATCTTTTGAATGAAAAGGTCGGCACGATACTCACGGTCTGGACGGATTATTTCCGCAAACGAGAGTGTGCTTTCGTTGAGTTGATTAAGTGATAACATTGATTTCCCATTTATACAAATAGTATTATACCACTATTTATAATAAAATGGAAGTCGAATCTTGCTCTTCGTTATACTTTTTGATGGTGTCACGCAAAGAATTTATCCAGTTATCACGATGTTCGACAAAGATTTGTGGTTTATCCATGCCATCAACACTGATGATAGTCACCAACTGTGTGATAGGTTGACCCGTGCGTTCTTCCCACATGATAGCATATGCGGCTTCCTGCATGAAGTAGTTGTTAATCCAACTCTTCTGTTTCTTCTTCATTGCAGTCTTGAAGTCGATGATAGACAGTTTACCATCAAACTCAGCAACACAGTCAACACGACCAGCAACACCCAAGTGTGTAGAGTAGAGCGGTGCTTCCTGTGCGTAGACAGTTCCAATCAAACCATCAAGAATTGGTTTCATAACATTGAATGAGTGAATGATGTCTGGAGTATAACCGTCTTTGTAGTTCGGGTCATTGTCGATATACTTCTCAGTGATTTCGTGAACACGAGTTCCGCGACCCGATGCACGACCAGAGATTTTGTTTGCCTCTGCTTCACCGACACGTTTACGCCACTTTGCGATAGAGTCACGAGATAGAATAGACAGGACAGTTGTGATAGATGGAAGGTCGATTCCCTCTGGCGTTTTGTATTTGCGTCCAGAGTCGGTTGTCACCGCATTCATTTCAGTTAGTTCTACTTGTTCATGATTAAACATTTCGTATATTTTCCATTTTATTTCGTGCTGCTTTCCACTGAGTATATGTCAATGGTTGACGAGCCTTACCACATTTGAGTTTGCGTTTGGCGAACTCTTCCTTGAGTATCTTCTTGGCATCTGCACCGATGAATGCACCGACCAGTTCCAACAAGGCACGGCGGAAAGAACGACCATGATGCATGTGACCCAAACAATGTGCCAACTCATGCAACAGAGTGTATTCGTCCAACCCTGCTTTACTATCTAGTGTCACTGACCAACCGTCAGTCCAACCAGCGGTGCCACGACCCGTGTTGCGTTCTTTGAGAACAACTGCGGGTCGCTTCATGAGGTTACGGTCTGTGCGACTTTCTAGTTTCCAGACCTTCTGCCACTTCTTGGTCGCATAGATTTGCTTCGCACGTTTCTGTGCTTCTTTCAGATTTTCAAACTCTTTGACTTTGACACGTTTCTGAAACGCCCACTCTGCTTGATAGGTCTTAGACTTCTCTGAGTCTACTCGACCACCACCACCTTTGTTCTGCTTATGACGGTGTTTGCGTAGATACTCATTATATTGCTGTTTAAGCATTCAGAACCTCCAGTGCTTTCAGTTTGACTTCCTCTTCACGACCATACGCATCGATTTCCCAAGGCTGGTCATCATACTTGACGTTGGTATAATACTCACCGTCCCACTGCTGGGCTTTGACAAGACACTCATCTACAATTTGCAGACCATGGTCGATGAGACGACCAGTTGCCATTTGTTGAGCGTGAATCATCTCATGAGCAATGTTGACTTTGATAGTCTCAATATCAAGAGCCTCACCTTGAACGTGCGTAGCAATCTCGATATCGATATCATCAGCATCACCGTAGCAGTAACCACCAGCATCACCATCACACTTCTTCATCAAGTCAATGCGAAGGTCACCCTCATGACTGTCAAGATTGAGAATCACAGCAACTGCGTTGATGTAATCCTCAACCTCATAACCATTGTCTTCCAAATAAATATTCATAACAACCTCTCTTCTCACTATACCTTTATAGTATCAGCTTGGGCAGAAATTGTCAAGAACTTTCTTTCATAACAATATCAATGGCTTAGACAGGAGCTCCAGTCACTTCAAGACTTTCCAGAACTTTTAGGACATTCTGTGGAGATGATTCACCATATGGGTCTTCACCATGATTGTCCCCAAAGTCTGGTTCTGGTAAGAATGCCTCGACCACACCATTATCAACAATCATTGCATAACGCCATGAACGATACCCGAAACCAAGATTTGCTTTGTCAACCAACATACCCATCTTGCGAGTAAACTCACCCGAACCATCTGGCACAACTTTCACATTGTCCAGTGCTTGGTCTTGAGCCCACTTGTTCATCACAAACGAATCATTCACAGAGATACAGTATACATCGTCGATACCATAGTCGGTAAACGCACCTTCGTCCATCAGTTTCTCAAAGTCTGGTAACTGATATGTCGAACACGTTGGAGTGAATGCGCCTGGCAGTGAGAACACTACGACACGCTTCTTGATATCCGCACTACCAAACAGAAACTCACTGTTCACTGTCTGCCAACGATATGGGTTGTCCCCACCGATTGATTTGTCCCGCACACGAGTTTGAAAGTTTACTACGGGTAATTTTGTGCCTTTATTCATCGTCTTCATTTTCCCTTATACGCCACGGACGAACATCTTCGCCAGCTTCATCATAGTTAATTATATCATCTGGAATTGAAATAAAAAAACTTCCTACCAAATCCAAAAATTTATTAATAATCTGCATCTAATTTCCAATCAATCACAAGATGGATTCTTTCACAATCGGTAGGGTTAACTACAGAATGTTCTATGGTATGGTCAATCATATAAACCTTACCAGCTTCCATATGTATTTCATCTCCACCATTGTATAATTTAATGTCTGGATGAGTAATAATAGGAATATGTATGCGTTTTTTATCCGCTGTTCTCTGGTCTGCATGTGGGTCAATCTTAGAGTGTGGATTCATTAGATTGAACATGAACATCATAAATTTACCTTCGCCCAACTCTTTACTAAGAAGATTGTTAATATCGTTGAAAAACTTTTCATCATAATACTTCTCGTAAAATTTACCCTTGATTTGAACGTCATTGTTTGGATTTCCTGAGTTTAGAAATTTAATAATATCGTTACCAATATCAAAGTCTTTTACAGCATCCTCTAAAGTATCATAGACACCTTCATATTTACCACCCACACAATACATAAGAGGGAGTCTGTCTAACTCTCGAAAGAAAGGAATATACTTTTTACTGAATGTTGAAAACTCATCCATCCAATCTAAGTCATCAATGTCAGAGAAAAGGTCAACGTAATAACTTACGTCAACCTCTCCCAGAACTTTGATAGTTTTAAGATGCGAGTGCATATTCAACTGCTTTCTCGACAGCTTTGACTTTGCGTGTTTGGTTTACACCGAACCAAGCAGAAGTAAGACGAGTGTCTGCCTCACGACCCATTTCGTGGTCAGTCAGATAAGTGACACTATTTAGTGCCTGCCACCAAGTCCCACGACCAAACTCTGCGCCTGGCTGTGTTTCGAGGACTTCATATGCTTTCTTTGCATTACTAGTTAAGTCTTCGATAGTCTTGACACTGACTTCCTTCTTACCCTGATAGGTGCGAGGGAATACTTCGTTGTAGTAGTTAATCAACGCATCCATATCGAAACGTTTGGTTGAGAGGAACTCTGCTGCTTCTTTATATTCAGCAAACTTCTCGTGTGCAACACCAAGAGTCTCTTTCACAGAGTCGGGATTGAATGCGGTGCGGTGATTCAGTGATACCGACTTCGCAACCTGTTGACCCAATGAAAGTGAAAGAGTGTTGTTACACACCACACGAATGGGTGTGAACCGAATATCGATTGACTTACCATACATGTGTGGGTTAGAGAACAAAAGATACGAATCAACTTGGTCTTCACCAAGAATGGTGAACGAGTCTTTCACTTTCGCAAGAGCCCAAACCATCTGTCCACCTTTGAGTGAACCAGCAGTATGCATCTCCATATCACCAGCAAGAACATATTCAGAGAAGAAGTTGAATGCTTCGTCATTCTGAACAGGATTCCATTTGTCACCAACGACATCAAGAACCTTATTGTCTGATGAACGGACAAGGGCTCGTTTGCCCTCTACTGTTGCACCCGAACCTGTGACCATGACCTGTTTGCCAACTGTCCAGTCGAGTCCTGCTTTTGCTTGAATTTGTTGTGGAGTTAGGTCATTCGAGACTTCTGTGCCGAGTCCGTGCCATGGAACTTCTCCAGCATATGCCATTTGTGCTTGACCATCAATAATTTCTACTTCGTGTGACATGATATAATTTCCTTTACTCTCTGATTATGTTATTATAATAACACAAACTTATAGTAAAGTCAAGCGTTTTTTCCAAAGAAAGTTAAAGAAACTCTATCTTTTCCACCGAAGCAGGGATTGTGTAGAGTTTGTGCGTCGAAGGAGATTGCACGATTCTCTTTCCATTCAACATACTCGTCTTTGATTGTTGTTCCTTGTCCTTTACCACCTATCATATAGAGGACACCAGAGCGCTCAAAGTTTCGGTCAATATGTTGAGGAATCTTGTCACCATATGTCCGTAGTTTCTTAAATTTCTCTACAGGGTGACGGAAGAATGTCATGAGTTCTACTTCTATACCCAAGTCTTCTCTTATTTTATTGGTTATCTCTTCAAACAAGTTTTTGAGGTTGTCACTACGATAACAATCAATCCAATCCTGCACAGCGTAGTATGCGCCACCACGTCTTTCACCGTAGTCATACGCACTATACATTCTACACTCTTCGTAAGCCTGTAACAACTCTTCAAAAGAGTTTTGGTCTAGAAAGTTATCAACTACTTGGACTAAAGATTTCAATGGTTTCTTCCTTACCCTTCACCTTGATATCACCAATCTTCTTGGTTGGCATATCAATCTGGTCATTCGTATAAGATGATATGATAGTCTTGTAATTTATATAGTCGCCCCGTGCGGCAGTGGCTTCTAGTCTTGCTGCAAGGTTGACCGCATCTCCAATAACTGAGTAATCAAATCTGGATTCAGAACCCATGTTGCCAACAATACAGTCCCCAGTATTAACTCCAGTCCCCACGTTGATAGGAGGGAGACCAGCTTCTTCATATTTTTTTCTAAGTTCATTGGTCTTTTCCTCAATCTGAATAGCAGACTTCACTGCCATCTCTGCGTGGTTGAGACAAGGTAACGGTGCGTTCCAGAATGCCATGATGCAATCACCCATATACTTATCTATAGTTCCACCATTGTCTTGAATGATTTTAGTCATCTGATTCAGATAATCATTGATAAGATGCACGAGCCCTTCGGGGTCATCGTTGTTTTTGTAGTGTTCTGATATCGGAGTGAACCCACAGATGTCCATAAACAGGAATGTCATCTCTTTGCGTTCACCACCCAGTTTCATCAGCGATGGGTCTTTGGCTAACATGTCAACCATGTCAGGACTTAGATAAGTTCCGAACTGACCTTTAATCATTTGCTTTGCTTTGAACTGCGTATAGAACTGAACAAACGAACCGTGTGCAAAGATTATAACAAATGTTATAACGGGGAAGATTGGGTCGAGTAACATATATGTTACATCAAACATATGTGATGCACCATACACGAAACTTGAACTAATCAACACAAATAATCCACCCGAAATCACGATAGAGAGTTTAGATAACATGAATAGTATCACTATCGATACCACTATCGTTGTGAAAAGTTCATAAAACTTAAACTCTGGCATTCGTGTGATAGTCACACCATCAATCATCGTCTTCAACAGGTTTGCCTGAATGTCGTGGGGATACATCGCACCAACAGGAGTCGATACAACAGATGTCCCCTTGAAGGTCGCACCCAGTATTGCAATGCTTCCCGCTGGTATCTGGTCTATCTCTGTGAAGGAATATCTCTTGAACTCGTTCCAGAATGCGATACGCACATTACTATTATCGTCTGTCTGAACTACATCGAACTTCGGTATGCGAACAAATCGTATTCCATAATCGTCTGTCTTGACTTGATAGGATACATCACCCGCAGCCACACGAAGGATATCCAATGCAAAGGCAGGATACATGCGTCCCTCAAAGTTCTCAATCAAAGGGACTCTCCGTGTGATACCATCAATGTCTTGTGTAGATGACATTGTTCCGTAACCGATTGCAGCGTCCATGATTTCAGGTCGCGCAAATAACATACCCTCAAGTTCAGGTCGGAACTCTACTGCGTCTCTTTCACCAAATGTTGCTACACCTACAGGTTTTGGTCGGGAGTCTATGTTCGTCTTATCGTTTGGTGCAATGGATACTACTGCGTTCATATCAAACAACGCATCAGCAAGTGCGTCATCACCACCGAACCTGTCTGGTTCTGACAACAAGATATTGATACCCAGTATCGAGTTATTGAGTTTTACCAACTCATCTGCCATCGTTTCGCGGGGAATAGGATACTGACCGAACTCCTCTAGGGTCAGCTCGTCAATATCAATAAGGACAATCTGTTCTGATTGTTTAGCGTCCTGTCCTCTCTGCATCGAGTCAAAGAAAGACAGTCTTGCGCTTTCGAGTAGAAAGGGGTCAAGCAGTCTCAGGGTTACCATCAACCCCAGAGTGATAAGGACGTGCCACGTTTTCATTGTTTGATATTTATGGTAGAACTACCACCACCGTTTACGGTGATAGGGTCAAACTCTCGCCCTTCTGTGTCAAGGGTTATTGTTGTCTCTTCGTTGTTCGACACAGATATCTCTACGATGTTCTGCACATTTCGAATTAAAGTGACTTTCACACCATCGACAACCGTGTTGATTTGTGTGTCTCCATCAAACCCTTCTAGTGTCCCTTCTACAAGCGTTTCGCCTTTGTCGTCTTTTTCTTTCAACAACTCTGCGTCTAGGTCAGAGTATGTGTCAAGTAGATTTGTCAGGAAGTCCACATCCAGATAGTCAATGTCTAGTTCTGTGAACTCCAGATAATCACGTCCTAGTTCATCATCTTCGAGTAGTTGCTCATCGAGAAAATCGATATCAAGAGGATTGATATTCCTACGGCTGTTCAATGACGTATAGAACTCTTGTTCTGTCATTCTCTCTTTAGGTGGATTGATAATCAAAATGTTATCCAGCATATCTAGAGTCAAGTCTAGAATAGCAGGATTGCTGGGAGGCATTTCACTCACAGAGGTTGTGGTGGATTGAAACGGTTTATTCAATACCACCTCACCAGTCATAGTTGCAACAATAATCTCACCCGATGATATCCCATTCACATCGGGCAACAACACTACAAGTGTGCGACCAAACTCGTCTACGGTCACAGTAAAGTCTGTGCCGCGAATACCGATTGAGGCAGTCGGTGTTCTCAATCTAATATTCTCTTTTTCAATCGTCCCAAGTTTACCTGTAATGAAACGAGCAGTTCCCTGCGCGAATGTCATTGCAAGGTCAGACTTGCTTGGGTCATCATCAAACACCACATTGTCAATCACAATGCGTGTGTGTTCGGTCATGCGAAGTTTCGAATCATCGACAAACTTCACCTGCATACGCCCCTCGCCTGTGCGAAGGTCGTCTTTTGATATTATATCGAACCCTTTTTCAGGTTCGAGTTCATTGGTATCTCTTACAACTTGTCTCCAGCCGACTGCTCGGTCAATGAGACCTACATCCTTACTGACAGCCGGTAGCGGTGCCAGAATCAGACTGAGCGATGCATAGAGTATTATCCGTGGTAGCGTCACCTGAGCCCTCAATTTGTATGTCTAATGTATCAGACTGCAACGTTGACTCTTGTTTGATATCAATGTCCCAGTAGTTTGTTGTTCCAACGCCATCGATTGTTGTAGAGTGACCATCATATCCGTCACCATCATAATCGATTGTTACATTACTTCCTAAGAAGTCAATGCTGTTTGTTGCGTTGTTGATGTCAATATCAGCAGTTATGCTGTTATAGTCACCGTCAACAATCCAGTCAACATCTGCGCCCGTGGCTTGGTCGTTATTACCAACGCTCAAGTCCAGTGTGTTATTACCACCATCCAAATCGATTACTACATTACCGCTACCAGCACCATAGGTGTCAGTTCCGTCAATGTCGATTGTGACTGTGTTGGTGTCGCCATCGATGTCTAAATCAACATCGGTGTTGTCACCTATAATAGCACCAAGAACTTTGTTGGTATCACCAACGGTATCGATACTCAGATTGATGTTATCACCATCAACCTTCATTTTGGTCGTGTCATTAGCGTTATTGCTAATTACGTTGCCACTACCATCTTGAGTAATGTCGATATCTGCACCAGACCCTACTTGGTCGATGTAGACCGCATTATCAGCCCATACAGGCGATGTCCCTGCGTTTACTAGGAACAACATCACAAATATTCTTTGCAAAGTGTTCATTTTACTCTCCTGTGAATGTCCAGAACTGTTTTCTGTTTCCAAGTTCTATCAGTTCTAAGACACCTGTTTCAATAGCCCGTTGAGTGGCAATCGAAACGCTTTCGTTACGGGCAGTTCCAGACTCTATCTCAACGAGTCTAGTTCCCTGTTCTACATACCGAAATACATCTCCGCCAAATGCGACAGATAGTATGGTCTTACTTGTTATGACATCAAGCAATACCTCACCAGTCGCAACACTTATCAACCTCATGTTGATTGTCACCGTGTCACGACTAAACTCTCGTGAAGAACCGATGCCAAGATATCTTGCACCCGAGCCTCCACTTTCGGTAGAGTGGTCATATCCCACAATACCGCCTGCAATAATCATACCAGCGAATGTCAATGCTGGTAGTTTCTTTGCGCCATCTCCGTCATAAGAACTTCGTGTCTGTCTTATGAGTTGTCTTTCTTTTGTCAACCAGTCCAATGCAGTCCTATCGACTACCTTGAAGAAGTTACCATTAGATGCACGAGTCAAAGCACGAATCAGATATACATCTGGTGCTTGAGTGACTGCGGTGCTGAATGATGTCCCACCGCTTGCGTTCTGTCTTTTCTGCCCTGTTTGGTCGGTGAACGAATAAATCGCTACCGTTGGTTTTCTTATCGGAGGTTCAATGTTCTGTAATTGTTCTGTAAGAAGATTTGATTGAACTTTGACTGGTTCTGGTTTCGCTGGTATATCCCAACTCGTTCCACCTAGAGTGGTGCAACTAGAAACCAAAATCGCCGATAGGAATAACAATGACAGTTTGGCTACCATCTTCATCAGTTACCGTTAACTCCACTTTGTTTTCTACATCATCTTTCACATATGAGATACCCGCACCCTCAATCTCAAATTCACCTTGATTGGTTGGGTTCTCACCGAACATCTCTTCTACGAGTTGTCTGGACAGTGTAGAGTAAATTCGACTTTCTACGTTTCGTATAAACTTAGCAAGTGTCGTATTCTTTGCGTCTCGTTCTAATTGTTTTTGTAAGTCTTCTAATTCTTGTTCTAATGCTTGTTTGCGTGATGTCTCTTGATTCTCAATCGTCAGATAGTGTGATGATTGATTGACACCATTGAATGATGGCGACTTGAAGTTGTGTTCGATTGGCGCGCCTATCGCATGACCTATAGACAGACCCCAACAGATACCAACTGAAAACCACAATACTGGACTAAAGATTAACTCTGATTTAGTCTTTCCTGACTTGGCCAGCATCTCCCATGCGGTTTGTTCTCTACTCGTTCTCTTCATCGTCCTGCCTCTTCATCTCGATTGCAGTGTCTAACTTCTGTTGCAATCGTATAATGTCATTGTCAAGCATACGAATACGGTCAATCAGACCGATAAGAGTTTTATGGGTTTCACCCAGATACGCCTCAACCTTCTCCGTAATGGTCTTCCATACGAAGTAAATCATATACAGCATACCAACTGCTGCAACGATAGGGAATCCGAAATCTTTAATTGCTGTTACTATATCCATCAATCACGTCTCGCATCGTTCTTACCATCTGCTCTGGATATGCGACCTAAGTCAGGCCGAATACCCAGAACAACACACATGGTAGTGTCGATGCGAATCATGTCGTGATTCATAGTTTTAACCCTATTGTCCAAAGCACTTACAATTCCGTGGATTGATTGAACCTGACCGATTACACCTTCCATAATGTATCGTAACGTCAGGAACATAAAGAACCCACCGATGAGTGCTGCGGCAATAGGAAATCCCAGTTCTGCAATCAAACTGAATATTTCATTCATATCGCACACTTACCTCTTTATCTCATTCCTATTTATAAGGAAAAAGGTCTCTATGAACAAAAAAATGAGACGCTAACCGTGGCGTCTCGCGGGTCTATTGCGCGACCAACCGTTGGGGATTACTCCTAATAATTAGTGGGGACTTCTGTTGCTAGGCGTCCCCTGACCCCGAAGATTACGCCGCTAGGCGAATATCCTCATGTGCGAAATTATCGTTTGCACTTACGTTGTTTCTTACGGTTAAGGTCGCTTGCACACCTATTCTCCACTCACCTATTCAATACCTGTCGAACCTATTTCGCCCCCTCAGAGAGAGTTTGGTGGAGGCGGTGGGTATTGCACCCACGTCCAGTATACCTTTTAGTTCGCTTCAACGAATACCTTTATTTATACTCCAAGAATATTTCCTACTTTACTGATGTCAAGAGTTCCGCCATTCCGCATATGTTCCTCTACCTGTTCGAAGTAGAATGCGGCATCATCGTGGCCAAACTCATTAAGAACTTCTTTACACTCTTTGAAGAACAACATAGTCTTCATCAGATTACCGTCACCCATAGGTTTAGATTTTTTACCAGCTCTTTGATTAGACATTCTAACTGACCTTTCTCAAGTCGGTCTGGATTTCTTCCCAGAGTCGAATGGTCGTATCATATGCGAAACTGCGAATCTCAGGACGAGTGTCAAACTCATCCCAGACTTTTGCTTTCACGACCTCAACTGGTTCGTTGTAGTTGTTCTCAGCAATCTCTTGACACTCAAAAACAAATTTTCCCATCTTACTCATTAGACAACCTCATCAATTACATTATATAAAGCGTGTTCTGTATGACCACCGACATGCCACTCAGTGACAGCAGAAGCAGTTTTCTCTTCTTTCCAGTCATAGATTGTCGCAAGAGTTCCATCAGTGAACTTCATAGCCCATTCTACTTGAACCTTACCATCAGTCTGTTCTGGTGTGAACCGAACAGGTTCTCCAAAGGTCTCTACAAGACGGTCATAAGAAGCATTGATTGTCCCTTGGAGACATGTCCCCGCGATATCATAATTACCAGTTACATAGTTCATAAACTTTCCTTTCCTCAGTTTCATATTCAATATAACATGGTAGAACAGATATGTCAAGCGCTTTTTTCCATTTCAAGCATCTTTTTTTCGATGTCGTTTAGAGGTTCTTTCTCATTCTGCATATCAATTGCAACCTTACGGGCTTCAACAAGACGTGTGACTCTGCGTTTCACAGACTTAGGAACTGCACCACCATTAGAGTATTTTTCACCCCACATGGCGAGTTCACCATCAATGTAGTTGACACCCTTGATTGCGGCGTCTGTTGTGCGTTGTAGTTTTCTATTCATATTATATTCCTTCTACTAATATTGATGCGTTTTTACCACCGAACCCCATACTGTTCTTCAGTGCGTATTTGTGTTTTCCTACATTAAGTTCGGTAGGAATATCTAAATCACAATCATTGATGTTGTGATTGTATGGGATGATATTATTGTTCAAACAATTCAGAGTGTAAATCAGTTCTACGACACCACTTGCTCCAATACAATGTCCAAGTTTAGACTTAAAAGCAACAACCTTTGTATTAGGAATTGTTTCTCTAATCGCATTGTATTCAATCTCATCACCCAAAGGCGTTGATGTTGCGTGTGCGCTAACAAATGAGATTTCTGATATATCACCACAAAGTGCAGAGTTCATTGCACGTTTGATACCTTTAGCTTCAGGGTCGGGCGCGACTGGATGACCAAAAGCCGCATCATTAGACAAACCAACTTCGTGAATGTAACCATAAATTTTTTGGCCATTCTGTTTTGCGAGCTCTTCTCTTTGTAACACAAGACAACCAGCACCTTCACCCATAATAAAACCGTCACGAGACTTATCAAATGGTGCAGAGTGTGTTCCTAGTGCGCCAAATGATGCATACCAATTCAGGTCTAGTTCTGATGTCGCAGCATCAGAAGCGCCCACCACAACATAATCATACTCATCAACAAGACGCTTAGCATAATCAATATTATATAAAGAAGATGCACATGCTGCATTCAGACCCGTGGAAACTCCATAAAAATCATAGATGCGACAGATAAGTCCTGATAAAAAATCAGCAGGGAGTTGTGTAGTATCTCTGGGTTTAGACCGCTTACCATTAAGAGTGTTTAACATAATTTGTGAACGTTTCTTTGTCCCATTAGTCACACTGGAATGTATTACCGCAACCTTACTAGAGTATGGAACATCAATCAATGCCTGTTCAACTGTATGTAAAGCCATCTTACTTGATTTGGTTAGTGACTGATATAAAGTTGATTTGAGATTCTCAGGTATCAACAAATCATAATCCGAATAGAAACATCCATCAGGCTCATGTTTCTTCATCAGATAGTTTGCGAGACACAAATCTGGATTATTACCCAGAGTGTCAACCAAACCCATACCAATGATAGCGACCCTATTCATTAGTCTCTTCCTTCTTTATCATGAACATGTAATTGAATGAGTGCGTAGTGCAACACTTTGAGGATGTCTTTGCGATTGTAACCATCCTTGTTACCATATCGTTGTGCATACTTCATGATGTTACCGATACAGAACCCATCACCATGACCACCGTCGATAATAAACTCAGTTGCTTGAAACTTGTTCTTAGAATAGTGTTCACCATATGTGTTGTTTACATAAGCAGTCAACTCACTAAGATATTTGTTTTCATCATATTTGTAATCTAATAGATTACTAACATATACAGGCGTTCCATCGAACCCCGCTTTGAGATTTACTTTTTTACTATTCATTACTTCCACCTATAAAATATATGTTCACCAATCTGACCTACCATGTGCATACCCTTTGCAGTTGCCCAACGAGGACTTACATAGGTTGCATGATAGTGTGTCGCACCTTCTGTTATACCACGAAACTCGTCGTGTGTCAAGAACATTCTTGCGATATACTTAGATTTCTCCCATGCCTGGCCTGGCCGAGGGTCATCACTGCGTCCATCACAATACCACGAGAACTGACAACGATTACGGCGTGGGTATTGTTCACCATCACTACCCGTATATGTCTTTGACTCATAGACCACATCACAAACAGTATTCGGCCAGCGAGGGTCGTTGACACGGTTCTGCGTCACATCTGCGACTGCATACAACCCTGCGTCAAGTTCATTCCGTGCCTCGTGATACAGGTTCAGTGCCATACATAACATGTCTTCTTCTGTGTAAGACAGTTCTTCGATAAGTAGTGTTTCGGATGAGTCTGATATGTGTTGGACAACAACTTCCTTGTCCTTCAACAACACCTCAACACCAAGATTAAAAACAGAGATGATGGATAACGCTAGTAACAATACTAGGGCAATCCGTGTGATATTTTGATTTTCCATTCTAGTATTATACCAAAAGACCTTAGATTTGTCAAGCACTTTCTATCTCAAATATTAGGTCTTGTATCGCGTCATACGCTTGGTCATGTAGTTCTGTGTTCTTTCCATAGGGAAACTTAAACGCAAGAGTGAAACGAGGACATTCAGTCCACGCAGCGTGCCAACAGTGGTGTTCTTCTTCGTCCTTACGACCAAATCGATACCACCGAGCCTGCCACCCTTTGACATCTTCGTGTTTGACAAACTCATCATTCTTCTTATCATAATAAGTAAAGTATCCATCACCACTCTCACTCCATGTGAGAATGAGTTGATACCCAAAAGCATTCCAGTTTGTGTGCCAACCGACAAATCCTTTGGGTGGATAGTATGATGTCAGAGAGTTATTGTTTGCACCGAAGATACGAACCAGTTCATTCTTAGTCCATAGTTTGAGTGGTTCGAATATTTCGGGTCTTTTCTTTGCACCATGTGACACCTGAAACCCGTATCCCTCTTCAGGAAATCCAATGTGGTCTCGTTTCATAACTTCCCACAGATGGTCGGGTTTACAATACTGTTCACCCTCTCCGATTGGAGCAGGGCCAAGATGCGAACTAAGTTCTACCATCGCATCGGTATGCGGTAAAAACTTATCAAGTGTGTCATCCAGAGTTTTGAGAAACTCTTTGTTACGGATTACAATCTCAGTCATTCAATGCTTTCACGATGTCGGGAAAGTGAACATCGATAATCTCCCAACACTTGTCGGCAATCAGTGCGTGTTCCTTCTGCGTTCCGTTACCACGGCGAAGTTCACAATAGTGAATCCAACTACGCAATGTGCCTGACATATACAATGTCGATTGGGTTAGTCCTTCGGGTAACAAGGCACGAGCCTGTTCCTTCGCAATACCCTTTGCAAGTGCGTCTTGATATGCGAGGTCTGCCTGACCCTGCACCTTCTTCTGTTGCATCTGCCACCACTCGTTCAGGTCACGGTCATCAGTCTCTACAGAGTTCTGACGGTTCTTCTCATCCTGTAGTCGTGCCTCACGAGTCTCAAACTCAGTCGCTACAGCATACCGTTGAGAGAACTCTTGGAACGAGAATGAACGGTGACGCAAAATCTGACGTGCGATGTCGCGTGTTGTTTTGATTTCCATAGTCATATGCACCATCTCAAATGGTGACCAGTGTTGTTCTCGAATCAAGTAACGTAATAACTTGGGTGCGGTCTCAGTATTATTCTGATTGGCAGGATTACTGACCCGTGCGGTATATGCAATCAGGTCTGCGGCAGTCTTACAATCTGTGATTGCGGACGGTTTACTCAATGCGATAAGATTAACTTCGCTCATTTCAAATACTCCAAAACTTGGTCAACGGTTAATGTCTTAAAATCTAGACCAAAATTAATTCTAACACCTGTGTCACTCTCTCTATGAACAGAGTGCCACTCCCTGTGATTGAAAACAATCCACTCATTTTCTTTCAACGTTGTTGATACTACAACATCTAACTTTTTCATATCAGGTATGTAATACTCTTCGTAGTGAATAAATGGTTCGGTCTCTCTATACCATTTGGTAATTTCACCCTCACCCTGTAATAGACAAAAGAAACTGGCCTGTCGCGCATGACCGCGATGAGGGTATAAGATTTCACCACCATCTTGAATTTGCACAACAGGTATGATTTCATCCATCGGAATACCAACAAGTTTGTGCGTCTCTTCTTTGATATGTTGTGTCATATCATCAGGAAGGTCATATTGGTCGATAGTGATTTTACTCTTAATACCAAACTCGCGAACCATCCTGATTTGACGGCGTTTCCATTCTCGTGCCTTGTCAGCGCCGTAACGTTCACGGATTAGATGCCACTCAGTCCAGTCTTTACGGTCAATGAAATGAAAGTCACGAGGACGAAGTGTCATTACATCATGATACTTAGAGTCGGAATTGGCAACTTCATGAGACCACTCAAGGCATTGTGCTTTCACATCACTCAAAAAGTCCTTTGGTATATTTTTTAGAATATCCATATATGTCATTTGTTATTCCTTAGATACTCTGATGCTTCTTTGATATCATAGTCTGTGATATGTATGTCATGTTTACTACGCATATATTCCAGCGTTTGTTTCAATGCGATTGCAGAACCCTCTGCGAGTCCCTCGTCCAGTCCTCGTTGAAAACCACGAAAGAGACCGAACCAGAAAGAAAAGAATACTGTCGCAAGGACAATGATTGTGTGTAATAAGGCTTCCACGTCTACTCCATCTTAAAATCTTTGAATCGTTCTGCGGCTTCTGACTTATCAAATGCAGGACGGTCATCCACTACGGGGTCATCCGCATCGTCATCATCAGTGAGTCGCATCTTAGCACGGTCAACCTTCAGAGTAAACCGTTGGTATTTGGTCGGGTCGTTGTATCTGTTCTTCAACTGTTTGACCATAATCTTACCCATCGAGTTCAGTTCATCGTTTGAGACGAGGGCGAACATGAGGTCTGCGGTAGCGGGTAGTCCAAAAGATTCGGACGTGTCTTCAAGCCCAACATCGTCATTAGAATAACCAGAACGAGTCGTTTGCGTTGCAGACATAATCGGAACGTTGAACTCGACTGCGAGTCCTCTAAGTTCCTCTGCAATACTTTTAATGTATGAATATGAGTTGATAGCACCGCCCATTCCTTTCATTCGACTTGACGCACAGATATTTAGATAGTCAATAAAGATGAGTTCAGGAACAAAGTTCTTCTTCAGTTTCAGTTCATTCAACAACGCACGGAAGTGAGATGTGTTTGCCTGACCCGTAGGATATTCTTTGATAATAAGTTTACCATTGGTCTTGGCAGATAGTGTAGACACCTTGTCAGTGAACATATCCTTTGACAGGTTCTCCAACTGGTCAATCGGAACATTCAACAGGTTCGCATCAATACGTTCTGCGATACGTTCCTCTGCCATCTCCATAGTGATATACAATACATTGCGGCCCTGCGACAATGCAGATGCACCCACATGACACATGAACAATGATTTACCGACACCCGTTCCTGCGAGTGCAATGTTCAGCGTCTTGTTAGGCAAACCACCCTTGGTAATCTGATTGAACAGGTCAAGGTCAAAAGGAACACGTTCTTCCTGTTGGTGATAGAAATCAAACCGTTCATCTACATTCTCCAGATAGTCGTGACCGATGTTGGTATCAAAGGTCACACCCAGAGCCTTACTCAGAACATCAGGTATTGCGTTCTTCTGTAGGTTTGCATGTTTGCCATCAATGATAGAGATACTCTCCATCACTGCGTTGAACACTGCACGGTCTTGACACCACTTCTCAGTGCGTTCAATCAACCACTCAAGGTTCTCAGGTTCGTGTGTAAAGATGTTAGGGAGCAGTTCAACTGCGATGCGATAGTCTTCTTCACTCAGACGGTTGTTCTGGTCTATCTCAATCTTGAATGCTTCGAGAGTCGGAAGTTTATTGTAATCCGAAACAAATTTCGCAATCTCTTTGAACAGACCTTTGTAAACACCTTCGAAATAATCCGGCGCAATAAACGGAAGAACTTTACGCATGTATTCTTCATTAGTCAGTAAATTCCTCAGAACTGTCTGTTCCAAATTGATATTCATTATCTAGTTCCTCTAACATATCTTCATGGACAAGCACTTCGCCTGTCTTATCATCACGAGCAATCATACTACCATCAGTAAGAGATGTCTCGATTATTGAATTTAGTATTCTACCACAATATTCCTGTAATGTCAAGTCTTCCATTGTCAGGTCAGGGTCAGGACTGAATACAACCTCAGAGTTGAAACTCAGGTATCCGTTCACATCTTTGGGGCCTTCACCCTCGAACTTGATGTTCCCGAAACGAATAATCGTCTCAGGAAACTCTTCAAGTATGCGAACATCCCAGTTCTTCTCATCATCTTCCTGTGGAATAATCTGATAGTGAATATCTTCACTCAGTTTGTCTAGGTCAATCATCGTCCCTCCAAATATACTGATACAACAATCGCGAGACCGACAATGAAAATCAAACCTAAGAAATCATTCAACGGCATCGACAATCTCATCCATGTCTACTTTTTGCGCCAGTCCGATTGAGTATTGCGCTTTGATGAAGTCTGCAAAGTCGGTGTTCTCGAAGATGGGTGTCCAAAATTCCTTCGTGAGTGTTTCCTTCTGACGAACTTTCGCCTCGTCACCAGCGACACTATACCAACCATTAGATGGTTTAACAACATAACCGCCAGCCAAAGCAACATCAAGGAGACCACTAAACTGCTGGACGCCACCTTCCCAAGAAACAGAGATAGGGATTTTACTTTTCTCTTTAACATAACGAGACTTCTCTACATTGATTACAAAGTGATAACCTTTGATTTCTGTGCCAACCTTGTCTTGTTGGCGACCCAGAATCCAGATGTTGTCAGCACTGTAGTAGATACCTGTGCCACCACCTACGATGTCTTTCGGGAAGAGACCAATCTCTTTGTATGTGTGGTTGACGGCCAGCATTGGAATGTTCTTCATAGTCAGGTATGGGGTTATCATACGAAACAAACCTTTCAATGCTTTAGCACGAGACATATCTGCAACCGACTTTTCATTGATTGCATCTTCGAGTTCTTTCTTAGATGCAAGGTTACCAATGGAGTCGATGACAACGATGACATTATCTTCTCGTGTCAGTTCCTCAAGTTGACCAATAATGTCAAACTTGAGTTCCTCTACATTCGCAATCGGCGTATGCAGAACTCGGCTAGTGTCAATCCCGAACTGCTCGAAGTAAGATTGGGGTGAACCAAACTCACTATCATAGAAAAGCAGAACTGCATCTTTCTTCTCTCTCAGATATGCACCTGCCATAAGCAGGGCAAAAGAGGTCTTAAAGTGCTTACTTGGGCCTGCAAGGACTGTAAGTCCTGGCGTGACACCACCGTCAATACTACCAGATAGGGCAACGTTCACCATTGGAACATCTGTTTGCACCATATCTTTTTCAGTAAAGAATTTACTCTCCGACAGAATCTCCGTCGTTTTGATTTTCGAGTTCTTCTTCAGTTTGTCCATAATCGACATTGTTTGATTCCTCACGTTCATCTAATTCATATTGTTTACGATATTCATTGTTAATACTAACACATTTCTCAAGTAATGTCAAGCCCCTATCGAAAGCTGTAAACGCTCTTGTGTCTTTGGGGAAACATGCGCCGCCGAACCCACGTTTACCATCATAGCCTGGCACACGAGTGTGTCCTGCACCAATTCGGTCATCTCTACCAATCCCACGAATAACTGTAGGATAGTTAGCACCAAATTCTGTAATCGAATCATAAAGTTGATTGAAGAAGGTCACCTTTGTCGCGAGGAAAGAATTCACACCATACTTAACAAATGCAGCTTCGACAGCCGTCATGAAGTGATATTCTTTCGCATTACATAAACTGAAGTTTCTATAGATATCAGCGACTGCTCTACAGGCGTCAATCGAACCACCAATGATATGATAATCTGCGTTTACAAATGCTTCCTTTGCACTAGACTCAGTTAGAAACTCTGGGTTGACAACAACCCTCTTTTCGGTTTCTTCGTCAAATGCAGATTCGACGAGTCGTGCAATAATATCAGGGGTCACCGTTGATTTAATAACAACACCACCCTGTGTATGTTCGACCAGTTTTAGTGTGGCATCCTCAACAATACTAGCGTCGATTCTACCATTCTTACCCATTGGAGTAGGAGCACAGATGAATGTTAGATTGGGATTCCATTCAACTAATTCATCAATGGTTGTTCCATGTTTTGGGTCAACATAAAACTTTTCAACCTGTGGATGTGTAAATGCGTAGTCAACCGCCTGACCCACAAATCCATGACCCACAATACCAATTTTTAATTTAGACATTAATTAACCTCATAATATTCTTTATACCATCGAACAAATGCCTCAACGCCTTGTTCGATATTTACAACGGGTTCATAACCCAACTTTTTAAGTTTATTTGTATCACTCCAAGTCTCTAGAGTGTCAGCTGGGTGTTGAGGAACGAGTTCAATGTCCGCTTCTCTTCCCAACTCTTTACTTATACACTCAATAAAGTGCATCAGTTCTACTCGTTTACCACGACCAATATTATAGATTTCATTGGTCGGTGTATCACCAAACAGAACTGTTTTTATACCACTCACGATATCACCAACATAAGTGAAGTCACGGCGCATATCACCGTAGTTATATGCTTGAATGGGTTGACCCTTCACAATCTTATCTGTGAATTGGAAGAGTGCCATATCTGGTCTACCCCACGGGCCATAGACGGTGAAGAACCGAAGACCCACATTGTTCAAACCAGAAATTTTGAATTGACATTCGTTCACCCATTTACTATATGCATATGCATTGAGTTGATGACCAGTTACTTGGTCTTCTACCCAACCTGTAGGTGGTATGGGTGTCCCACCATAGACAGAACTAGTAGATGCATAGATGACCTTCTGAACATTATACATCTTACAAACTTCAATAAGATTCCATGTTGCATCCACATTATCCTGATGATACAAACGTTCCTTACCAAAAGAGTCACGCACATTCGCACGAGCGGCAAGATGAATGACAATGTGTGGTTTGATTGTATTGAACGCTCGGTCAAGGTCATCAAAGTCCTTGAGGTCACATTCATATACTTCGTGTCCAAAGTATTCCACACGATTCTTCTTCAGTGCAGGGTCATAGAAGGTATTGTAATTATCGAGTCCGACAACATCGAACCCATCTTCCAAGAGCGAATCCGCAAGGTGACTCGCGATGAAACCTGCACCCCCTGTTATTAATATTCTCATTATCCGTTCCTATAAATGTATTCGAGAGCTCTGTCTGCTTCTTTATCTAGTGGTCGGTTTTTATACCAGTTGCCAGTCTCACGGTCAAGTTCACCACACATCTCAGATATCTGTGAGGCAGTGATAGGATAACCTTTGGATACTGCGTTACCCGCAACCGCAACCATAATCTGATACATCTTGTGATACCAACCAGTCCCAGCAATAGACCGATACTCCTGTTCTAACTTCTTAGGAAAGAACGGACAGTCACGATATGATGTCCAACTATAGTCGGTGTTATCTAGGGAGTTCTTACGATGCTCCATAACTGCCTTCTGTAGTGCGGGTGGTAGTCTGTCCATAAAGGTCTTACCCTGCGTCTCAACATACGAGTGTTTGTTCATCAACATATCAGGGTCGAGTTTGACACCATCGTTGGTGAAGATGAAACTATGTGCGTTAGGATACTGGGCGGGAACATAATACATACGCGACAGGTCTTTGGTCTGTTCGTCACCCAGACCTTTGAACTGTTTGTTCATTGCGAACCAGAAATGAGATAAGTCCTTTGACTCTACACATCGAGTGAGGGGGAAGACGAGTCGAAACTTGGGGTGGGACTCTGTGGAAGATGCGGTTGAATAACATACATAATAATATTGTCCAAACATTCCTCTAAGGTCGGACTCCAAGTCCTGTCTAGGAATGTAAGCGTCAACATCAAGACAAGCCCAACCACCCCAATACTCAACGTTCTTATTAGACCTTGTTCCCTCAGTAACATAACGAGCAGGACTAATGAGAGGAGAACTGTTACTACCACCTTTCTCACCTTTCCGATTTGACAAAGAATACAACAACGACTCAAACTCATCCCATGTGTCGAACTCTTGGACACGATGAGTCTTGTTGTCAAATGTATTCTTGAATATAGTTAGAGAGTATTTCATTATGTAATAATACCACAATCAGGCAGTTTTGTCAATAGAATAATTCAAAGTCCCTTGCATACGCTTGTTCTACTAACGATTTTTCTGTGACGGTTAGTTCTCTGGGGGGATACTTACCAAC
>Ga0206682_10001031_pt1 | contig 28109 bp, 21 predicted proteins | sample M240m12015metaG_FD_155444 | JGI IMG/M metagenome (GOLD analysis project Ga0206682, IMG submission 155444) | Ammonia-oxidizing marine archaeal communities from Monterey Bay, California, United States - M2 40m 12015 | ecosystem: Environmental > Aquatic > Marine > Intertidal zone | place: USA...
AATAGATACCTGCTAATGCGTAAATTTACCCCCCCCGCCCCGGTCGCGGTCGAAACGCTTTTGTTACGGGTTTCGCCGACCGGAGAGGGGGGGGCGCGCGCCGGAGACGTCGGCGCGTGACACCCGCCGACGCGCGGTCGTCGGCGATGCCGTCGCGCGCGCGATCGCGCGGTCGTCGGCGAACGCGCGTCGTCGTCGCCCTCGTCGCGTGCGTCGCGTCGTCGTCGAGCGCGTCGAGCGCGTCGTGCGCGCGTCCTCGCGCCGGGTACGGCCCGCCTCGCGCGCGCACCGCGGCGTGCGCCGACGCGCTCGCGCGCGGCGCGCCGCCGCCGACGCCGCTGTGCGCGTACTTCGACGCCGTCGGCGGGATCGTCGCGCGGTTGGGGCGCGGGTCGGACTACGCGGGGACGCGCGACGCGTCGGCGAGCGGGAAGACGTGCGCGGCGTGGTCGAGGGTCGAGCGCGGCGACGACGCGGTCGTCGACGACGCGGATCGTAATTACTGTCGCAACGGACGGCGCGGACACCCGCTGCGGTACGGACCGTGGTGTTACGTGGACGAGGGGACGGCGGCGTGGGAGTATTGCGACGGAATTCCGAGTTGCGAAGACGACGACGCGGAGAAGAAGTCAAAAGAGCACCCGATTACGTTTTACGACGATTTGGCGACGTTGATCCTGGAGCGGCGGGATGACGGGGGCATGGACGATGCGCCGCGCGGATCGTCGTCGTCTCTTCTCGAAAGACTCGGCGATACGTTTTCGTATTCGATGATTTACGACGCGTCGGTGGACGTCGATTACCCGTCGCCGGACGCGTCGCCGTATTACGACGTCTCGGGGCGTTTGAAATCGTTCATATTCGCCACGGCGGCGTTACACACCGCGGAGAACTGTGGCTTGGGCTCGATCGCCTCGGGATCGTCGATCGCCTCGGCGATCGCGCGCTTGGGTTCGAGCGAAAACGTGTATCCGGAATACGTCCTCGACTACGTCGGGCGCAGGCTCCCGTCCGCCGTTCAACACGGCGTCGTCTCTGCGTGGGATGACCGCGCCCTTACTTCGCGACGGGCGTGGGGGAAACGCTCGCGTGATCTTTACGATTCCTTGCGGTGCGCGGCGAACGCCGCGCCCGCCGTCGTCGCCGCGGTCGGGCACAACGGTTTGTATCTCGGCCTCGATTACAAGCTCTCCGCGGTGTTCAATCCGATGGTTTTTCGATCCCTCGACGACATCGATTGGCCAGACGCTTTGGTCGATTCGATTTGCGCTTTCGGGGAAAACGTTACCGAATCATCCGACGACGATCGAAACCATCGCGCGTTCTTCGAACTCGTCGAGGCACTGAAAGTCTCGCGGTGCGCGGACGTCTCGGAAAATCTCGCGGGCGCGGCGATTCGCGACGACGAATCATCGTCGGTCGCTCGGACGTACGGCTCGTACATCCACGGTCGACAGTTGACCTTGCTCGTGCCGTTCTCCATCTTCGCCGGCTTTCTCGTCCTCATCGTCGTCTACGCCGTCGGTAGATTTGATTTCGAAACCGGGCGGGATCACTCCGACCTCGACCTCGACAACTCGTACTTGGACGACGCGGATTCCATCCAACACTCGAAACTGAGCGGCGGTGGTGCTTACGGTCGGGACACGTCGTCACACAAGTCGCTCAACATCGCGGGGTACTCGATCATAGACATCATCGGTCGGGGAGCGAATAGCGTGGTGTACCTGGCGTCCGTGCGCGACCCGGACGATTTCACCGTCACGACTTTGGTCGCCATCAAGGAACCGCACGACAGGTACAAGACCAAGGCGGAGATTGGATTCTTGGAAACGATCAAAAAGAGCGATTATTTGTGCGAATACCTCGGACCCGTCGTGGAACCGCGAAGTCGAACGTGGATGATGATGTTTGAGTTGTGTCAGCACGGGTCGCTGAGAAATTGCTTGAAAGAAAACACGTACCCGCGCGACGGGGCGACGATTTTCAAAGCCATCAAGATGATGATTCAAGGCGTCGCGCACGTGCACGCCGCAAACTTGGTGCATCGTGATATTAAGATGGATAACTTTCTCGTGGCGTGCGAGTGTCAAGGCTATCGCGGCTCGCAACTCTCGGGGCGGTGCCGCCGCAACCACGTGATTAAGATTTCAGACCTCGGTTTGGCGAAAGCGGGTAACATGATGTTTGATTCCAGCGCGCGACTCACCGGGACGCTGTGTTACGTCGCCCCCGAGCGATTGAACATCGTGCCAGGGTCAATCACGCCCGATAAGTATCGACTGGCTGATTTGTACGGCATCGGTTTGGCGGCGTGGGAGTTGCTCTATTACGCGCAGTTTGGGCAAGCCAAACACGTGATCGAAGACGTCGTGCCGGACGAAAACGAACGACAGATGCTCGTCGACGCGCAGCTTGTGATGTTGATTTCCACCGGTCGCATGGTGCCGAGCACGATGTGGATGATGCCGAGCCTGCAGGCCTGGCTCAACCGTTGCGTCGCGTTCGACGAGGGAAAACGATTCAACTCCATCGAGATAGCGCTGAGGGAGTTGATGAAGTTAGAACGAGACTTCATAGATGCATTTCCAGGGAACGTCGACTACGGGCTCAATGTTTCGTACGACGACGACTCGAGCAGCGCCGGGAGCGCGGGCGAAGTCGGCGTCGCGAGCAGCCTTCTTCGCCGTTCGACGAGGCGGCGTTAGACGTCGTTGTAAAAATTTAGCCACCGCGCGTAGGATAGCGCAATAGAGCATCATCGGTGTGTAGTGTAATATTTCAAGTACGTATAGATCGATTATTTCTTTTTCGCCGCACCGCTGACGTTGAACTTGAAGAAGATGACGTCGGCGTCCTGCACCGTATACGTTTTCCCTTCCTGTCGATACTTGCCCGCAGTTTTCACCGCTTGCTCGGAACCGAGCTCTTTCAAATCGTCAAACGCCATGACTTCGGCACAGATGAAACCGCGCTCAAAATCGGTGTGAATCGCGCCCGCGGCTTGCGGCGCTTTGTATCCTTTACGAATGCACCAAGCCTTGACCTCGTCTGGTCCCGCGGTGAAGAAGTAAATCAAGTGCACGGTGGAGAAAGCCGTCGTGATAATCTTCGGCAGCATCGTTTGCACGCCTTGGTCCTTGCACCACTGCGCCTTGTCCTCTTCCGCGACGTGTTGAAGCTCGCTCTCGACTTCGGCGGAAAACGGAATTATGGTGCCGCCACCGTGCGCCTGCACCCACTCGTGAATCTTGACCAAGAATTTATTCTTTTTGCGTTCGAAATCTTTACGGCTCAGGTTGACCAAGTAAATCACCGGTTTGGCCGTCAACAACTGATACTTGTTCAAGTACATCACATCATTCGACGTCCACTGCTCCATGCCGTGACGAACCTCCTTCCCGCTCTCGAGCCAATCGACGACCTTACAAATCGTCTCCAACTCTTGCTTTTGCTCCTTGGCCGCCATCGCGTTCGCCGCGCGCGTGACCTCCTTCTCCGTTTTTTCCTTCAGCGCGCTCATGAATTCCAAATCCTTCGCCCGCAACTCAGATGTGATGATTTCGATATCATCCACCGGATCGACGCGATCCTCGACGTGTATGACATCCGCGTCCTCGAAGCATCGCATCACGTGCGCGATGCCGTCGACGGCTTTAATGTGCGACAAAAACGAGTTTCCGAGTCCAGCGCCCGTGGACGCCCCTTTCACCAACCCCGCGATATCGACAATCTCTAAATACGGCGCCACCACGCTCTTGGGTTTGTTTTGCTCGACGAGCCAATCGAATCTCGCGTCCGGCACGTTGACGCGCGTGCTGTTCGGCTCGATCGTGCAAAATGGAAAGTTCTCCGCCGGGATCGCGCAGTTCGTCAGCGCGTTATACAGCGTGGACTTCCCCACGTTGGGCATACCGACGATGCCGACCTACGCCGGGCGTCAGAGCGCGAAACGCGCGGCGCGTCAGTCGTCGAGCGTCGTTCGCGCGCGCGAAAAGCGCATCGTCATCGGGACGCGCATCCACCCTCGGGACGCGATTTTCGACGACGACGACGCGCGATCGAGCGCGTCGAAGCGCACCTTGAGGTTGCTCGAGAATCGACCGAGCGACCACGGGCCGAGGACTTCCTCTTGGACGACTTTTTTCGGGGGCATGGCGGGCGGCGCTTCGAGGTTTGGGGACGGCGGCGAGGCGCCGGCGGCGAGACGAAGAAACGAACGAATCACCGATCGCGGACGACGGCGGAGGCCGTCGATGACTATCGCAAAACGCTAACTAGGAGAGATCGGGTTCTAAATGCGCCATGAACGTCGAGGCGACGCGCGCGAGGACGTCTTGCGCGTGCGCGCCGCGACCGTACTCGCGATACGCCGCGCTCGAGGCGGCTTTCACGAGGAAACACGCCGCGCCGACGGCGGCGACGTAATCGTCTAAACGATCGCTCGCGGTCGTGGCGTCCGTGCGCTGGGACCAGAGGAGAAAAACCGCGAGGACGCCGGCGAGAATGTCGCCCTGACCGCCGGAACGTTTCGGCGAGCCGACGCCGTCGAAACGGAGCCGAACGATCGACGCGTCGCCGCTCGCCGCGCGCTCGCTGTCGCACACCGACGGCGCGACGTCCCAGTGTTGAATGAATAAGTAATCGTCTTCGCCCTTGACGAGGAAATTATAGCCGGCGTACCGTCGCAGAGCGCTCGCTATTTTCTCCCTGTCCTCGCGCGCGCTCAAATCCATCGTCGTCACCCCCCCCTCGAACGCCCCCGACGCCTTTCGCACCAATCGCCACAGTTCCATCTTATTTGGCGTCGCCAGCGCCGTCGGATTTCTCCCTCGCGCCGCCTCCGCGCCGTCCTCGTCCGCGCTCGTCGGTTCCAGCGCCTTCAACCCGTCGGCGTCCACGACGCACGCCGCCGCGACCTCTCTCAGCGCCTCCACCGCCTCCAGCGCCGCCCCGCGCCCCAATCCCGGTCCGATCACCGCGTTATCGATCCTAAACCTCCCGAACGCCTCGACGAGATCGATCGATCGTTCGTTCTCCGTCTCCGTCTCCGTCTTCGCTCCGCGCGTCGCCTCGCGCGCGTCCCGCGACCACGCCTCGTGCACGATCAGGTCCGGCCCGTACCCCTTCATCACCGGCGCGCATTTCGCGTGCGTGAACACGTGACACAGATCGCACCCCGCGCGCATCGCCGCCGCGCTCGCGAAGTACGGCGCGCCCGCGTACAGTTCGCTCCCACCGACGACGGCGATCTTCCCGCCGTGCGACCCCTTGTGCGCGCGCGCGCGCGCCAATCGCGGGACGACGCGCGTCGCGAACGCCGCCAACAGTCTCGCGCCTTCGCCCGCGCGCGCGTCGGCGCGCATCGCGCGTCGCGCCGTGCCGCCACAGCGCGACGCGCGAACGATGTCCCGGTCGCCGGATTCCGAAATCGCCGCGCCGTCGCCTCGCGTGCACGAGCGCTGGCCCGGAAACGAGACGTTCGCGTGCGATGGACGATGCGTCGCCGGTCCGCGGCCGCGCGCGGCGCTGTGCACCGCGGCGCTGATCGCGGCGCCGTCGCTCGTGAATCTTCTGGTCGTCATCGAACCGCTGTTGCGACGGAAACTCGGCGCGTGGACGCTCGCGTGCGGCGTGGCGCTGCCGGCGTGGTGCCTGGGATGGTTGGCGAAGACGGCGCTGACGGATCCCGGAATTCTGCCGCGATTGGCGCGCGATGGGCGGACGAGCTCGATGCGAGGGAAGACGAGGGAGACGACGGTGGCGACGACGGGACGGACGACGACGACGAGGTGGAACGACACGTGCGGGTACTTCCAACCGCCGCGCGCGCATCACTGCAGCGTGTGCAACGATTGCGTGGAAAAGTTCGATCATCACTGCCCGTGGACGGGGACGACGATCGGGAAGAGAAATTATAGGGCGTTTTTGATGTTTACGTACGGGACGACGGCGCTGTGCGCGTTCACGATGACGACGTGCGGATACAGCGTGAGCTATCGAGGGTTGAAGAAATCTGGGGCGGCGATCGCGGTGTTCTTCGTGGCGTTCGTGGCGTTCGTGTTCGTGGGGGCGTTGAGTTGTTTTCACGCGTATTTATTGTCGACGAATCAGACGACGTACGAGAATTTTAGAGACGCGCACGGTTGGCGAGCGAATCCGTACAACACCGGGAGCGTGTTGAAGAATTGCTACGAGGTGTGGTTCGCGAAAATAGGGCCTCCGCGCGTGCGCTTCGACGCGCGAGTGAGCGAGGACGAGAGCGCGAAGACGTTCGCGAGGGAAATCGCCGAGTCGGACGAAGCCGCCGCGCGCGCCGCCGCCGCCGCGAGAGATTCGGCGGTCGAAGCCGGCGTCGCCGGTCGCGAGTCGGACGTCGAGTTACCAGTCATCGCATCGCCGACGTCGCCGCGATCGTCGTCGTAGATTCGTCGCGCGCGCGTCGCGCGTGTAATCTCCAGTCTTCGCGTCTCGCGCGTCCCGCCGCACAGCGCGCCGCGATGCCGGCGGCGAAACCTCGCCGTCGCGGGCTCGCGCGCGCCGCGTTCGCGCTGTGCTTGGCGTACATCGCGTTCACGGGTTACCCCGCGGTGAAATCACCGCCTCGTCCGCCGTCGCGCGCGCGAACAGCGCGCGAAACTTTGACATCCATCGATGCGCCGCTCGACGCGCGCTCGACGTCGAGCGCGCGCGTCGACGCGCCCGAATCGCCGAGCGAGGCCGAACCGTCGTCGGTGGCGACCGCGCGCGTCGGACCGCGCGCGCGGACGACGCGTCGCGCGCGCGCGGAGACGTTGAAGCTGAGCGGCTTTCAACCGCGCGAAGGCTTCGAAGCCGGCGGCGACGTCGTCAAGTGGGGAGACAAGTTCCTGAAAGACAGCGCCGAGGCGTGTCACGACGCGTGCGTGGAGATGCGAGACGAAGGATGCACGGTGTTCGTGTGGTGTGGATTCGAGAGCGGGTGCCTGGGACAACCTCACAAGTCGTGTTGGTTGAAGAAGCAGGCGCGCGCGACGATGACGACGGGGACGGAGGGCGGCGGTAATCCGTGGACGAGCGGATCGATATACGTGCAGGATGACATGCGGGGCGATCCCGATCCGTCGCGAAAGTTTCACGTGGTGATGACGACGAATAATGCGGTGTATCAGGGGTGGCAGGCGCGGGTGATGTATTATCACTTTCAAAAGCAAAAAGCCGCGCAAGGACCGAACGGGCAGATGGGCGGGTTCACGCGCGTGCTTCACGACGTCGCGGATGGGTTAGAGGACGAAATTCCGACGTGCATCGTGGATAGATTAGAGGATGAGTTAGGGTTCGTGGTCTTGAGCCGCCCGTTTGCGTTCGTGCAGTTTTTTGAAAAGTGTCCGCAAATCGAAGAAGACTTCATCTTGATGGCGGAGCCGGACCACTTGTACATTAAACCCGTGCCAAACTTGATGCGCGGCGACACGCCGGCGGCGTTTCCATTCTTTTACATCAATCCCAAAGAGAAACCGGACATCGTCAGGCGGTTTTTGCCGGGAATCACGGATGAAGAGATGAAGGATATCGACGGTATCGGCAGCTCGCCCGTGTTCATTAGAAAAGACGACCTCGAGCGTCTCGCCCCGGCGTGGGCGGAGATGTCGGTGGCGCTACAAAAAGACAAAGACGCCAAAGCGGCGTGGGGATGGGTGATCGAGATGTACGGATACACGTTAGCCGCGTACAAGCTCGGGATCTCGCACGATTTGCGACCGCAAATGGCGGCGCAGCCGCCGTGGGACAAGGCCGTCGGCGACTTCATCTCCATCCACTTCACCTACGGCATGGATTACGACTTAGACGGCGTCTTCACTCCGGGGAAAATCGGCGCCTGGCGTTTCGACAAGCGTTCGTACTCCCACGCGTACCCTCCCAAAAAGATCCCCGACCCGCCGAAGGGCATGAACAACGATTTGGTGCGCGCCCTCGTCGACGCCGTGAACGAGGCGTCGGCCGCGCTCCCGGACTGGGGCAAGTGGGGCACCGAAAACGTCATCGCGGGATTTAATTAGCGTCATCAATGTTCAACGCCGCCGGCCGCGGTCGTCACCATCGCGATGCCTTCGTTCGCGCGCTTCGCCGCCGCTCGCGCGTCCCGACTCGACCCGCGCGCGTCGACGCGCGATCTCCACACCGACGCGCGCGCGATCGACGCGAGCGCGCGCGAGCGCCGAAATCCACGCGCGCGCGAACGATGGCGTCCGCGACCGTCACCGCCGCGCCCGCGCGCGCGACGCGCGCGACGCGCCGTCGCGATTCGTCGCGCTCGAGCGCGACGTCACCGCGCGCGACGTCGGCTCGAACGCGCGCGCGGGCGCGCGCGAGCTCGAGCTCGAGCGGCGCCCTGGACGCGCTGCTCGGCGCCACGATCATCGCACCGGGCGGCGACGCGAGCGTGCGCGCGAGCGTGCAAAAGTACTACGGCGAGACGCTGAGCACGAGCGACGACTTGAAGACGAGCGCGTGCTGCACGCCGAGCGAACAAATCCCGAAAGCCGTGCGCGAGGCGCTGCGAGAGGTGCCGGATGAGGTCAAGGCGAAATACTACGGATGCGGTAGTCCGACGCCGATCGGGATCGATGGACTGCGCGTGCTGGATTTGGGAAGCGGAAGCGGACGAGACTGTTACGTCGCGGCGAAGCTCGTCGGCGAAAACGGAAGCGTGTTGGGAGTGGACATGACGGATGGACAGTTGGAGGTGGCGAGAAAATACGTGGATGAATACTGCACGAAGACGCTCGGGTACGCGAAGGCGAACATGCGATTTGAGAAGGGAACCATTGAGGATTTGAAAGCCGCGGGGGTGCCCGACGCGTCGGTGGACATGATCATCAGCAACTGCGTCATCAATCTGAGCCCCGATAAGCCCGCGGTGTTGAGCGAGGCGTACCGCGTCTTGGCGAACGGCGGCGAGTTTTACTTCAGCGACGTGTACTGCGACCGAAGACTTCAGGAAGATTTACGCTCGCACGAAATTTTACTCGGCGAGTGCCTCGGCGGCGCCATGTACGTCGAAGACTTCAAGCGTCTTTGCCAAGCCGTCGGCTTTACCGATCCGCGCGTTTTGGCCGGTCACGAGATCGAAGTGCGCGATCCCGCGCTCGCGGAACTTTTGGGCGAGGCCAAGTTCTACTCCATCACCTACCGCCTGTTCAAGCTTCCCCCGGGTTGCTTGGAGACGCTCTGCGAAGACTACGGCCAATACGCCGTGTACAACGGCGGCTTACCGGGCGCGCCGAACGCGTACCAACTCGACGACCATCACCGATTCGAAAAGAACAAACCCATGCTCGTGTGCGGGAACACGGGATCCATGGTCGGCGAGACCTGGCTCGGCAAGTACTTCACCCTCGTCGGCGACCGCTCCACGCACTACGGCTTGTTCGATTGCGGTCCGTCGCCCGTCGCCGCCTCATCCAGCGCCGCCCCCGCCGGCGGCGCGTGCTGTTGACCGCGCCCGACCGCCCTTAGCGTCGTTTCGCTCGCGTTCAATCATCATTCTTTCTCCGTTTCCGTCTCGATCGTTCGCCCTCGTCGACCGCGCTTCGTCGTCGCGTCGCGCGCGCGTCCCGGTCGTCCCGGCTCTATCCAACTCCTCAATCGCCCATTCGCCGTCGTTCGACCGCACTCCGCGGCGATGGCGCTCGCGCTCGCGCTCGGCGCGCGCGCGCCATCGCGGCCGTCGCTCTCGCGAGCGGCGCGGTGCGCGCCGTCGACGAGCGGCCGCGCGGCGCGCTCGGCGCGCGCGAAAACGCGCGACGTCACGCCGCCGCCGGACGACGAAACCACCGCGCGCGCGCTCGCGAGCGCGCTCGCGTCCGTCCAAGCGGTGCGAAACGGCGCGCGCGATGGATTCGACGCGCTCGACGCGCGCGCGATCGAAGGCGCGCTCGAAGCGCTGACGCGGGACGACGGCGCGGGGACGAGCGAGCGGGACGCGGCGCGGCGCGCGAAAAAGGCGTGCGCGCTGATACGCGAAGTCGAGCAGGCGTGCGCGAAGGCGAAGTGTAAAACGTGCGTGAGAGCTAAAACGTTCGAAAGAGTGGCGCGGCTGGGATGCGGGGTGAGGGACGATGCGTCGGTGACGCTGGCGACGACGCGAGCGTTTTACGCGATTGCGAAGAAGGGTCCGGGAGCGACGAGCGATGAACACGCGACGCTGCGAACGTACACGGATGTGATCGCGGCGTTGAGTCGGTGTGCGGCGAATGCGAGAGCGAGTGGGAAGGCGCGAGCGACGCCGAGTCCGGTGGAGGTGTGGTTGATGTTGCGGGCGACGCCGCTGCGGTTGGACGGAGCGGCGTTCGCGGCGGGCGTGGGGGCGTACGTCAGCGAAGGGCGCGTGGAGGAGGCGGAACGCGTGCTGAGGGAGATGACTGCAGAAGGCGTCAGGGCGGGACCGAGATTGTTTAACACGCTGATCACCGGGTACGGGCGAGAGAAGAATTTACGAGGCGTCGAGGCGAGCTCGATGGCGATGCGTACGCTCGGCGTGACGCCGAATCAAGCGACGTGGGGGGCGAAAGTGAACGCCTACGTGAGCTGCGATAGATTAGATTTAGCCATGGATACGCTTGAGCAGGGCGTACGATTCTCTCCGCGCGTCGAACGTCGGCCCGGGGTGCAGGCGTACACGGCGCTCGTGCAAGGATTGGCGCACTCGGGACGAGTGGTCGAGGCGGACGAGCTCCTTCGTCGGATGGCTCGAGACGGCGTCAAGCCGAACGTGTACACATATTCCACACTCATCGACGGCTTGGCGAAAAGCGCGCAAATTGGGCTCGCCGAGACGGCGCTGGCGGAGATGCGCCGCGCAAAAATCAAGCCGAGCGTCGTGACGTACAATTCCTTGCTCAAGGGCGTCGTGCGCGGCATCGGCAAGGCGGATCGCACGGATGAAGTTCTCCGACGTGCGCGTGAGATGTTTGATAGGATGCGAGACGACGGCGTGCCACCGGATTTGGTGACGTACAACACGTTGATTGACGCGTGCATCAATGCTCGCGCTCCCGCCGAGGCGTGGAACATTTTGCGCGAGATATCAGAATCTGGTTTGAAGCCCGATGTCGTGACGTACACGACGCTGCTGAAGTATTTCGTGCAAGTCGGGGACGACTCGGCGACGCAATGGGTGATCGCCGAATTGGAAACCGATCCACAAGTCGTCGAGGACGTCGGCGTGTACAATTGCTTAATCAACGCCTACGCGCGTCAAGGCGACATGTGCCGCGCCGTCGAGACGCTCGAAGGCATGAAGGCGAAGAACATCACGCCCAACGTATCCACGTACGGCTCGATATTAGAAGGGTACATTCGCCTAGGGAACGTGGGCGAGGCTTTTAAGGTGTACAATTTGTGCGTAAAGTCGGCTGGACTGGCGCCGGACGCTCGCATGCGAAAGTCGCTCATCTACGGTTGCGGTTTGCACGGAATGTCGGACATTGCCGAGTGCGTCATCGCGGATTTACAAGCAGCGGGAGGAGCGTCGGCGAAAGAATCACGAACACTGCGATTTGTTCTCAAGGCTGCCGTCGAGGCGAAATCCGAAGGCGTCGCCGGGCGAGTCAACCCGCGTCGCCGGGCGACGAAAAGTCGCGAGCTGAGGCGTCGCGCCGCCGAGAGCGCCATCACAACCGACGGTGTCCTTTCGACATCGACAGAGTTCGACTTGGCGAGCGATGATGATCCGTGCCCGGTGCAAGAAACTCCCGTGGAGTGGAACCGCGGATTAGAAATGTGGAAGTATTGGCTCGGCTTGCCGAATAGTTACTACGAAGCGGCGGCGAACGACCCCGACGTCGCCTCTGGCGTCGCCAACGAGCCTCGATTCAGCAGCGACAAACCATAGATGTGCTATTTACTATTTAGATGACTTGATGCGCTACGAATAAAACTAACCGCGACTGCCGGCGACGCCCAACGCGAGCCACGTCGCCGCCGTCGAGCTCCCCGCGTGCACGCCGACGAGATGCGTCCACGTCGTCCGACGATAAATAAACCACCGATGCGCCCTCGTCGCCCCCCCACACGTCTTCCACGCGCGCAACTCTCGATGAAACGCCGTCTCGTTCGCCGCGAACGCCGCGCCCACCAACGGCATGCCGCACCACCACCCGCGCGCGTACGCCCACTCCATCGTCGTCGCCAACCAGCACCCGTACCCCACCGACGCCCACACGACGAACAGATCGAAGTATCGCCTCGGGCTGTCCCACTTCGGCGCCCGCCAGTGTCCGAAACTGCTCACGATCAGCGCCGCGCTCAGCGCCGCCAGTCCCCGCGCGCGCGCGTCCCGCGGCGCGCGCGCCATCGCCGCGCACGCCGGCGCCAGCGGAAACCAGCTCGTGTACACCAGCGGTCGGCAGATCGACGGCGGCATCACGTACGCGTCGCGCGCGTCGTCGTCGTCGTCGCTCGCGTCGTCGCGCGCGTCGTCCCATTCGCGACGTTTCTCGCGCTCGAGCGCGTCGTTCGACGACCGCGCGCCGTCGCCGCCGTCGCTCTTCCGCGCCGTCGCGCGCCGCGCGGGCGACGACGGCGGCGTCGCGCGCGTCGGCGCGCGCTCGACGTCGCGCATCGCCGTCTGCCGTCGCGCGCGCGGCCGCGCGCGAGGGATGTCCCGCTGGTTTTAACGTCCACACTGTTTACCCATACAAAGATTTTTTCTGCGCGCAATGCGCAATCGCGGTCGGGCGCCGCGTCGCGAAAACGACGCGCGACGCGCGCGCGCGCCTCGACCGACGTGCGCCTCAATCGCGAGGCGAACTTCTAAGAAATCAAATTAAATTCTGAAACAATCGGCGACGCCGCGCCGCGATGTCGGCGCTGGAGCGCGCGTTCGAGCGCGCGCGCGCGCTGAACGTCGATCTGGTGGAACTGGCGGCTAGGATCGAGCGCGACGGGAGCGGGGCGACGGCGAGCGCGAGCGCGCGGGAGGGGACGCTGCTGGACGCGCTGGACGCGCTGGCGAGGGGCGAGCGCGCGCTGGGCGAGGGGAACTGGCGGCCAGGATCGAGCGCGACGGGAGCGGGGCGACGGCGAGCGCGAGCGCGCGGGAGGGGACGCTGCTGGACGCGCTGGACGCGCTGGCGAGGGGCGAGCGCGCGCTGGGCGAGGGGGACCACGATCGCGCGGTGACGGCGTACGACGAGTGCCTGAAGAAATGCGTGAAAGCGTGGATGAACGGGCGCGCGGAGGTGTCGGCGCTGGTGGCGAACGCGTGCGGGATGCTGGAGGGAGGGACGACGGCGAAGCGAGGGGAGTGCGCGGTGGTGGCGTATCGAGCGTGCGCGGGGACGGCGCTGAGTGGACGGGCGGTGGCGCGGCTTCGATCGGGACGGTGGTGCGAGGCGTTGAGAGATGCGGAAGCGGCGTTGGATTGCGCGCCGGATGGGGCGAAGATGCACGAACGCATGGGAATCGTCTTGAAGGAGACGGAAGCGGCGGGCGATTTGGCGGAGGAGTACGCGAAGACGGCGGAGACGCTCAAGGGGAAGCAAATGAACGGTTCGATTCGAAGCGAAGATTTCGAAGGGGACTCGGCGGATGAGTTGACCGCGGTCACCGCTCGACCGAGCGCGTCGAAGTGCATAGAAGAGGAGGATTGGGTGCGAGCGCGTCAGTCGATGCTGTACGGCTCGGGCGTGCTTTTCGCCGGGCGCGACGACGAGCGCATGTACCGCGATCGCATATTATTCCTCGAGCGCGCGAAGACCATTTTCGTGATGAAAAACATGGAATCACAAAAAGCCAGCACCTCGCCCGAGGCTGATGCGGGCGCTGATGAGAAGCAGGTCGACCAGTCCAAGGTTACTTGGCTCGACAACGCCTTTCTCCTCGCCGGATTTGACAATTTGAGCGCGTACGATCGATCGTGCGTGTGCTTGACCATCGGGAACGTGTTCTCTTGGGTCGGTCATTTCGGCGGTGCATCGGAGCTGTATTCGTGCGGCCTGAACGTCATCGCGAACTCGGCCGAAGACGAAGTCTCGGACGCGCTCGACGCGCTCGAGCCCATCCTCGCGACGAACCGAGTGCTTTGTCAACTTCGTAACGATCAGAGCACTAAGGCTTGGAAGAACGTTCGCAAGCTCATGCGAGATTCGAAACTTCGAGAATTTGCCGCGGGATTTCTGCGCATCGCCGAAGTCGCGTGCTCGCGCCAAGAGTGGGACACCGCCGAGCAAAGTTTCCGCATCGCCGGACGCCTCGGCGCCGAGTTCCAGGTTCGTCACAAAGTCGTCATGTCGCGGCGCACGGCTTTAGACGCTAAACCGGCGATGGTGGACGTCGAACAGCTCGAAGAGTTGGACAAAGTTCAAGAAGGGACGGCGATGGAGTTCGAGGAGACCCCGCGGTTCGCAACGACGCCGAAACAAAATTCTCTGAATGACAAATCCATGCCCGAGGATTTTCATGAAGCGGCGAAAGAAATCGTTCACGACCTTCAAGAGGCGCATTCGCCCGCGACGAGTCAAGATTCTCACAGCTCACAAAGCAAAATTTTCACCAGTCAAGGTGGTGCGCGATCGTTCCGTTTGAATGAAGTCTTACAGGATTTAGACGGTGCGATGTCGCCCACGCGGAAGAAACGCAAGACTCGCGCCGACGCGTGCTCGTGCACCGAAGTCTTCTCGTTCCTCGGCTGGGGTTCGTTAGACATTAAGAAGTCGAGCGCGGACGAGGATATATTTTTGGCAGCTTTGCTCGAAGCGCCGCCGTCGGATGCCGCCAACGCGCAAGAAGCCGTCGACAAGATGGATATCGACGACGTGGACCTCGACGCGCTCGTGGAAGCGACGACGCCTGCGCCCGTCGAAGTCGAGGGCACACACAAAGCACCGACGACGCGACGAAGCCGTCGATAGATTGTACATAACACTCCTCAAACTTAATTTACATTGATATACAGCGCAGTTCACACGCCCTCACGGCTGCGGCGTCTCGTTCGTCAGCAGCCCTCGCAGCGCCTCCTTGACGCGCGACGCCCCGCGCTCTGGAACCTCACTATCTACGACGTTTCGCCTCAACACTAACTCAAACTCCCTCCTCAGCTCATGAAGCACAGGTAGCGTCGATGCATACCGCTCCCGCCGCTCGATTTCCGTCGTTTCGTTCGACTCTCGATCGCTCGTCGCCGACCACGGTATATTCGCCGGCGTCGGCGCCGCGTCCTCGGGTATGTCCCTCCCACTCGCCCTCGCCTCACCGCGCGCGCTCTCCGCGTCCGCCAACGACCGTCGACACTGCGGGCAGCACTTCGACCGCGCGAGCCATTTCTCGACGCACCGCGGATGAAATCCGTGTCCGCAAGGCATGCGCGACTCCTCGTCGCCGTCCCGCATCGCCGTCAAGCATATCGCGCACGCGTCCGCGCTCTCCCCGCCCTCGCGCGCGCGCACCACGACGCGCGCGAGCTCTTCCGCCGTCGCCGCCGTCGCGGCACCGCTCGAAAACGGATCCTCGCCCTCGTTTCCGCTCCACGCGGCGAGCCACTGCTCGTAGTCGAGCGGTTGAATCGAAATCAACTCCGCCGCGTCGCGCTGATTCGTCTGCCGCGCGTCGCGGAACACGCGGTGCACGCGCGCGGGACCCATGGCGCGCGGCGCGCGGCGGTGCGCGCGCGGCGACGCCGCGACGACGAGTGAGGTCGGGGACGCGGGACGCGGCGAGACGGTTGGTCCGGGACGCGAAGGACGTCGCTCGGTCGATCGATGACGCGCGCCGTCGGGACGAACGAGGTCGAAAAGAATAGAACTACAGAGAAATGGAACTATTTGGCGGCCTCCATGGAGCCGCCGGCGAGACGAAGGCGTCGCATTTTGATTTTGTACAGGCCGAACAGAGCCGTCGCGGTGGCGCCGGTGCCGACGACGTACTTCCACCCCATCGGTTTCGGGTACACCACGAGTGATAACGCCAAAGATAGCATCTTACGCACGGCTTTGATCACCTCGGTGTTCGTGGCGCCGTAGTGACGGAGACAGAGCAAGATGCACGTGACGGAGATGTATCCGAAGGCGGCGGCGACGCAAATCGCCGCGAGCACGTCGGGTTCGCCGAGCAAGTGCGCGACGGCGGTGAAGAGCTCGCCCGAGGCGAACAAACCGAGCGCGATCCACGCGCTTCCGATAGCGTTGACGTAAAACACCACCTCGCAGTGCGAGATTGGTTGAGGAATGTTGAAGAAGCGTCGTTCCTCAAAATTCCCCGCCGTGCTCTCCGTGAACAGCGCGATGGTGATGTACGTCACCCCGCGATAATTAAAATTCGGAAACGAATCCACATCACCCATGGTGAACATCGTGATCCCAATCACGAGTAACACGCACATGGCGTAATCCTCCGATCCATACCGTCTACCGTGCATAAACGTCCCCACGATCATCACCGGTATCACCTTTGAACACTTGGCGACTATTCTCGTCGTGTAGTTGATGTAACTCAACGCCGCGTTCGTGAGATACATCGATCCGCTCGTCATCACGCTCAACATCGCGTAATCTTTCAAATTCCCCCTTCGCGCGCCGTGATCGCCGTTACTGACGCGTTCGCACTGCGCCAGCGCGCAGTACACCAGGCACGTGCACAGCGACACCGCGCCGCCGTATTTAAACTCCTTCGTCGCCCTCCTGAACACCCCCTCCTGCGTCATCGTGAACGCGACGTACGCGAACAGCGCCCCCGCGCTCAGCGTCGCCAGCAGCGCGCCCTCGCTCAGGCGCAATTCGCGTCCCCACACCCGCGCCGGCGTCGCCCCGCTCGCGCGCTTCGTCGCGCCGGGCGAGATCGACGCGTCGTCCCGCCCCCAGTCCGCCAGTCCCTGCTCGACGTCACCGCCCTCGTTCGACGGCGACCGTCGCGTGACGCGCGCGCCCTGCCGCTCGTAGTTCATCAATCCGCCGCCGAACGAGCTCACCGATGGGATCGCGCTGAACGACCCCGCGCTCGTCTCGCGGCGCCCTCGTCGCGCGCGCGCGCCCGCGTCGGCGCGACGCCACGCGTCGTCGTCGTCGGCGTCGACGAAGTCGCTCGGACGCGACGCGCGCGCGCTCGCGGCGACGCCCATGGCGCGCGAACGATCGCTGATTCGCAGAGTGTCGGTTCGCGCGCGCGCGGCGCGCGCTCGACGCGCGCTCGCGCGGCGGGACGGCGCGGACGACGCGCGCGAGGCGTCGCGCGACGCGCGCGCGCGAACGCGCGATCGCGCGCGGCGACCGCGGCGCCGGCGGACGCCGAGGCGTTTTCGAGGCGTTTTCGAGCGTAACGCTCGAGCGGTGCGCGCGCGCGTCGGCACACGACGACGCGCGACGACGCGGGACGCGACGCGGGATGAGCGGGAACGAGACGGAGATCGACCCGTGGTACAAGCGGGTCAAGGGACCGTTTCCGGAGCGGTACGGGTGCGTGGGCGTGAAGGCGGACGGCGGTGGGTCGATGCGAGGGCGAGGCACGGTGGGAGAGATGAAGATTCATCGAGCGGTGTTCAATCGCGATGAGACGCTGGTGAGACGATTGATCGCGGAAGGGGTCGACGTGAATGAGGTGGACGGCGCGGGATCGACGCCGATCATGTGCGCGGCGTACGAGGGGTGGTGCGAGGGCGTGGACGCGTTGGTCGAGCTCGGCGCCAAGGTGAACGCGAGCAATAACGCCGGGGATACCGCGTATCAGTGGGCGGAGAACATGCAAGACGAAGAGATGAAGGAAAAGTTGAAGCAGCACGGCGCGGATCCGAATTACGTCGGGCAGGTGATCGTTCCCGAACACATTCCCAAGGTGAAGGACTTTTACGACAGCGAGGAGGGACAAAAGCACCCAAAGCCGAGCGAAGAGTTCTTGGAGTATCAAGCCGAACGGGACGCGCAGATGCAAGACGCCACGGACGAAGCGCTCGTCATTTAAATACGACGGCCCGCATGACTCGATGCGCGCCGACTAGAGGAACCGCGCGCGCGGTGCGGTTGATTATTTTGTGATTATATTTGAGCGACTCTTCGCCGTCGACGCGAACGCTTTACGCCGCCGCCTCGGCTTGCAAGTCGAGCGCTTTCTTCACCGTGGCGTCGTTATACACGCCGCGAATTAAGCCTTCGATGTAAGGTTTCCATAAACGTGCGCGAGCGTTGACGAACCAGTCGCCCACTTGCGTCGTCGTCAATCCCGTCTGGCGCGCGAGATCTTCTTTTTCCGCGCGCGTCGGAATCGGTTTCAAGCGCTCGTCCGTCGGGTAGAAATGATCCCAGAGCCACGCGGACAAGATCTTCTTCGCGTGCTTCTCGTGTCTTCCCTGTGCGGTTTGCTGCTCCACGGCGTTTGAGTTACCCGAATTTTGTTCAGATTGTCGAGACGCGGCGGCGCGCGCCTTGGTCGAGGGCGTCTTGGCCTTGGCCACGACGTGTTCGAAGGCCGCGTCGAACGAATCAAGCACACTCGTGAGTGTGGTATTGAACTTCTTCTTCAACATCAACTTCGGATCGGGCAGATTCAAGCATAAGTTCTTCGAGACGAGCGTCTCCGCCGCGCGGCGCTCGAGCGCGTCGGCGCGCGCGGCGAACGTTCGAAGCTCTGCGACGAACATGTCGCGCAACATCTTCAAACGATTCGTCGTCGCGGTGTCGGTCGACGCTCCCAGCGCACGCAATCGCGCGTACACGCGCGATCGCACGTACTTGATCGCCTTTGCCGCATCCTCCGCTTCGCGTCTCTTCGTCTCCCATTCGCCCTCGTCGCTCGCCCAGCTCAATTCGCTCTCGCAGGCGCTCAGCGCGTCTCTCAGCGCGCTCGCGACGTGTTCGCGCACCGCCTTGGCCGCGTTTCGCCGCGACGCATCGTAACCATCGAAATCATCGTCGTCCTTCGCTTCACCGTCCAAGTCCGGCCAAGCCGCGCATCCGAACGCGTCGACGTCGAACGCGCTCGCGTCTTCGCGATACGCGTCGAACGCGTTCAGCACGTCGTCCCACGCGTCGGCGTCGAACGGCGCGTCGTCCGTCCCCGTCTCGCCGTGGTCGCTAAAATCAAACCCACCGTCGTCGTCGTCGACGTCGAACAGCACCAGGTCCAACCCATCCGGCGTCGCGCGCGCCGTCGGCGAAAACGCCATTGTGTCCGCTCGTCTTCCCGAGCGCCTCGTCGCCCGCGTCCGTCGCGTCGCGCGCGCCGAGCGCGTCGTCCCGTCCGAGTCGAGTCGCTAAAATATTCTCACCGCGCGTTCGCGCGTCGCGCGCCTCCGTCGGACGTCCCGTCCGCGGCCGCGTCGCGCTGTCCCGTCGCCGCGCGTCGGCTCGACTCGAGCGTCCGTCCGCACTCTCGCGCGCGCGACGGTTCGCGTCCGCGCGCGATGCTCGCCGCGGTCTACGTCTGCGGCTTCGTCGCGACGCTCTGGCTCCCGTTCGTGTGCGCCGACGCGCGATCGCGCGCGCCGCCGAGCGCGAGCGTCGTCGAGGCGCTCGCGCGCGAGGCGAACCCGAAGCTGGCGCTGTTGTTACTGTTCAACGCCGTGAACGCGCTGATATGCGTGTGGGAGATCGCGCTCTGGACGCACCGCGCGAACGTGCAAAAGCTACACCGCGGGTACCTGAAAAAGTTCGGGAACAGGGTGCGCGATGGCGAGGCGAACGGACGCGCAGACGCGGAGGACGCGCGCGGGACGGCGACGTTTGAACGGGACGAATGACGACGAACGGACTGACGACGCGCGATGACGAACGCGCGCGCAGGTGCTCCCGAGACCGTTATGTTTATTTGAAGATATTACGCTCGCGCAAGCGCTGTCGCTGAAGCACTGGTCGATCGTGTTCGCGCAGTACGCCAGTCTCGATCCGTCGTACGTCCAGCACACGTCGTGGAGCTTTTGGATAGACGTCGGCAACGGCTTCACCATGCTCGTCCCCACCGTCGCGCTCTCCATCGCCGTCACGTCCTGGCCCGAGGTCCCCATGATCGCGTCTTTCACCCCGCGCTCGGTCGGCATCGTCGCCATCGTGATGAATTATCAAATGTTTTACGGCACCGTGATGTACTATTGCAACTATTGCTACAATCGCTACGACGTCGGCGCGTCCGCGACGAGCAAAGTCGTCGTCTTCGCCGCCAACCTCGTGTGGATCGTCGGTCCGTTGGCGTGGATCTTTTACGCCGTGCGTTTCGTGCACTCTAATTCATTAGCCATCGTGTAGAAATCGTGTTGTCCGTCGCGCGGGCGTCGTCGCGCGTCCCGCGAGCGCTTTTCGAGCCGCTTTTGATCCCGTCCGTCCAATCGACGAGTCAGGACTCAGCGACGGGGACTTTGACTCGCGGAAACCTCGCATTCCGCGGCGCGCGCGGCACTTCTCGTCGTCTCGGTGCGCGCGACGCGCGACTCTCGACGCGAACGGTCGACGCGAACGCGCGCGAATCGAGCGCTCGCGCCGACGCCGCGGTCGGCGCGGCGCCGCGACGCGCGCGGCGCGCGCGCGCGACGCGAACCTCGATCGCGGCGGGGACAATCTTGCGCGCGTTATCCGTCGACTGACGAGCGATCGACGCGCGAACGCAGGAAACGAGCGCGCGAGAACTCGAAGGAAACCTCAAACGATGCAAGGAGTGATGCGGGCGACCGCGACGAACGCGCACGTCGCGCGAGGCGCGAAGACGGCGAGACGAGGGACGGCGGCGCGCGCGGGAGCGACGAAGACGAAGGGACCGCCGGCGAATTTGGAGCGGTTTCGCATCGAGACGCCGTGGGATAAGGCGAAGCAAGTGTTGAAGGAAGAGTTTGGGGCGACGGACGAGGAGTTGAAGCGATGCGAGGACTTGAGTGATGAGGATTTGAATAAGGCGTATTACATGATGCAGTTGTGCCGGGACTTTGAAAACGAGTGCAACCAAGCGTACATGGCGGGTAAGATTCGCGGTTTCATGCACCTTGACAACGGTCAAGAGTCGATTCCGGCGCTCCTGGCAGACGCGATCCGTAAGGATGATTTGAAGCACTCCTACTACCGCGACCATTGCCACGCCTTGGCGTGCGGCGTGGATAGCGGCGCCGTCATGTCGGAGTTGTTCGGTAAGGACGGTGGCACGTGCCGAGGTACCGGGGGGTCGATGCACGTGTACGACATGGATACGAACTTTCAAGGTGGATGGGCGCTCGTCGCGGAGCAATTGCCGTACGCGGTCGGTGCGGCGCGATCCATCGTTCTCGACAAGATGCTCGGGCGCGATGACGCGCACGACCGCGTCACCGTCGTCTTCGTCGGCGAAGGTGGCGCCCAAAACGGGCGCATGGCGGAGTGCTTGAACGCGGCGGCGAAGGAGAACTTGCCGATTCTTTTCTTGGTGATCGATAACGGTCGCGCGATCAACACCTTCACCAAGGATGTCGCGACGAACCAAGAGGTTTTCAACCAAGGCAAGCACTACGGCGTTCCGGGCGTGCTCGTCGATGGTCAAAACGTGCAAGATGTCTTGCGCGTCGGTCGCGCAGCGATCAACCACGTGCGCACGAAAGGTCCGGCGATCTTGCAAGTGCACACTTTCCGATTCAACGGGCACTCTCCGGCTGATCCGGAGCACGAGCGCAACCGCAAGGATGAAAAGCGTTGGGCGCGCGCCGAGTGCGACCCGATTAAGATTTTCGAAGGGTCTGCCGACGCCAAGCGCATCGACCTCGCGGCACAGACCGCCAAGGCTAAGGAAGAAGTTCAGCGCGCTTTGGCGTTCGCCGATGCTTCTCCGCCGCCGCCCGCCAACTTGGCTGCCGAGCTCGAGTACCCCGATCCGAGCGGCAAAGTCGACTACGCCGCACGCGAACCCGTCGAAGGTCTCGCCTCGGCGGAGGCTGTGACGGAGAAAATCGTGCCTGCGGAGACGCTCGCCGCGCTCAAGGCACGCATCGAAGCTCTTCGCGCGATGTGCTTGGATCCGCGCGGGATCTCCATCGGTGACGCCGTCAACCTCGCCATTCTCGAAGAAATGTTGCGCGACCCGACGTGCGTGGCGCACGCTGAAGATCTCCAAGCGGGTTCTTCTTACAACATTCCAGCCAACACGCAGCAAGCCTTCGGCACGCTTCGCGCGGCGGATGAAATCATTGACGAAGGTCACTTCATGGGCAAGGCTTTGGGCGAGGCCATGAACGGCTACCGCCCCATCGTCGAGCTCATGAATGCCAACTTTGGTATTTACGGCATGGCTGAGCTCTCGTCCGCCGGGAACACGTACGCGACGACTGGAGGGCAATTTCAAATGCCCATGACCGTCATCGGTGCCGGTGGTACCGCCCCGAACCAATCTCTCGGCGCCGAACACTCGCAACCGTTCCACGCGTACATCATGGGCATTCCCGGCTTGAAGATTTGCTCGGCGTCCAAGCCTCAAGAGGCGTACGGCTTGGCCAAGTCTATGATTCGCGACAACGGCCCGGGCGTGCTGTTGCTTCCGGTGAAGATGATGAAATCTCGCGGACCGGTGACGCCAGATTCTTTCCTCCCGCTCCACAAGTCCACCGTTCACCACTTGGCGAGCGACGAATCCGTCAAGAACGACAAAGCCGTCACCATCGTCACCTACCTCCACGGCGTCAAGGAAACCGAGGAAGCCATCGCGGAGCTCAACACCAAGGGCATCGACGCCGACTTCATCGAGCTCACGTGCATGAAGCCCGTGGATTGGAAAACCATCCAAACCAGTCTTCAGCGCACGCACAAGCTCGTCATCCTCGACGAATCCACGCGCACCGGCGGCGTCGGCGCCACCGTGAGCGCCTTCGTCGGCGAAAACCTCTTCGACGAGCTCGACGCCCCCGTGATGCGTCTGTGCATGGAGGACGCCCCCGTGCCGTACGCCAGCGAGATGGAGAAGACCGTCGTCAAGCGCGCCGCCGACGTCGTCACCGCCGTGACGTACATGATCGACCGCCAGGCGTAGACGCGACCAGTAGACACCCACTTCACGAATCGTAGACGACCGACCGACCGACCGATCGACCGCGCGCCACTCAAAACCCTAACCCACGCGCCCATATTCGAACACTCGAAACCACCATCAACACACCCCCCACGTCGCCGTAAACGCGCCGCGCCGCGCCCGCCCCCGCACACCGCGCCCGCCATGCTCGCGACGCCGACGACGACGACCGCCGCGATCGCGCGCCCCGCGTCGACGCGATTCTCGCGCAAGGTGCGACGACGACGACCGCGACGCGACCGCGCGAACCGCTCGAACCGCGACGCGACGCGCGCGAGACGCGGCGCATTCGCGCGCGCGAACGCGATCTAGGATAAGCTCGATCGATCGAGCGATCGATCGATCGATCGATCGATCGCGCGCGCGGACGACGACGGCGATGGACGCGACGCGCCGGACGCGACGCGCCGGAAGACGCGACGGAGGCACCGAGCGACGCGGGCGAGGGGTCGTCGGCGATCGACGCGACGACGAGGGACGGGACGGGACGGGACGGGACGGGACGGGACGACTGACGAGGCGAGCGACGCGGACGACAGACGACGACGAGACGCGCGGGAAGAGCCGGCGTCGTCGCGAGAGCGACGGACGCGAGCGAACGATTGGAAGCGGCGCTGAAGGCGGCGGAGGAGTGCGTCGATGATTGCGCGGTCGCTTGGGACGACGTCGAGGAATTGAGCGCGGCGTCCAAGGACAAGGGACAAGACTCCATGAAGGAGGTCGAAATCTCGGCGGCGGACAAGGCGTTCATCGAATCGACGAAGAAGACGATCTCCGCGGCGCGCGCGGCGGGTCAAGTCGATGCGAAGACGTTGAAGGAAATCGAAGCCGCGGCCGCGGGCATGAAGGAAGTCACGAAGAAGGTGAACACGGCGCGCATGCAAAAGATGGAGGCGGCGTTGGAAGCCGCCATCGCGGCGGCGAAGCAGTGCACCGACGACTGCCCGGCTGCCTGGGAAGAAGTCGAAGAAATCTCCGCCGCGAAGAGCCGCGAGGAGGGTAGAGATTAAGTCGTCGTCGTCGTTTGATTCGTACTATGCGCGACTCATCGAATTTCACGTTGACACCATCGCGGCGTTTCTTTCAATATAAATCGCCACAGCTATACAATTACAACCCACCTCTCGCCTATTCGTCACGCCGACGCGTCCGCGGATTGACCGTAATCCGCGTCCTCGTGCTCCAAGTACGTCACCTCGAGCGCGATTTCGGGTCGATGCTGACGCACGCGCACGCCCGCGAGATTTAAAAGTCTATTCGCGGCGGCGTAAATCGGGTCGTCGCGCTTGGCCACGCGCGCGTCGCCCGGCGTCGTCGGCGTCTCCCTCGTCCCACTGATTTTCCCTTCGTAGTACACCACCTCCTTGATCCCAGCCTGGATCACCAATTTCGCGCATTCGTTGCACGGATACATCGTCACGAACAGCGATCCACCGGCGACGGAGGCGGAGTTCTTGTTCATAATCGCGTTCATCTCCGCGTGGCACACGTACGCGTACTTGGTCTCCAACGGATCGTCGTTCGCGCTCTTTTTACTCCACGGCAGCGCGTTATCGGGGCATCCGCGAGGAAATCCGTTATACCCCACGCCTAAGATCAGCTTATCCTTCCCCACGATGCACGCGCCGACTTGTTTATTCGGATCCTTCGACCGCTGCGCGCTCAGAAACGCCACCGACATGAAATAATCATCCCAAGACAGATACCGCGGTCGCGCCGACGCGTTGAACGGGTCCGGCTTTTTTGCCGCGAGCGGTGTCTTCGGCGGCGACGTCCACGCGCCGTCCGCGGAGGCTTCGGGCGCGCTGTCCGTCGGTTCGCAACAGCCGCAGTACGCCGGCCGAGGCGTCGCCGTCGTGAGCGACACCGACAGCGTCGGTTTTCCCGCGTATCTCGGCGCCGGGCGCTTCGCGGCGAACGAAGCGGCATCGCGCGATCGTCGTCAGTCGTTCGCGTCGCGCGTCGCTCGCGTCGCGCGTCTCGCGCGCGCGTCGAAGATGATTGATTATTTTGAATCATTCATTCACGCATTCGTCGTCGCGGACGCGGAAAATCGACGACGCACCGGCTCTCTCTCGCGCTTCGCGCGCCTTCGACGATCGTTCACGTCGTGGATTACGTGTACGAGCGCGGCGGTGGCGACGCACGCGGTGGCGATGGGTGGGAACATTCGCCTTCGCCGGCTCGGTTCGCGGCGACGCGTCGCGGTGTGACGTCTCGGGCTATAAGTGAGATGTCTATAAATAATCAATTACTCTTCATCCTCGATCGCGTTTAAGCGTTCGTGCGCGCGCGAACTCGCGGCGGCGGCGGCGGCGACGAGCTCGTCGGCGCTCGGCACATCCGGGACGCGGGATAAGAGCGCGACGACGACGGGAACTTTCGCGAGCGCTTTGAACGCGCGCTTGAATTTGGGATCTCGCCACGCGCCTTCGGTGGCGTCGTTAGGGTCGAAGGACACCCAAAGCGCGCACTCGGCGTCGACGTCGTCTGGAATCGAATCGACGCAAAAAGCGCGAGCGCCGTTTGAGTTTACGGCGTCGCCCGCGGGGACGTCGAACGTGAGCGTTCGAAGCATTAATTCGCTGGGTAAAATAACCACCGATCCGCTCGGGGCGCCGGCGAGAAGCGCGACGACCGCGCCCGAGGCCTCGGCCGAGGTCGTTTGACCCCACGATTCGATCTCCGGGAACGCCGGCTCCTTCGTCGAACCCATCTTCGAGGCGACCATCTTCGTCAACGCGTCCACGAACGACGTGGAAGACGCGGACACCTCGCTCGCGATGGACGCCACGCTCGCCGCAGAAACGTTGGCGGCGGCCTTCTTCTTCTTCTTTTTTGACTTTTTACCAAACATGAAGTCGGCGTTTTCGTCGTCCTCTTCCTCGTCCTCGGTCGCGTCCGTGTTCGGCACCAACACCGGAACCACCTTCACTTTTTGCGCCGCCGACCCGCGCGATTCGTCCGCCTTCGCGAGCGCGTTCGCGAGTTGTTCGTTCACGAACGCGAAGTGTCTCTCCGTCACGCGTTCGCCGTAAAAATTCTTCGTTCTCGCCAAATCCAACGCCGCCTCGTCGCCGTCCGCGATTTCTCTCAAATCCTCCTCCACCCCCCTCACGAACGCGTCCATCGCCGCGTCCGCGTTTTTCGCGTACGCGTGAAACAGCGACGCCCCGCTCGACGGATCCGCCAGCTTTCGTCCGATCGCGCACCGCGTCTTCGCGTCCAGCACTCCCGCCTCCGTCGTCGCTCGCGTCAGCACCGCCTTCATCCCGAGCGTCCGCTGCAGCGCGTACTCCTTGTACCTCCCCGACCGCGTCCCTCGCAGCGCCGCCGCGTCCGCGCCGCACGTCCTCACCTCGCCCAGAATCAACCCGATCGCTGGATTGCTCGCGATCGCGTCGCCGTCGCCGTCCGTCGCGCCGTTCGCCCACTCGACCGCGCGGTCCCAATCGATTTGATTTTTCGCCGCGTCCACGAACCGCGCGACGACGGATCCCGGCTGGAACAGCGGCGCCGGCGCCGCGCGCCGCGCGAGGCGTTTCGTTTGGTGCGCCGCGGCGCACCGATGGCGCGCGCCGCGCTTCACCGGCGCGTCGCGCGCGCACGACGTCCGCGACATCGAATGCGTCAAAGAGTGACGCGCCGACATCGAATGCGTCAAAAAGTGACGCGCCGTCGATGGCGGCGCGTCGCGCGACGATCGCGGCGACGCGACCGCGCCGGCGCGACGCGCGACGAGAAACGACGCGCGCCGACGCGACGCGCCGACGCGACGACGCGCCGCGACCGCGGTGTCCGTGCTGCGGGCTGGAGAATGCGAAGACGCGACACCTGAGTCTGTGCGCGCCGGACGCGCTGCGCGGCGACGCGTTCGCGGCGCGCGAGCGCGATATCCTGCGCGCGAGCGTCGTTCGCAGGCACGGTGAACGATCTCGAGCGCACGAGATCATGGCGTGGCGGTTCGGGTGGGCGCGAGGCGCGCGGGGGGCGACGACGCGCGCGAGCGAGGTGGCGAGACGCGTCGGTCGCGTCGACGCCGAAAGCGTCGCGCGAACGATACGACGCGAGGTCGAGGCGACGCCGATGGGATTGGCGTGCGAGACGGAGGACGTGGAGGCGCTGGAGATACTGCACGAGGACGAGGAGATGACGTGCGTGAATAAACGCGCGGGGACGGCGTCGACGCCCGAGTCGCGCGTGGCGGATTCGAGCGCGGCGTCGCTCGTCGTCGCGCGGTGGCGGCGACGACTCGTCGACGCGCACGACGGCGCGTTGGCGTCGAACGTCGTGCTCGGGGCGAGTTTGGTGCCGTACGTGGCGCATAGATTGGATTTAGAGACGTCGGGCGCGCTCGTGGTGTGCAAAAACGCAAAGGCGGCGGCGCGCGCGCAAGGCGCGTTCGAGCGTCGCGAGGTCGAGAAGACGTACTTGGCGCTGTGTCGGTGCGATGAATTTGATGTTTCGGGAGGGGGAGCGTCGTCCGGGACGATAGATCTCGCGTTGGCGAAGCGCGACGACGGCGCGAGGTTCTTCGTCGAGACGTCCTCCGCCGACGGCAAACCGGCGTCGACGGAGTGGACGATTGTGGCTCGAAATCGCCGACACGCCCTCGTGCGGTGTCGCCCGAAGACCGGACGCACGCATCAGATTCGCGTCCACTTGGCCGCGATCGGTCTACCGATCGTCGGCGACGCCGCGTACGGCTGCCTCGACGCCGACGTCGTCGACAGGCACGCGCTGCACGCGTGGACGCTTCGCTTCCCGGCGAAAGATTTCGCCGGCGTGCCCCGGATCGTCGCGCCGGTGCCGGACGACTTCAGACGAGCGTGCGAGCGCGTCGGCGTAGATTTCGATTTCGACGCGGTCGGGGGCGAATGAATGAGTGAATCGTTTCGCGTTCATCTAGTTCATTCATTCATTCATCGAGTGCATCGAGTGTGGAACCTCGTTTTGTTTTCTGTGTATTTAGTACCATTTAGACCTATGAGCTTACAAACGTGGTGCGCGTTTTGTCCAGCCTGCGACCGTTAGCCGCCCGACCGCCTGGTGACGCGGATCGCCACCCCGCGACGCCGTCCGTCGCGATGTCGAAGCCGGGCGAGCGCGACCCGCTGTTGCGACGATCGCGA
>Ga0206682_10001033_pt1 | contig 28057 bp, 23 predicted proteins | sample M240m12015metaG_FD_155444 | JGI IMG/M metagenome (GOLD analysis project Ga0206682, IMG submission 155444) | Ammonia-oxidizing marine archaeal communities from Monterey Bay, California, United States - M2 40m 12015 | ecosystem: Environmental > Aquatic > Marine > Intertidal zone | place: USA...
GCAAGGCTGTTCTGGCATGAGGGCTTTAAAGTGCATGTGCATTGCACCGGCGATATGGGCCTTGAATTGGCGCTGGATACGCTGGAGAAATTACAAACCGAGAAGCCGCGCTTTAATCATCGCTGGACGATTGAGCATTTCGGCCTCTCCACCCCCGAACAAGTGCGCCGCATGAAGGATTTGGGCGCGATTGCCTCGGTCAATGTCTATTACCTGCATGAGTTAAGCGCGATTTACGCGCGCGACGGCATTGGCACCGAGCGGGCGCATCATATGGCGCGGCTCGGCACGTTAAAGCGCCATCAAATTCCCTTCGCGCTGCATTCCGATTACACAATGGCCCCCGCCCTGCCGCTCAATTCGGCTTGGGTAGCGGCGACGCGCGAAAATGAGGCGGGCGAAGTGGTCGGCCCGCATGAGATTGTGCCATTAGAGGACGCGCTCAGAGCCATCACCATTGGTGCGGCCTATGTGCTGGGGCTGGAGCATGAGATCGGCACATTGCGCGCCGGTAAACGCGCCGATTTTACCGTGCTAGAGCAAGACCCGTTTGAGGTCGGCGCGGCGGGCCTCAAGGATATTGAGATTTGGGGCACGGTGTTTGGCGGTGTGCCGCATAAAATCGAGACATGACGCCCCACGCGGCCACCCATCCCCCCATTCCGCTGACCATTTTGGGCGGCTATCTCGGTGCGGGCAAGACGACGATTATCAATCGCCTGCTGGCCGGACATCACGGCAAGCGGCTGACGGTTTTGGTTAATGATTTCGGCGCCATCAACATCGATGCCGGTTTGATTGCCGAACATAATGGCGACACCATCTCGCTGGCCAATGGCTGCGCTTGCTGCCAGCTTCAAGATGATGCGCTAAAGCAATTGCAAGAATTGGCGGCGCAGGCCACCCCGCCCGACCATATTCTGGTGGAGGCCAGCGGCGCGGGCGAACCGGCCAAGCTGGCCTTTCTCGGCTATGGCATCACCGGCCTGCAATTGGCGGGCGTTTATACCGCCATTGACGCCGAGACCATTGCCGCCAAACAAAATGATAAATTCACCGGCAGGCTGGTGAAGCGGCAAATCGCGCAGGCCGATTTTTGCCTGCTGACCAAAGCTGATTTAACCCCCGATGACGGTGCGGCGGCGCGCGCCCTCATCAGCCAACTCACGGACGCGCCGCTGGCCACGCCCGATGATGCTGTGCTGGCCGATATGCTGACGGGTGCGCCCTCCGCGCTGCCGCTCGCGGCGGCTGATGCGCCGCTTTTCGCTGATGATTTATTCGACAGTTTTGCGCTCACCGCTGATGCGCCGCTGGATGTTGACAAGCTGGAAGCGGTTTTGACATCACTGCCGCTGCTGCGCGCCAAAGGCCATTGCGGCACGCATCGGCTACAACTGGTCGGCGACCGCTACACGCTCATCGCCGCCGACACCCGCCCCGCCGCGCTGGTCTTCATCGCCGCCAAAGGCGCGATTGATTGGCCGGCGCTTGAAGCGGCGTTGGGCTGATAATACCTCGGTGCCAGGGCGTCTTGGGTTATTTTCACGTTCATTGGCCTATTCAATCCGAAGACCTTTTTTATTCAGCCAACACCCCGACATAAACTTAGGCAACAAAACGAAACGACACCTGCTTGCGCAGGTGTCGGGGCGTTCAAAAAACCGGTCAAAGAGCGGCCACGACGTATTCAGCGTGAGCCTTATTTCGCCGTCACCCCGACCCAAGAAAATGAGTGGAGTGAACGGATTATCGACAATATCCATAAAAAAAGGCCTAACGCCCCCGAGGAAGCGTTAAGCCACATACGCAATGAAAATTGCAGCTTTAACAAGGGTTTTTGAAGCCCCGCCATCAGACCCGTTCGCCCGATAGCAATAAGAGAGTGGCATAAAATTTGTCTATTAGGAACTAGTTTTTAACCTCAAAAAGAAACACCCCGTCATCGCCGCAATTATCGATTTTGCGTTCAAACAGGATTTGGCGTTGGGCCGATAAGAGGCGGCTGGCGAGGTCGCTGCCATCTTCAGCGACAAAGCTCTCCACATTCAGCACTTCGCCATAATGGGTGGTCAAAAAGCCCTTATTGAAAATATGCCAATCATATTTTTGTTCATCAAGCGGGTCGGTTTCGCGCAGCAAAGTGCCATCGACCGTGACTTTCACCTCGCGTTGCGGCCCGCAAATATAGCTGTCGCCATAATTGAAAATCACATTGTGGAAAGCGACCTCAGGCCCGTCATCCAATAGCGGCAATGTCTGGCGCGGCTCAACCAAAATGTAAATATGCTCGCCCGTCTCAGCCGCACCGGAAATTTTTGTGCCGTCAATTCGATAGGCCGTGCCCGCCTCATGCGGCACCGGCACCCAGGCAAAGGCGGGAGAGATAAAAATGGCGAGAAGGAAAGCGAATTTCATAAGTCACTTAAGCACGGAGCGGGTAAACGTCCAACACCGCCGGTGATTGGCGATCCGTTTTGTAGCTCGGACAAAGTGGGCCCGGCAGGACTTGAACCTGCGACCAATCCGTTATGAGCGGACCGCTCTAACCAGCTGAGCTACAGGCCCCACTTTGCCAACTACGCTTCGTCTTCCGGCAAGAAAACAACAGGCTCATGCGCGCGGGCCGCCTCGGCGTCCATCTGCGCATAAGAGATGATGATAACCAAATCTTCTTTCTGGGCAAGGCGCGCCGCCGCACCGTTAATGCCGATGGTTTTTGATCCCCGCGCCGCCGGAATGGCGTAAGTGGTGAAGCGCGCGCCTGTATTGATGTTCAACACATCGACTTGCTCATTCGGCAAAATGCCGACGCGGTCGAGCCAATCTTCATCTACCGAAATGGAACCCTGATAATGCATGTCGCATTGGGTCACCGTGGCGCGGTGAATTTTCGCCTTCATCATTGTTAAAAGCATGGGAGGTTTCTCTTGTGCCGACTGCCCTAATTATCGAGGAAGCTGCGAAGCTTCCGTGAACGGCTGGGGTGTTTCAGTTTTCTCAATGCTTTCGCCTCAATTTGACGAATACGCTCGCGCGTTACTGAGAATTGCTGTCCCACTTCTTCCAGCGTGTGGTCGGTGTTCATACCAATGCCGAAACGCATACGCAAGACCCGTTCTTCGCGCGGCGTCAGAGAGGCCAGCACGCGGGTTGTGGTGTCACGCAAGTTGGACTGAATCGCCGCATCAATCGGCAAAATGGCATTTTTATCTTCAATGAAATCACCGAGCTGGCTGTCTTCCTCGTCGCCAATCGGCGTTTCGAGCGAGATTGGCTCTTTGGCGATTTTCAAAACCTTCCGCACCTTATCCAGCGGCATGGAAAGTTTTTCTGACAATTCTTCCGGCGTCGGCTCGCGGCCAAACTCGTGCAGCATTTGGCGCGATGTGCGCACCAGCTTGTTAATCGTCTCAATCATATGCACCGGAATCCGAATGGTGCGCGCTTGGTCAGCGATTGAACGGGTAATGGCTTGGCGAATCCACCATGTTGCATAGGTCGAGAATTTATAACCACGGCGATATTCAAATTTATCAACCGCTTTCATCAGGCCGATATTGCCCTCTTGAATCAGGTCGAGGAATTGCAGGCCGCGATTGGTGTATTTTTTGGCAATTGAAATGACCAAGCGCAAATTGGCTTCGACCATTTCCTTTTTGGCAATGCGCGCCTCGCGCTCGCCTTTTTGCACCGTGCGCACAATGCGGCGGAACTCAGAAATATTGAGGCCGGTTTCATTGGCCAAATCCTGAATTTCACTGCGGATATCGCGCACTTCATCGCGGTTTTTCTGAATAAAATCTTTCCAGCCCTTGCCGGTCAGGCGGCCAACACGGCGCGCCCAATTCGCTTCATATTCATTGCCCTGATATTGCTTCAGGAAATCTTCGCGCGTCACGCCGGTTTTTTGCGCGAAACGCCAAAGCTGGGTTTCCAGTCCGACCAGACGCTTATTAATCGTGTAAAGCTGCTCAACCAGCGCTTCAATCCGATTATTATTCAGCGACAGGCCTTTAACCTCATCAATAATCTCACTGCTCAGCTTGGCCAGACGATTTTGTTGCGCCGTGCCCAATTCTTTATTCTTGGCTTGCAGCTCAACGCTTTGGTCTTGCAGGCGGCGCAGCTTTTTATAGGTGTTGGCGATAATGTCGAAACTGCCAAGCACTTTCGGCTTCAGTTCCATTTCCATTGCCGAAAGCGACATATTGGCTTCGGCTTCTTCATCATCCTCGTCCGGCTCACCCTCGGCTTCGCCCGATGGCGCGCCCGATGGAGGCGGCGCAGCGCCCGCCGCAGAGCGGTCAATCTTCTTGGCTTCGGGGCCGGCAAAAGTGGCATCAAGGTCGATAATATCGCGCAGCAGCACTTTGCCTTCGTTTAATTCATCGCGCCAAATAATAATTGCCTGAAAGGTCAGCGGGCTTTCGCACAGGCCCGCAATCATGGTCTCCCGACCGGCCTCTATGCGTTTGGCAATGGCAATCTCGCCCTCGCGTGACAGCAATTCCACCGAACCCATTTCGCGCAAATACATACGCACAGGGTCATCCGTGCGCTCGCCCGTGCTGGAGGTCTTGGCGGTTTTGGCGACCGCCGTTGTGGCGGTGTCATCATTGGCGGGTTTGGCATTGGCCTCGTCGCCATCTTCGCCATCGCTGTCATTTTCGCCATCATCGGTTTCGACAACGGTGATGCCCATTTGCGACAGCATGGCCATGATATCTTCAATCTGCTCGGAGGAAAATTCCTCAGGCGGCAGCACGGCGTTCAGCGCATCATAAGTAACAAAGCCGCTGGATTTAGCCGCTTTAATCATGCGCTTCACGTCACGATTATTCATATCGATAAGGGGGCTATCGCCGGTTTCGGCTTCCTGCCCTTTTGCGGTGGCTTTTTTCTTCGCCATTTATATCTCCGTGACCCCTCTCACGTTAATCTCAAACGGCGCTACTGTTCTGCTGTTCCAGTGCCGCAATCTCATTTTTAATCGCCAAAAGGCGATCCAGCGCGTCTTGGGAATCTCCCTCTTCGCGCTTTAATTCACTTTCGAGTTCTGCCTCGGCCTGCTGCTGTTCGACCGCCAGTGTTTGTAATTTATGGTGTAATTGTGAAACTTCAAGCCAACCGGCCAACACTTCTTCCAAATCCGCATCCAAACGTGCAAAACTCAATCGGCGCGCTTCCGGCATTTTAGCGAGACGCGCGCTGACATCTTGTCTTCCTCGACCCTCCAAATGCCTTGTCAGCCCTGCATTGTCAAGCCCTGCGGCTGTGACATCATGTGCGCCAAGGCCATCAAAATAATCAATAATTTCATAGCGCATGGCATCCAGCGCCGCACTTTTCAGCGTCATGGCCTCAAACATGTCACGATAGGTCAGCAAGACCGCCGGATGGTGGAAGGCAATCAGCACAATCAACGCCTCGCGCGGCAACCAATCATCGGCCCCGGTGGCCAAGGCAGAGCGGCGCACTTCCGAGGTCGGTTGACCGCGATAAGCGGGCCGACTGCCACGATTTTGCCAGCCGGTATTCCGGCCGCCGCCTTGTTGATAATTACGATTGGGAAGCGCCTCATTGCCCAATAGCTTATCGAGACGTTTTCTAATCTCTTGACCGTAAAGCGTTTTCACATCGCCATCGCGCACTTGATTGACCGCTTCGCGCAAACGCTTTTTCAGCGCGGCGGCGCGTTCAGGCGTATCCCAGGGCGCGGCCTCAATCTCGCGTTCCCACATCAGGTCAAGCAAGCTCATCGCCTTGCCCAAAATGGCCTGCATGGCCTCCGCCCCGCCCTCGCGCACCACATCATCAGGGTCTTTGCCCGGCGGTAAAATGGCAAAGCGCAGAGAATAGCCGGGCTTCAATAGCGGCAAAGCGCGGTCAATGGCACGATAAGCGGCGCGCAAGCCTGCTTGGTCGCCATCGAGACATAAAATCGGCTCAGGGGCCATGCGCCATGCCAGTTGAATTTGTTCCTCGGTCAGCGCCGTGCCCATAGGCGCGACCGCGTGATGAAAACCGGCATGAGCCAGGCCGACCACATCCATATACCCCTCAGCCACCAGCAAAGTGCCGGTGTCATAAGCCGGTTGGCGGGCGCGCGCAAAATTATACAGAATCCGACCTTTATCAAATAAGGGCGTGTCAGGCGAATTGAGATATTTGGCCGGTGCATCGGCCTGCATGGCGCGCCCCCCAAAAGCAATCACCCGCCCGCGCGTATCGGTAATCGGAAAAACAATGCGGTCACGAAAGCGATCATAGGGCGCTTTATTATCATCCGGTTTAATCGCCATGCCGGATTCAATGACCTTATCGACACCCATATTGCGCGCCGTCAAATGCTCCAGCAAAGCGGTGCGGCTGCGCGGCGCATAGCCAACGCCAAAAGCGGCAATCATATCTTGCGTAACCCCGCGCCGCTCCAAATAGGCGCGCGCATCATCTGCCGCGGGTGTTTGTAATTGCGCTTGAAACCATTTCGCCGCGGCTTCCGTGACATCCACCAAACCGGCTTGTCTTTGCGCCCGTTCAGCCGCACGCGGGTCGCGCTCGGGCATGGGCAGCCCCGCCTCTGAGGCCAGACGCTCAACCGCTTCAGGAAAACTAAGCCCCTCCGTTTCCATGACAAAATCAAAAATTGAGCCATGTTTTCCGGTCGAGAAACAATGGTAAAATTGCTTGTCATCATTAACCGTGAAGGAGGGGGTGCGCTCTTGTTTGAACGGGCTGAGGCCGACAAATTCACGGCCACGGCGTTGCAGCTTTACCTTGCGACCGACCACATCCGAGGTCGCCACACGGTTTTTAATCTCATCAAGAAAGCCAGAAGGAAACGCCATGTCGCTAGTTTACGGCCTTATCGAAAATCCTGCCACATAGCGGGCAGGATAAATTGTGCATGAATGATGCTTTAGGCGATTTTGTCGGCTGGCGTGTCGGGCAATTTAGGAGGCAATTGGAGAGGCGGTTTAGCCCAGTTGTTTTTTGACCAAGCCACCGGCTTTGCCGAAATCCATCTGACCGGCATATTTGCCCTTCAGCACGCCCATCACCTTGCCCATATCCTTCAATGAGGCGGCGCCGGTTTCGGCAATCGCTTCATTAACGGCAGCGGCGATATCTTCATCACCCAGCTGGGCCGGTAAAAACTCTTCAATGACCACAATCTCAGCGCGCTCTTGCTCCGCCAATTCCAAGCGGCCCGCCTCTTCATAAGTGGTGGCCGCCTCTTGGCGTTGCTTCACCATTTTGGCAAGAATTTCGAGCACCTGCTCATCGGTTGCACCGGCACCCTTATCGGCACCACGCGCAGCAATATCGCGGTCTTTAATGGCGGCTGTAATGAGCCGCAAGGTGGAAATACGGATTTTATCTTGGCTTTTGACCGCTTCCTTAAGCGCTTCGGTGAAACGCTCTTGCATGGCCGCCTCCTAGTGATACCCAAGTCGAAGAAGGTCATATATGCCATCGCAAGGGTTTTGGCAATCACTCAGATTGCGGCATTTGAGAATCACCCGAAAACCCTGCACTTGGCTTGCCCCGCCGGACGGGGGATTCGATTGCGACGGCGCTTGAATCGCACCAATCCCGCGCAGATGCCTTTTATCATGTTGTTTTTATTATGTATTTTTAGCCACGGGATTCTGCTTTTCTCGGCTTGACCGAGACTGATGCTTTAGATAGTTTCCCGTGAATTCAGCACGCAAAGAAGAAGGTTTGTTTATGGGTGTTCCCGTCATCCCCGTCGCCTCGGCCGCAACAGCGGCAGGGGCATTTTTTTTGCCTGCTTTTTCGCATCATCTGTCACCCACCGCGGCGGCTTGCGCTACGCGGTTGAAAACTAAAGAGACCCACTCATGAGTGTTTGGACCCCGCCCCTCAAAACCGCTCTGCTGCTGACCGATAGCGGCGAGAAATTTTACGGTTACGGCATTGGCGCCAGCGGCCATACGGTTGGCGAAACCTGCTTCAACACCGCCATGACGGGCTATCAAGAAATTCTCACCGACCCGTCTTACGCGGCGCAAATTGTGACCTTCACCTTTCCGCATATCGGCAATGTCGGCACCAATGATGAGGATAGCGAGACCTCCAATAATCAAAATCCACGCGCCGCAAATGGCTTGATTATTCGCGAGGCGATTACCGCTCCCGCCAATTATCGCACCACGGCGCATTTAAATGATTGGCTGATTGAAAAGGGTTTAATCGGCATTAGCGGCGTCGATACGCGCGCCATCACCGCGCATATTCGCGATAATGGCATGTTTAACGCCGTGCTGGCTCATGCGCCCGACGGCAATTTCGATATGCCCGCATTGGAGGCCGCACTGGCTTCCTTTAGCGGATTGGAAGGCGCAGACCTCGCCGCCGAAGTGACCAGCGCCGATGATTATGATTGGGCCCAAGGCCGCTGGGCATGGGATGAAGGTTTTGGCGGCGCGCAAGACGGCCCGCATGTGGTGGCGCTGGATTATGGCGTGAAGAAAAACATTCTGCGGTGCTTGGTGGAAGCCGGTTGCCGCGTCTCGGTTTTACCCGCCAACAGCAAAGCGGAAGATGTTTTGGCCGCCGCGCCGGATGGTATTTTTCTGTCCAATGGCCCGGGCGACCCGGCCGCAACCGGCGATTATGCCGTCGGTGAAATTGAAAAATTAGTCGCCAGCGGTAAGCCGGTTTTCGGTATTTGCTTAGGCCATCAAATGCTGGCGCGGGCGCTGGGTGCCCAGACCGTTAAAATGAAGCAAGGCCATCACGGGGCCAATCATCCGGTGAAAGAGCTGAGCACGGGCAAGGTGGAAATCACTTCCATGAATCACGGCTTTACGGTTGACCGCGACAGCTTGCCCGACACGATTGAAGAAACCCATATCAGCCTGTTTGACGGCACGAATTGCGGCATTGCGCTGAAGGGCAAGCCGGTTTTCTCGGTGCAATATCACCCCGAAGCCTCGCCCGGGCCGCAAGACAGCCATTATTTATTTGACCGCTTTGTAACCGCCATGCGGGGAGACGCCTGATGCCAAAACGTTCTGACCTCTCAAGCATTATGATTATCGGGGCTGGCCCGATTGTTATCGGCCAGGCTTGCGAATTTGATTATTCCGGCGCGCAAGCCTGCAAAGCATTGAAGGAAGAAGGCTATCGCGTCATTCTGGTCAACTCCAATCCGGCGACCATTATGACCGACCCTGAATTGGCCGATGCGACCTATATTGAGCCGATAACGCCCGATATTGTGGCGAAGATTATTGAAAAAGAAAAACCTGATGCGCTGCTGCCGACCATGGGCGGGCAGACCGCGCTCAACACCGCCATCGCGCTGGCCGAAAACGGCACATTGGAAAAGCAAAATGTGCAGCTTATCGGCGCTGACCTTGAGGCGATTAACAAGGCCGAAGACCGGCTGTTATTCCGCGATGCGATGGATAAAATCGGACTGGAAAGCCCGCGCTCCAAAGTCGCCCATACGCTGGAAGAAGCGTTGGAGGTGCTGGACTATGTGGGTCTGCCGACCATTATTCGCCCCAGCTTCACCATGGGCGGCACGGGCGGCGGCATTGCCTATAATAAGGAAGAATTCATCAATATCATCGAGGGCGGCCTCGACGCCTCGCCGGTGACGGAAGTGCTGGTTGAGGAAAGCGTTCTCGGCTGGAAAGAATATGAGATGGAGGTTGTCCGCGACAAAGCCGATAACTGCATCATTATTTGTTCGATTGAAAATGTTGACCCGATGGGTGTGCATACGGGCGACAGCATCACCGTCGCCCCGGCCCTGACCCTGACCGACCGCGAATATCAAATCATGCGTAACGCCTCGATTGCCGTGCTGCGCGAGATTGGCGTCGAGACCGGCGGCTCTAATGTGCAATTCGCCGTGAACCCCGAAGACGGGCGTTTGGTGGTGATTGAAATGAACCCGCGCGTGTCGCGCTCATCGGCTTTGGCCTCCAAGGCGACCGGTTTTCCGATTGCCAAAATTGCCGCCAAGCTGGCCGTCGGCTATACGCTTGATGAATTGATGAATGATATTACCGGCGTCACACCGGCCAGCTTTGAGCCAACCATTGACTATGTCGTGACCAAAATCCCACGCTTTGCATTTGAGAAATTCCCGGGTGCCGAGCCGCTTTTGACCACCGCCATGAAATCGGTCGGTGAAGCCATGGCGATTGGCCGCAATTTTAAAGAGAGCCTGCAAAAAGCCCTGCGCTCTTTGGAAACCGGATTGACCGGATTGAACCCGCCCGAGGATGCGCCCGATATCAGCACGGAAGAAGGCATGGCCGATATGCGCGCCGCGCTGACCACCGCGACACCCTCGCGCCTGCTGATGGCGGCGCATGCGCTGCGCCAAGGCATGAGCCAAGAAGATGTCTGCGGCCTGTCGCATTTCAGCCCGTGGTTTATCGAGCAGCTTGGCGAGATTATCGCCATGGAAGCCAAAATTATCGAGCACGGCCTGCCCGATAATGATGAGGCCATGCGCGGCGTCAAAGCTATGGGGTTTGCCGATGCGCGGCTGGCCGAATTGCTGGGCGATAGCGAAGATAATGTGCGCGCCGCGCGCCATAAAATGGATGTGCGCCCCTATTTCCGTCAAATCGACACCTGCGCCGCCGAGTTTGCCGCCGGAACGCCTTATCTCTATTCGAGCTATGACGCGCCATCTGCCTTTGGCGGACAAGAGGAAGCCCAACCCAGCGACCGCAAAAAAGCCGTGATTTTGGGCGGCGGGCCAAACCGTATCGGCCAAGGCATTGAGTTTGATTATTGCTGCTGCCACGCCGCTTATGCGCTGGAAGATGCCGGCATTGAAAGCATTATGGTGAACTGCAATCCGGAAACCGTATCAACCGATTATGATACGTCTGACCGCTTGTATTTCGAGCCATTGACGCAAGAGGATGTGCTGGAAATTCTCAGCTGCGAGCAGAAAAACGGCACGCTGGCCGGGGTGATTGTGCAATTTGGCGGGCAGACCCCGCTCAAACTGTCGCAAGCATTGGAAAAAGCGGGCATACCCATTTTGGGCACGGATCCGGACGCGATTGACCTCGCCGAAGACCGCGACCGCTTTAAGGATTTGCTGGAACGCCTCGAGCTGCGTCAGCCCGATAATGGCATTGCCCGCTCGGCTGAGGAGGCGCGCGCCATTGCCGCCACAATCGGCTTCCCCGTCGTCATTCGCCCGTCTTATGTGCTGGGCGGCCGCGCTATGGAAATTGTCGATAATGATTCCCAGCTTGAGCGTTACATGCGCGAGGCGGTGGTCGTATCGGGCGACAGTCCGGTGCTGATTGACGGCTATTTGCGCGACGCGACCGAGCTTGATGTTGATGTACTGAGCGACGGCAATGAAGTTTTTGTCGCCGGTATTCTGGAGCATATTGAGGAAGCAGGAGTGCATTCGGGCGACAGTGCTTGCTCCATGCCGCCGCATTCGCTCTCGCCGAAAATTATCGACGAGCTGAGCCGCCAAGCCAAGGATATGGCGAAAGCGTTGAATGTTGTCGGGCTGATGAATGTGCAATTTGCCGTGCAGGGCGAGACGATTTTCGTCATTGAGGTGAACCCGCGGGCGAGCCGCACCGTGCCGTTTGTCGCCAAAGTATTGGGTCAGCCCATTGCCCGCATCGCGGCGCGGTTGATGGCCGGCGCGCCCTTATCTGAGTTTAATATGAAGCCGCAAAGCTATGACCATATTGCGGTTAAAGAGAGCGTGTTTCCGTTTAACCGCTTCCCCGGGGTCGATACGATTTTGGGGCCGGAAATGCGCTCCACCGGCGAGGTGATGGGTCTCGACCTTGATTTCGCCACTGCCTTTGCCAAAAGCCAGCTTGGCAGCAGCACGGTTTTGCCCGATGGCGGTACGGCCTTTATTTCGGTGCGCGAAGGCGATAAGCAGCGCGCCATTGCACCAGCGCAGCGGCTGACGCAATTGGGCTTTAAGCTGATTGCCACCGGCGGCACGGCGGCATTTTTGGCGCAAAACGGCATTGATGTGGAGCCGGTCAATAAGGTGGCTGAAGGCCGCCCGCATATTGTCGATGCCATTAAAAACGGCGATGTGCAGCTTGTCGTCAACACCACTGAGGGCGAGAAATCACTGGCCGACAGTAAATCCATTCGCCGCACGACGCTGGAAATGAAAATTCCTTATTACACGACCTTGGCGGGCGCTGAGGCCGCCGTGGCGGCGATTAAGGCTTTGGATGAAAATGAGCTAAGCGTCACCAGCCTACAGGATTATGCCGCGCGTCTTTAGTCACCCGACAGATGCTCAAAAAACTTGCCAATTCCATTGGTTTTGTGAAAACTAGAGGCCTGCTCAGAATCGAGTGGGGGAGGATTGCATGGAAACCGTGCCTATGACATCCGGCGGCTATGACGCGCTGGATATAGAATTGAAACGCCTGAAAGGGCCTGAACGTCAACGCATCATCCGGGCGATTTCGGAAGCGCGCGCGCATGGCGATTTGTCTGAGAATGCCGAATATCATGCGGCCAAAGAACAGCAAAGCCATAATGAAGGCCGCATTATGGAACTGGAAGATATGATTAATCGCGCTGACGTGATTGATATTGCCAGCCTCAGCGGCAGTCAGGTGAAGTTTGGGGCCACCGTCAAACTCATTGATGAGGATACGGAAACCGAAGTGACCTATCAGATTGTCGGTGATTTTGAGGCCGACCTCGAGCAGGGAAAAATTTCCGTCTCATCACCCATTGCCCGCGCCCTAATCGGAAAAAGCGATGGCGACAGCGTTGAGGTCAACACGCCGGGCGGCGGCAAATCTTATGAAATCCTCGGGGTGAAGTTTAAGTAGCTTCGCCAATCGGCAGGGCCGTGCGGCCTTTGGAGCGGCGGATGGTCAGCGAGGTGCGCACATTGGCGACATTCGGGGCCGGGGTCAGTTTTTGTGTCAGAAAGTCCTGAAAGCTCTCAAGGTCGGGCGCGATACATTTCAAAATAAAATCAATCTCGCCATTCAGCATATGACATTCCAACACTTCCGGCCAAGCGGCCACAAGCGCCTCAAAGGCCTGCAAATCCGTCTCGGCTTGGCTCTCCAGACCGACCATTGCAAATACGGTGACGCCGAGGCCCAGCATATGCGCGTCCAATTCAGCAAAATAGCCGGTGATGAAACCGGCTTTTTCCAGCGCGCGCACACGGCGCAAGCATGGCGGCGCAGAAATACCGGCTTGGCGCGCCAATTCCACATTGGTCACGCGCCCATTGGTCTGCAAAATATGCAGGATTTTCAGGTCAATATCGTCAAGACGCGGTTTTTTCATCGGGCAAACACTGTTTTTAGCTTTCTGAAACTCGTTCAGCAGGTAATAATCATACTCGTTTTTGAAATAAATGAAACAAAGACGCTTGAAAAGACATAAGAAAAGGAAACGGGCATTTATGCGGATATGGGGCATAACCGGCGGAAGACGCGGCAATGATGTGCTGGTGGAGGGCGTGGCCAAAGCGCTGGGGGCCGAATTGCGGCTCATCCATACGGCCTTGCGCGCGCCCTATAAATGGCTGGCCCCCTATCGCTTGGCCGAGGGCGCGGCGGCGCGCGACCCGCAAATTGCTGCGCCTTTTCCCGATATGGTGATTGCCAGCGGTCGCCAAGCCGTGCCGCATACGCGATATATTAAACGCGCATCGGGCGGCGATGTTTTCACCGTGTTTTTGCAAGACCCGATTATCGCGCCGCGTCATTTCGATTTTGTTTGGGCGCCGACGCATGACCGCTGCGCGGGCGCAATGAGCACGCATTTATCGCCGCATAGCATGGATGCCGATATGCTGAAAAACGCCGCCGCCGCCATGCAAGCGCGTTTGCTGCCGCATTCGCCCACAGGCAAAGCCGTGGCGGCGCTGATTGGCGGGCCGAATAAAGTGTATCCGTTTGGCGCGGATGAAATGCAAAATCTGGCGGATGGGATGGGCAACATCGCCGCGCAAGGGCATTTTTTGATGATAAGCATGTCGCGCCGCTCGCCCGATAGCTATGCCGATAGGCTGCGCGCTGCCCTGCCCGCCGACAGCTATTTTTTATGGGATGGCACGGGCGACAATCCCTATCACGCCATGCTGGGGCTGGCCGAGCGGATTATCGTCACGGCGGATTCGGTGAATATGGTGGGCGAGGCTTGCCTGCCAGGTGTGCCGGTGCAGGTTTTTGCGCTCAAAGGCGGCTCGGCCAAATTCAACCGCTTTCATCGCGCCCTGACCGAGGCCGACATGACCCGCCCCTTTATCGACCGGCTGGAAGACTGGCCGACCCAATCGCATAATGCGACGGCGGAGATTGCCGCGGCGATAGAGGCCGCCTATGCGGCGCGCAAAAACATCTGAATAAGCTGCCCCTGTGGCATGCTGGCCTCTTGGGATTTGCGGAATCGTCCTTACATTAGGGACAAGATTTCGGAGATGATTATGAGCGACGCAAAACACACGAAAATGTTGATTATCGGGTCCGGCCCGGCCGGTTACACCGCCGCCATTTATGCCGCCCGCGCCATGCTGGAACCATTGCTGGTGCGCGGCCTGCAACCCGGCGGGCAATTGACCATCACCACAGATGTCGAAAATTATCCGGGCTTTGCCGAAGCCGTGCAAGGCCCGTGGCTGATGGAGCAAATGGAGGCGCAAGCCGCCAATGTCGGCACGGAGATTATTTCCGACATCATCACCGAGATTGATCTGAGCGTGCGCCCCTTCGCCGCCACGGGCGATAGCGGCCAGCAATTCACCGCCGATACGGTGGTGATTTCCACCGGCGCGCAAGCCAAATGGCTGGGCCTACCCTCGGAAGACAAGTTTCAAGGCTTTGGCGTGTCGGCCTGCGCGACATGTGACGGGTTTTTCTACCGCAATAAAAAAGTGCTGGTTGTCGGCGGTGGCAATACCGCCGTTGAAGAGGCGCTGTTCCTCACCAATTTTGCCAGTGAGGTGACGCTGGTGCATCGGCGCGATAGCTTGCGCTGCGAGAAAATTCTCGAAAACCGCTTGCTGGCGCATGAGAAAATCAATGTGCTGTGGGACAGTGCGATTGATGAAATTCTCGGCGATGAAAACCCGCTGGGCGTGACCGGTGCGCGCATTAAAAACACCGAAACCGGCGACACGCATGAGGTTGACGCCGATGGCGTGTTCATCGCCATTGGCCACGCGCCCTCAACCGAATTATTCACCGCCCAATTGGAAACCAAGCAAGGCGGCTATTTGGTGACGCATGATAATTCCACCGCCACCTCCATTGCCGGCGTTTATGCCGCCGGAGACGTGACCGATGATATTTATCGCCAAGCCGTGACCGCCGCCGGCATGGGCTGCATGGCCGCACTCGAAGCGGAAAAATATCTCGCTGAAATGGAAGCCGAAAAACAAGCGGCGGAGTAAGCGCTCGGCAGCTTGCTGCCTTAGCGCGCCCAGCGCTAGCGACAGACCCGCAGCGTCTGGAGTCGGCGGATCGAGTATAAGCGCTCGGCAGCCCGAATTCATGACGAAGCCGCCCCACCCGCCTCCTCCAAGCGGGGCTGTTTAGCGATGCATAAAAGCTGAAAACCCAAACATTATCCGTTTGTAGTTTCAACGAACCAGTTTCTAGGATTAAGAAAATTCACCATTTATCCCACAGTGTGAAGGTGTTCCCCTGAATACACAGAATTATATAGGATGCGATGCCAGCAATCAGAAGGAGTGGGGAAAGTGCAACAAGTAGTATGGGTTATAATTATTCTCTCCTCACTCGCCGCGCCAAGCCATTTCACGTGGGGTTTTGCGACCCGTTTGTGCAGAAGTTTGCACAGAAGTTTGTTGTTTCGGGCGCAGGACTTTGGGCAGATGCGCGGTTGAGTCCATGCCGTGCTGCGCCGTAAGCTGCAAAAGCGAGGCGGAAATATCGTGCATGCGCTCAGCCACCAAATGCACCACAATGCCGCTGCGCTGCACGCGGCCTTCAATACGCATCAGCCGCGCACCAATGGTGATGCGCCGATAACGTTCAAAACGGTCGGGCCAAACAACAATATTGCCATTGCCGCTTTCATCTTCCAGCGTCAAAAACACCACGCCCTTGGCACTGCCCGGGCGTTGGCGGCAAATCACCAGACCGGCAATCGTCATGCGCTTGCCATTGGGCGCATCGTCCAATATGGAGAGCGGCTGCACATCCGTACCGGCAGCGGCCAAGCCATCACGCAAAAACGCCATAGGATGATTTTTCAAAGACAGGCGCAAGCTGGCATAATCCTCCAGCACTTCCATGCCGGGCGGCAAAGCGGGCAGCGCGGCGTGTTCGTCTTCGGCCACGGCAGGCGACACGCCCTGCCCGTCAAATAACGGCAAGGTCGCGGCTTTGCTTTCGGGCGCGAGGGCGCGCACCGCCCACAAGGCTTGCCGCCGCGTCAGCCCCAAAGCGGCAAAGGCATCAGCCCGCGCCAAACGCTCTAATGTTGCCACGCCGACACCGCTGCGCGCCGCACAATCGGCGACACTGTCAAACGCGCCGCCGCCACCTTGCAAATTGCTGTGCCGCGCCTCGACCAGTGCCTCAGCATCGGCCTTTAACAGACCGGTGATTTGATTAAACCCAAGTCGCAAGCCAATTTGAGGGGCGGCTTCAGAACCGATATCCTCCAAATCGGCCTCGGCATCAGAGGCGTTAATGCAAACCGGAAGCGCGGTGACGCCCTGCCGCTTGGCCTCGGCCACAAGCTGCGCCGGTGCGTAAAACCCCATGGGCTGGCTGTTTATCAACGCGGCGCAAAAAGCGGCGGGGTAATGATGTTTGAGCCATGCCGAGACATAGACCAGCAGAGCGAAGCTGGCGGCATGGCTTTCGGGAAAGCCATATTCGCCAAAACCCTCAATTTGTTTGAAGCAGCGCTCGGCAAAATCGCGCTCATAGCCGCGCGCCACCATGCCCTCAACCAGCCGCAAACCAAACTCGTGAATAATGCCGGTTTTGCGAAAAGTCGCCATGGCGCGGCGCAAGCGGTCGGCCTCAGATGGCGTGAAGCCCGCCGCGACAATGGCAATCCGCATGGCTTGCTCTTGAAACAAAGGCACGCCCAGCGTCTTGCCGAGCACTTCTTCCAATTCTTCCGACGGAAACTCAACCGGCTCCTCGCCATTGCGGCGGCGCAAATAGGGATGCACCATATCGCCCTGTATCGGCCCGGGGCGCACAATCGCCACCTCGACAACAAGATCGTAAAAATCGCGCGGCTTTAAGCGCGGCAACATATTCATCTGGGCGCGACTTTCCACCTGAAACACGCCAATCGACTCGGCGCGACACAGCATATCGTAAACCGCGCTATCCTCGGCGGGCACATCGGCCAGCTCAAACACCGCGCCATGATGCGCCGCGATAAGGTCAAAGCTGCGGCGAATGGCGGATAACATGCCAAGCGCCAGCACATCGATTTTCAACATGCCCAGCGTGTCGAGATCGTCCTTATCCCATTCGATAAAAGTGCGGTCATCCATCGCCGCATTGCCAATTGGCACCAGCGTATCCAGCCGCTCATTGGTGATGACAAAGCCGCCCACATGCTGCGATAGGTGACGCGGAAAACCGATAAGCTGACCCGCCAACGCCAAAGTGGCGGCAATGCTCGGCGTGTCGGGGTCGAGACCGGCCTCAATAATATGCGCGCGCGGCGGCGGTTGACTGCCCCCGCCCCAATTCAGCGCCAATAAGGCACTGGCGACATCGCCCGACAGCCCCATGACTTTCGCCACTTCGCGCACCGCCGAGCGCGCCCGATAGGTGATGACCGTAGCGGCGATACCGGCACGTTCACGGCCATATTTTTCATAAATATATTGGATGACTTCCTCGCGCCGCTCATGCTCGAAATCAATATCAATATCGGGCGGCTCATTGCGTTCGGCTGAGATGAAACGCTCAAACAATAAATCGAGGCGGCTCGGGTCAACCGCTGTAATGCCGATGCAATAACACACGGCTGAATTGGCGGCACTGCCCCGCCCCTGACATAAAATGCGCTTGGCGCGGGCAAAGCGCACAAGGTCATGCACGGTGAGAAAATACGGCGCATAATACAGCCTATCAATCAGCTTTAATTCATGGCGAATAAGCCCGTCGAGCTTCTCCGGCACGCCGTCGGGAAACCGCGCATGGGCGCCCTCCCATGCCAGTTTTTCCAAAAGCTGCTGCGGGCTGAGCTGCGGGTCAAACGCATCTTCGGGATATTGATAGGCCAACTCATCAAGCGAAAAATCACACGCATCCAAAACCTTTTGAATGTTACGCAAGGCTTGCGGATAATCGGCGAATAAACGCTGCGCTTCGGCTTCGGGCTTCATATGCCGCTCGGCATTTCCGGCGAGGCGATAGCCGGCCTCATCCAGCCGCACATGCTGGCGAATACTCGCCACAACATCTTGCAAAGCTCGCCGCTCCGGCGCGTGATAAAGCGGGTCAAAAGACGCCAGCACACCGGCCCGCGCCCAATCCGCCAAAGCCGCAATATCGCGAAACCGCGCTTTATCATCCGTGCCATAAAGCGGCACAAGCAGCGCATAAACCTGCCGCGTGGCGGCGGTGAGTTGCGCCAGCTTCTCGCCGAATATCGGCTCAAGCCGTGGCGGCGGCACAGCCAACCAACAAAGCGCAGCATGGCGCGCCAGCCCCAGCACATCATCCATGCTCAGCAAACATTCACCTTTGCGACCCCGCCGATTGGCCTGCGTCAGACATTGCGACAGAGCGCCATAAGCGGCGCGACTGCGCGGATAGGCAATCACCTCAAAGCCGCATTGGGTGAGCAATCTTGCGCCGGGCAAATAACGCACCCCCGCTTGCTTGGCCGCCGCATGGCCGCGCACCACACCGGCCAGCGTATTGCGGTCGGCCAGCCCGATGGCGCGATAACCGAAAGCCGCTGCCGTCTCGACCATTTCTTGCGGATGCGATGCGCCGCGTAAAAAGCTGAAATTGGACGCAGCCGCCAATTCGGCAAAGCCGCCCATCACGGAAATACCCCATGCATGAACCAGCGCGGATTATCGGTTTCGCGGTCATAAAGCCCGTCGCGATACAGCCAGAAGCGATGCCCTTGCGTATCCTCAATGCGATAATAATCACGCGTGCGGCTGTTATGGCGCGTCGTGCCGACATCATTGTCGCCCACCAAACCGCCCCACCATTCAGGGGCAATCCGCTCCGGCCCATAGGCGGTCGTGACCTCATGCAGCACACGCCGCCAGCGAAACCGATAGGGCGCACCTTCCGGAATTTCCGCAATCACCTCAATCGGTTCAGGCGCGCAGAGCATGAAAAGCGGTCGCGCCGCCGCATCGACAAGCGGGTTCGCCGTCTCATCTGACGCGCCGTTTTGCGCCTGCAATACTGAGACGAAACGCACGGCGCGCTCAGGAATATAGGAGGCATGCGCCACCGGACGCACCACCACTTGCGCACCCAAGCGACTGACCAGCCGGTCATATAAGCCGCCCAAAGCGGCGATGGGCGCGGTTTTACGCAAGCGCCCGCTAAGGCCGATTGTGTCTTGCGGTGCGGTGATGGCGGTGGTTTTGGCCGCCACTAATTGCACGCTCTCAATGCCGAAACCGGCATCCAGCCCGCCCGCCAAACGGCTCAATCGTTCCTCAAACAGCCGCAGCATATGCGCCGCATCAGCCGAGGGATGTGCCAAGGGCAAAGCCAGTGCCAGCACCAAATTATCGGAACGCGTCAACGCTACATCAAGCCGTTGCGCGCCCTGCCCCTCGGCCTTTAATTGCGCCGCCAAGCGCACGCATAATGTATCAATCAGCGCGGTCAGCGCCTCGATTTGCGTCACCCCTTGCGCCAGGTTTTGACGCACTAAGAATTGCGGCGGTGGCAAATATGGATTGAGGCTTTCACCCGCCTGCCCCAAGGCTTGTTCAAGGCGCAAGACCGGCTCGGGGCCGAAGCGGCGGGTCAGATCAGCGCGTGGAAACCGCGCCAATGCGGCAACCGTATCAAGGCCGAGGCGTTGGCATAAATCAATATGCGGCGGGGTCAATCGCAAAGCGGCAGGCGGCAAGGGCAGCACGGCTTCGGCATCTTGCCCCTCCGGCACAATGGTTAAGTCGGTTGCCGCAAAACGCGCCAAGCCCCAGGCCGCGCCAATGCTACCGGCAATGGCCATACGCGCCGTCATGCCGCGCCCATCGAGATAAGTGGCAAAGCGCGCCGCAATATCCACCAGCAAAGCGCGCTCGCCGCCAAATAAATGCGCGCAGCCGCTAATGTCGAGCAGTAAGCCATAATCCCTTAGCCCGTCTGCCGTATGCTGCATGGTGTCTTCGCCAATCCACGGCGTATAGCGTTGCAGCCAATAGGCGCATTTTTGCAGGCGCGCCGCCGCATCTTGCGGGTCGGCCATCGCGGTTTGCACATCCGGCACCAGCGCGCGCGCATCGGGCAAAGTCATGGACGGATAAAGCCCGGCCTCGCCCGCTGCCGCATTCAGGCTGATGAGGCGTTGCGCGTTTTTATGCATATCAATCAGCGCGAAAGGTCGATTGGCTTGATACGGGGCGCGGCATGTCTCCGCCGCCCAATGCGGAAACCACAAAGCGACAATGCGCCGACCCGTGAGCACGGGTGACGCGAAAGGCTCTTGTGGCTTGGGGGGAAGTGGCGCGGAGGTCATTTTGGCTGCCTAAACAGCGCGCCGCATGAGCGGCATTACATGCCGGGTTTCAGCATTTTGTGGCGTTGACGGATAAAGCGCCCAGCCATCCAATGGCGGCGGCGTGTCATGGCTCAGGCGCAATTTTTCGAGCGTCACCTGCCAGCCATTATGCGGCAAAGCGGCCAGACGCCAGCGCGTGGTCGCAGCCGAGGCGGCGGTTTTACCAAGCGCCAATAATATCGGGCGTTCCGCCGTGCGCGCCGCCAATGATAAGCGGCGGCTATGGGTAAAATCGGGCGCGGCCTCAGAACTGGTCAACAGGCTGCAAGCGACTGACGGGCAGGTTAAGGCTTGCTCTCCGGCCCATAATAAATCCGGCACGGTGACGCCATCGAGATAAACCAAGCTATGCGGCGACACGCCATGCGCCGTTAATGCCGGTGCATAAGGCTGACCGCCATCGCGACACGCCGCATGGGTTTGGCCATAAAGCAGCACATCATCATCTGCGCCCTGCGCCATAAAGCGCGCCGCCAGCCGATGAGCAAAACCCAGCACAGCCGGCATATCCGCCGCGCTTTCCGCCGCAACCTCGTGCAGGCCACCGCACGGCACACCGCCCGTCACATGAGCGTCAAAATACGCGTCAATTTCTGCAAAACCGGTGGTAATCGATGCGCCGCGCTGCACGATTGGCTCATGCTTGGCGACCAGCCGATGCAAGCGCTTCAGCTGGTGCTGTCGCTTGGGGCTTTTGGTTTGCCTGCTTTTGTTAAGCGCGCGCTGCATGTTTTGCGTCTCTTCTTGCTTAAATGTTCCTATTTTGTTCTAAAATGAGAACACGCAAGAGTCAATGGCGCAGGGTGATAGTTCCAAGATTATTTTATGTCGGCTGCACCCCACTAAAAGGACTTGGTGAACGCATGTGAACCATAGTCCGCCTTGCGCCAGCGACAGACGCACAGCGTCTGGAGTCGGCTTCTCGCCGCGCCTATTTTATTTCGGCTGCACCCCAATAAGTATAACCGAGGATTTTCGGCGTTGACGGCACATACATTTGGTCAATATCGGTGATGCGAAACCCGCCTTCTTCAATCAGGCGCGGAATTTCGCGGTTCATATTACAACCACCGGCGATTTTGCCCCAAGCACCGTTCAGCCGGTCCTGCCATTTGGCGACCGCCGCATCGGGGGCTTTGCCATGCTCTGAGAAAATCAGCTTGCCGCCCGGCTTCAACACGCGGCGCATATTTTCCATCGCCTGCAAGGTGCCGGGAATGGTGCACAGCGTATAAGTCAGCAGCACCGTATCAACGCTATTATCTTCGAGCGGAATTTCTTCCCCGGGCAGATCGATAAATTCGACATCAAACGGCACTTTTTCCGCCAACGGTTTGGCGCGCGCCACCATATCGGGGGCCGGTTCCAGCCCGAATACCATATCGACCTTATTGGCATCATAAAATTCAAGATTGTGTCCCGTGCCCATGCCGACTTCCAAAACCCGACCCTCGCATTGCGGCACGACTTTTTCACGCTGCTTCAAAATCGGTTTGGTGCCACATGCCGCGCCGATAAAACGCGGCAGAATAAATTTGTCATAAAAGCCCATAACGCCCCCCTCTTACTGAGCGGAAAGCGTGGCACAAATCATCGGCCTTGAGAAGACGGTTTTAACTATTCACCAGCGCGGTGTAGTCATCCATCAGATTTTTGGAAATTTCGGATGGGGTGAATTTATACGGGCCGATTTCTGAAACCGGTGTCACTTCGGCCGCCGTGCCGGTGATAAAACATTCGCTAAAGCCTGATAATTCTTCGGGCATAATGGCGCGCTCAATGATATCATGGCCGCGGGCGCGCGCCAAATCCATCACCGTGCGGCGGGTAATGCCATCGAGAAAACAATCAGGTGTCGGCGTATGAATGACGCCATCTTGCACGAAAAACATATTGGCACCGGTCGCCTCTGCCACTTGGCCGCGATAATCCAGCATCATTGCATCGGCATAGCCTTTGCTTTCGGCTTCGTGCTTGGACAGGGTGCAAATCATATAAAGGCCCGCCGCCTTGGCATGGCATGGCGCGGTTTCCGGCGAGGGGCGGCGATATTTCGCCATATCAAGGCGAATGCCTTTCAGTCGCTCCTCAGGGTCAAAATAAGACGGCCACTCCCAGGCAGCGACGGCTACATTAATGCGGTTTTGCTGGGCAGAAACGCCCATCATCTCGCTGCCGCGCCAAGCAACGGGGCGGATATAGCCATCGGTCAGACCATTGGCTTCCAATGTTTGAATACAGGCGGCGTCGATTTCCTCGACGCTATAAGGCAAGTCGAAACCCAATTCGCGGCCCGAGAAAAACAAGCGTTCCGTATGCTCGCGCAGCTTGAAGATTGTGCCATTATAGGCTCGTTCACCTTCAAAAACGCTGGAGCCATAATGCAGACCATGCGTCAGCACATGTACTTTTGCGTCAGCCCACGGCACCATCTCGCCGTTCATCCAGATGAACCCATCGCGTTGGTCAAATGCTACACTCATTAGATATCCCCTACGCCGCCATATTGACGCCGTATATTTCATGCTAGAATTATCAGCGAAGATAATTTATGTCAATAACACTGACCCTTTTGGTGATGGCGGCACGTCAGACGATATGAGCAAAGCAAAAGACAGCAAGGACCGGGACTTTAACGATGCGATTGAGCTGATGTTTTTCGCTTATCGTGACTTTATTGCTGACCCTGATGTGATTTTGGAGGCGCATGGCTTTGGCCGCGCCCATCACCGTGTTTTGCATTTTGTCGCCGGAAACCCCGGCATTTCCATTGCCGATTTGCTGGATATTTTGCGCGTCACCAAACAAAGCCTGGCCCGCGTCTTGCGCGATTTAATCGATGGTGATTATGTTGAGCAACGCATTGGGGCCAATGACCGCCGCAAGCGGCTTTTGCATCTGACACAAAAAGGCGCGGCACTGCATGGCAAGCTGATTGCGCCGCAAGAAAAACGTTTTGCTGAAGTGCTGGCCGCGCTTGGCCCGCAGGCTTTTGAGCAATGGAAAAAGACAATGCGGCTTGTCATCAACGGCGAAGACCGCGAAAATGTCGATGAGTTGATTAGACGGTCGCGGGCTGCCCGCACCAAAAGTGAAACTTAAGGACGGAAAGTAAGGCACGCATGAGCCAGCCCGATGAAACCACGCCGCATGTTCTGATTGTCGATGACGACACGCGGATACGTGAATTGCTGCAAAAATATCTGTCGGATAATGGCTATCGCACGTCAACCGCGGCCGATGCCGCCGAGGCGCAAACCAAAATGGACGGGCTGGCCTATGACCTTTTGGTGCTGGATATCATGATGCCCGGCATTACCGGCCTTGAATTTACCGAGAAATTGCGCGCAGCAGAAAACCCTGTGCCGATTTTGCTGCTCACCGCTTTGGCGGAAACCGAACAGCGCATTGAAGGACTGGCTATGGGGGCTGATGATTATCTGCCCAAGCCGTTTGACCCGAAGGAATTATTGCTGCGCGTGCAAAGCATTTTGCGGCGCAGTGCCAGCGATGAGGCCGCGCTTGCGCCGCCCGAGGAAGTGCATTTTGGCGACCATTTATTTCGCTATGAACGCGGCGAGCTGACCCGTGACGGGGCGCGCATTACGCTGACGACGCGCGAAATTGAAGTGCTGCGCTGCCTGACGCAATCGCCCGGACGCATTGTGACGCGCGCCGAGTTGGCCGATGGCGAGGATATTTCAGAACGCGCCATTGATGTGCAAATCAATCGCCTGCGCCGGAAAATTGAGGCCGACCCGCGCGACCCGATTTATCTGCAAACCGTGCGCGGCACCGGCTATGTGTTGAGGACGGATTAAGCCATGTGGTTCTCGCCCAGCGCCTTTTTGAAAACCTATATGCCGACGGGGCTGTTTCCGCGCTCGCTGCTGATTATTGTGATGCCCGTTGTGGTGACGCAAATCGTTGTGGCTTTCGTGTTTATGGAGCGGCATTGGTCAACCGTGACGCAGCGCCTGTCGCGCGCTGTGGTGTCTGATATTTCCATGCTGGTCGATTTACGTATGCGCGAACAAGGCGGCGATGGCGAATTGTTGAGCCAAATGGCGGGTGATGCCTTTGCCATGTCAGTGGCGTTTCTGCCCGGTGAAAGCCTGCCCAGCGCCAGCGAGACGCCGATTGTCGCGCTGCTGCATCAATCCTTATCGCGCGAATTGAGCCAGCAAGTCGGTCGCCCGTTTTGGATTGATACGCAAACTTACGATAATTACGTGGATATTCGCGTCTTGCTGCCCGGCGAAGTGATGCGCGTCTTGGCGCAGCGCAAACGGGTTTACGCCACCAATACACATATTTTCATGATCTGGATGGTCGGCACATCAGTGATTTTGCTGATGGTCTCGGGCGTGTTTTTACGCAATCAAATCCGCCCGATTCAACGCCTCGCCGAAGCGGCGGAAGAGTTTGGTAAAGGCCGCGATATGCCAAATTTCCGTCCGGCAGGCGCGACTGAAGTGCGCAGTGCCGCCACTTCTTTTATTGAAATGCGCGACCGTATTGAGCGCCAAATTGAACAGCGCACCACCATGCTGGCGGGCGTGAGCCATGATTTACGCACACCCTTAACGCGGCTGAAGCTGCAACTCGCCATGCTGCCCGAGGGGCCGGAGATTGATGAATTAAATACCGATATTTCTGAAATGGAAGACATGCTGGATGATTATCTGGCCTTTGCGCGCGGCTATCAGGGCGAGACGGCGGCTGAGACGGAATTGGCGCCCTTCCTCAATCAAATTCATCATGACGCGGAACGCCGCTGGCCAAATGTCAATATTCGGCTGACCGATGTGCTGGCGCGTCCGGTCTCGATTAAATCAAATGCCTTCCGCCGCTGCCTGAATAATTTGGTCAATAATGCCTGCGGCCATGCGGGCATGGTGCATCTCGGTGCCAAAATTAATGAGACTGAGGATACGGTGACGATTTTTGTCGATGATAATGGCGTCGGTATTCCCGATAATAAGCTGGAAGAGGTGTTCCGCCCGTTTTACCGGCTTGATGATGCGCGCAATGCACAAACCGGTGGCACGGGTCTGGGGCTGGCGATTGCGCGTGATGTGGCGCGCGGGCATGGCGGCGATATTATTTTATCGCGCAGTGCGCTGGGTGGCCTGAGGGCTGAGATTACCCTGCCGGTTTAATCGTCCAATTCGACGCCCATCTCAATCGTGACGTCATCTTCTTCCCCGATTTTGGCCAGCTCTCCGGCGCGCGCCGCCGCCGATTGGGTGGCGCGGCGCATTAAATCAACCAAGCCGCCCGTATCGCCCATCAGCACATCCAACGCTGCCTCGGTTGTGCCACCGGGCGAAGTGACATTGACGCGCAACTGACGCGGGTCGGCCTCGGCCTCGCGCAGCATAGCGGCTGAGCCGGTGACGGTTTGCACGGCGAGTTGTGTCGCCATATCTTGTGGCAGGCCGAGATGAACCGCCGCCGCCGCCAAAGCCTCAACCATATGGAAGACATAAGCAGGACCGGAGCCTGAAATCGCCGTTACCGCATCAATCATTTTCTCATTATCAAGCCAGACGGTTTGCCCGACCGCCGCCAGCAAAGCCTCGGCTGCTTGTTTTTGAATATCCTGCGCGCCATCCGACGCATAAAGCGCGGTCATGCCTTCACCAATCGCGGCGGGCGTGTTGGGCATGGTGCGCACAAAGCTCGCTTCGCCACCCAATAAATCGCTCATTATATTTATCGGCACACCGGCCATGAGCGAGACCACCAAAACCGCCTCACTCGCCAAAACCGCCAGAGATGGCAGGGTTTCCACCGCTAATTGCGGCTTAATGGCGAGAATAATGATGCTCGGGGCGGCCGCTTCCAAAGCGTCCATATCGGCGTTTAGATGCACGCCCAAATCTTGCAATGCGGCATCGGGATCGGGTTCTTGCACAAAAAACTGTTCGGGCGACAGGCCCGCGCCGAGCCAACCTTGCAGCAGAGCCGAGCCCATTTTGCCACAACCGACCAGCAGCAAGGACTGCCCGTCAACCAATTCTGAAAGCGACTTAGGCATCACCGCGCGTTTCAAAAAGGCTGCTCTCAAGCGCCTGTTGCGGGGAATGTCCGGCCCAAATCAGGAATTGAAAGGCCGGAAAGAAACGCTCGCAAGTTTCAAGCGCGTGATTGATAAGTTCTTCGCATTGGCCTTCAGAAAGGCCCTCGCCACTGACAAACATGGTGTTGCGGAATAAAATCGCGCCATCCCCCGACCAAATATCGAAATGGCCGAGCCAAAGCTGCTCATTAATCAGCGCCAATAATTCATGCACATCATTGCGTTTGCCCTTGGGCGCGCGCGTGTCGAGCACGCAAGCGACATGCAGGCCGCCCAAATCGGGCCGCCAGCTAATCGCCAAATGATAATCGGAATGCGAACCGGAAATGCAGACATTCATATCGTCTTCCGTGCCACGCTCAAACGGCCATTCACGCGATGCAGCGAGACCCTCAATCAAATCAATCGGGTGCTCAATATGTGCCTGTTGTGCGGCTGAACTCATCAGACTGCCCTTCCCTATCTGCGCCCGCATTGATAAGCAGCGGGCACCGGCTGTTAAGCATGAGATTGTCTGATTCACTGAGTCGGTAAAAGGCTAAAAGCCTGCCCGCAAATTTAATCCACGAGCAAAATGCGAAAGCGCAAAAAGGCGGTTATTTTTGCTTTTTCAGCGCGTCTATTTCGGCCCGCAAAGCGGCGTTTTCTTCGCGCGCTGCCACAGCCATCTCGCGCACGGCTTCAAATTCTTCGCGCGATACCATGCCGTTTTCGCTCAAAATAGCGTCCACACGCGACCGCACAGCCTGCTCGACTTCGTCGCGCACGCCTTGCGCCGCAATGCCGAGGCCTGTTGCGAGACCGGTCAAATCATCCAGTATTTTGTTTTTTGCATCACTCATTTTTCACCTATGCGCACAAATTGGCCGCGCCCGTGCTATATTGCAAGCAGATTTTGACGCGACAGAAAGACCACCGCTTATGCCTTTTCCAAATATTGACCCTATTATTTTCCAAATCGGCCCATTTGCCCTGCGCTGGTATGCGCTTGCTTATATGGCGGGGCTGATTTTGGGCTGGAAATATATGGTGCGGCTGACCCAAAGACCCGCCCTTTGGCCGCAAGGCGCACCGGCCAATGAGGAGCAGATTGATGACCTGCTGCTTTGGGTGACGCTGGGGGTGATTATCGGCGGGCGACTGGGCTATGTGCTGTTTTACAATGCACCTTATTACCTCGCCAATCCCGGCTCCGCGCTCGCGGTCTGGCAAGGCGGCATGTCATTT